>MDSZ01129548.1_pt1 | contig 25631 bp, 20 predicted proteins | sample 811201 | NCBI WGS metagenome assembly MDSZ01 (sample SAMN05326647, study PRJNA326480) | marine metagenome | isolation source: seawater | place: Indian Ocean: North | collected 2010
CCCGCATGGTTTCGCTACCGTTACAGCAACGCCTTACTTCTGCAATATTGCGCCGTTTCATTTTTAATCACCTCCAGTTGTATTTCTAAATTTTAAGCCGAAATCATTCAGTATCATGCTCAAGAAATAACTTGTCCCGGCGGACAAACATCCCAAAAGCAAAGCGTTAATTAAATTGTAATCATATGTAAATAGTTCTGTGAAAGGATTGATACTCCACAAAAATACACCTACCCAAAAACCCATGCACAAAGGACACTTAAAAAGCTCTCCAAGCTTACCTTTTTTTGGCCTTACAGGATTGAAAATTGACCCATAAAGTAAAATATAAGTCATACCATAAGAAATTAGAATAAAATAAATTAAACCCACATATCACCTATAATCTATATATGCTGTGTATGCCGTATCTGATAAATCTTGGAGGCAGGGAACCTTTTGTATCACTATGCCTTGCAGGATCAAACTCGGTATACTCATCTGGCTCTGGATCTAAAAGATTATTTTCCATTTCTTTTTCAAATTCTTTCATATTCTTGTAAAATGGTGCTTCTTTTTCAATAAAGTTAGCTAACGCATATAGACAGTACTGTATTTTATCACCATCGCCATCGGCAACATCTGGAATAGTCGCCTCTTTCGTCATAAATAAATTTCCATCTTGCACAGAGCTGTAGTCTACGACGCCTTTTGTAATTAAAAAATCAAAAAGTCTTTTTTGACTATCGTATAGCTCGTCATCAAGCTCCTCTTTTGGCAAGCATACAATTTTGCTTTTTGAGGGTATGACCAGGATATTCATGTCTGGGTGGTCTGAAACAATTATATTCCCATCTAAAGTTTTCTTTGCCTTTAGTAGGATTTTTTCTACAGGCTTACCGCCAAGCTTTATTTTAATTTTGTACGCCATTTTTTATTTCTTCCACCAAGGCCTGTATTTTAATTATTTCTGTTATCATATTTCTATCAATATTTTTAGAAGAATAGCCATTCATTTTTTCTAAAATTAAATTAATTTTTGGAGAAGCACTAGAATCTTTTTCTAGTACAGCTTGAAGAGAACTTTTTAGAGAACCAATTTCTTCGTATAAATACATTTTAAGTTCCAGCCCGTCATCTTTGTAAGAAGTTATGTATTTATTTAAAAGATTTTTTTGATTCTCGTTTAAAGCTTTTTCATATTGATCATTAAACTTATTTAAGAATGACTTTAATGCCAATTTATTAACATTTGGGAAAGGCTTTTTACTTTCTTTTACTTCAGTTAGCATCCTCGTTAACTTTTCTTCTAGCATGACTTGTTTTTTAGGTGATTTATCAGAAAATATAACTTGACTTACGGTCGCTAATTTTTTATAATCGCTTACAAAGTTGTTCCAACTTTCTTGTCCCAGACTTTTATTTATTAAATTTATAATTTTTGTTTTTTGATCATATATTTCTTTTGAATTTAGTCGATCTGCTTGAGTCCTTGCTTCAAAAATTATTTTTTGCACAAAGTTTTTGTCTTCTCCTGAAAGTTCATTAAAAGAATGATAGATGTCTAGCTCTCTTTTAAGAGGCATGTCTTTTGAGAAAAAACTTTTTAATATATGAACCACTCTTCGCTTTCTTTCTTGCAAGTTTTTCATACTAGCCTTTGAAAGCTCTTTTATTAATACTTCATATATAAATGCAGTGTTTCTTTTTTTATTATGTCTGAACTTCATCTTTTGGGTTCTCCGTTTCTTGCAATGAAGATATTAATTTCTTAATTTCTGTATTTTCTTGAAAAAGTTTTTTCTCTTGCTCTTCATAATAAGTAGTGTTTTCACTTTCTGATAGTTTATAAAGATCACTCATCCCTGGTAAATAAGATCTTCTTGTTTTGCCTCTGCTTTGATCACCAGATTGTGCTTTCATAGACTGAGCCTTTCCTGTTCTTCTGTCTCCACCTGTATATCTTGATGGTGTATGATATTTTCCTTTAGATTTTGGAGTAGTAGTCATGCGCCTACCATAATCATCTCTTTTGCCTGGTGCTGGAGGAGCTTCTTCAGGCGGACCAGCTCCTTCTGGGGACGCCAGTAAGGGGCCCGCGTCTTCTGGTGCGGCTTCTGGATCTTCAGGTGGTGCTCCGCCGGCGGCTCCTGGATCTTCCATGTCCATTCCCATGTCTTCTCCTCCGCCCAGCGCTCCACCGCCGCCTCCGGCGGCTTCCTGCTGCATTGTCTCTCCTACTTGCTCTAACTGGAAATCATGCTTTTTGTCATAGAACATTTCAGATTGCATTCTCTGGAATTCTTCCTCGTTAACATTTAATATATTGTTGGACACCCATCTTCTGCTAAAGTATCCAGCTGAAGCTGCGTCTGCAGCTTCAAATCTAGCTTTCCAATGCTCAAGCTCTTGCAGCTCTGCTAGTTTTGAAGGATTGTTAAGGTTTAACTTGAAAGACAGCAGATCGTTTCCACGATAACCCATTGTGAATAAATGAATTATAGTAATTTTTTCTAATTCTGAAACAACTGATCTCTGCAGTCTTTGTATCGTTCTGGCGAATCTAATGTCTTTTTGTGCCAAAGCAGCTTTATCTTGAGCTTGTTCTCCGGCAGACAAATACTCCATGGGAATTTTAAGAGCACTAAAAAGCTTATCTCTTAAATATTTTACATCATCAATGTCTCCAGTGTATGAACCCCCCGGGACAGAGTCGATTTTTGTACCACTAGTGCCACCTCTGACTGGAATATAGTAGTCCTCCTCAATGCTAAACGGATTGTATCTTAAATCTACTTTTCCTGTATTTACATCGACAATTTGATTTCTTTTCATTTGAGTCATGACTCTTTGCATGTATTGTTCAACATCCTCAGGGGGCACGTTCCCAACATCGACATAAAAAACCTTTCTCTCTGGTGCGCGTACAATTCTATAAGCCATTACGGCATCTTCTAGGAGGGTGAGTTGTCTCCAAATTCTTCTTGCCGGCTCTAATATAGATGTGCCATAAGGAGCAAACTTATCATTGCCAAGAATTCTGAAGTGGCCGACTTGCCAGTTTTCTAAAGTAAGACCTGCAGTGTTCCATTGGTATTGTATATAATTCGGGTTGTTTTTGTCCTCGCCCTCTAATCGCTCTACTTCTGCGATTGGCAAATTAATTGCATTTTTAATCCCCTCATCTTGTTCTATGTCTAAATATAGAAAAAAATCACCGTACTTACACATGGATCTGCACCATCCATAAAGATTAAACTCAATATTTAAAATATTATATAGAAGCGTTTGTATGACAGACTTTATTTCTTGGTTGCTGCATGTTATACCAACAATGGGCCTGTAGACAGAAAAAGTTGTCATCTCATCAGCATAAATGTCCATTGCAGATGCAATTTCAGGCGTATATTCCATTTGATCAAAATCTGCATATCTATCCATTCGATTTTGATTTGAATAATAGTCAGTGCTGATTGCGCTATAGGCGTCTTTACTAGAAGACAGTTTAAACTCTTGGCCGCTTGCAGATCTAAAACGAGACTTGTACTTATCAAGCCTTCTTTTTTTTAGCTGCCTCGTGTCTTGACGCCTATATCTTGTTAGAGGACCAGATAATAGCTTCGTTAGCTGCTGAAACAAGCTATTAGTAGGGTTTCTTGTTCCTTTTTTGTTATTGGGTGGTGCCATGTTTTATCCCTTGATTAGCCAAGAATTATGAAGATATTTTTTCTTCTCTTGGTCTTTTTTTACTTTCTTATATCCTATCATACCAGGTATGGATGTGTTCAATTGTTTATTGGTAGAAGTCATTGATGATAAAAATGCTTTTTGATATTCTACAGAGCGTTGGTTGACCGCTAAAGCAGTTTCTTTTACCCAGCATCCAATTGCGCATGCTAGTATTAGATCATCGTTGTGTTTCTTCATAGCTTGGGGTTTTCCGTTATTCCAAATAAACGTCTTCATTTCATTAAATAATCTTTTAGACTTAATATTAATTAGTTTGTTTCTAACTAACTCTTCTAGTTTCGAAATGATCAAAGGTCTTGTTTTTAAAGAAGTAGTAAAACCAGGCACTACGCCAGCCAACTCAGCGTGATAAGAGTCAACATGTTCATGAGTTGATTTTCTAGAATAATATAAATTAGGATAACACTTTTCTTCTAGCTTTGATAATACACCCCAACCTACAGAGTTGTTCTCTACCACCATCATACAATCACCAAATTCTTTACCTGTCTCAAATAAAATATCTGAAAAAATATCTGGTGTTGGCTTGCCTTGATATTCTGCTATTATTTCTGCTGTTTCAAGTTTAAATACATGAAAAGTAGAATAATCTTGTCCATCGCCGCGAGCAACATCTGCGGATATCATATATTGTGACCCAGGTTGATATTCTTCCCAAATCCATAAATTCCTGTCAAACCCTGTTTTATATTTAGGCTCGCACACGCTTTCATAAATTTTTTCCATGTCCTCTGGATGGAAAACAGTTTCACCAGACATATTAAAGTTACACTCTAGCTCTTGTGCAATTTGTCTTCTTGACATGTTTTTAGTTTCTTTTTCAAACCATTCTTGATCTCTGTCAGGATGCACATGCCATGGTAAATTAACAAGACGAAAATCGTTTTTTTCTATTTCAGCGTCAATACAAGTTTGGTGAAACCAATTTCCTACTCCATTAGGAGTTGATAGTGCGATGCAGCGGCCACCGGTTGATAGAGTAGGATAAAGACCGGTCCAAAGTTCGTCGAGGCCCTCGACATGTGCGGCCTCATCAATCACCAAAAGAGATAAAGCCTCTGAACGGCCGGCGTCACTACTGGTGGAGGAGGCTTTAATTTGAGAGCCGTTTGTAAGCTCAAAAGAAGTTCTATTGTCAATAGAAATATCGGCAATCTTCATCCACGGAGGAAGATGCTTGTGTATCGCCTTAACCTTCTTTACAAGATTTGCTGCCGTGCCGAATTTAGTTGCGATAACCAGGACATTCTTATCCCTGTGGAACATCATCATCCAAGCAACATAAGCAGCAGTTATTGTAGAAATTCCAAGCTGCCGAGCCTTTAATATGACTGTGAATCTATGATCGTTATAGTCGTTAATTAAGCTTGTTTGAAAGTCATATGTCTTAAAAGGTATCAAACCACGCATAGGATGAGAAATCTTAGCATAATTATTAATAAAATACGCAGGATCCTTGCCAGATCTTATTATTTCTTTTAAAACTTGCTCTTTAGTCAGAGTAAAAGACATATCTAGCCCGCCGATCGGGCTGCTTTTCTCTTGTCGTTAGGAGGTCTTTTTTCTGAAGACTTTGATAAGAAATCTTTAAAAGATTTTTCTAAATTGTCTTTTGAGGCATCTCCTAAATCTTCAACATCGCTCATGTTCGAAATTTCATATAGTTTTCTAGCTGTAACAAAAACTCGGACACGGCTAGTTGACTCTACCCTAGCATCAACTTCGCCCTTTTCTTTTAATGATAGAGTATTTTTAGTTATTGCGCGGTACCGCTTTTTTAAATAACTAACTATATCCGACATAGTTTGTTCTAATTCGCTCTCTAAATTTTTAGAATACACGTCTTTTAATAAAAGTTCAGAATGATAAGAGACAATTAGTGTTTTTCCGCTAACCTTTACACCAAAACCGTCAATCACTCTTTTATCTAAATTAGGATTGCCCTCTTCTCTTTTTAAGCCAATTTTAATGGGCTCTCCATTGTCATCTAGGGCCCCATCATAAGCTTCTCCAGCTGCTTGAGAAATCCCTTTTACTATATCAACTACTTTTTGTGACATTTTTTGGTCTCCATCCGTCTAGCCATCTCTTTTCGCGGCCTTCAACATATTTCACAAAACATGCTTCGCAACATTCATATTTTGTAAAATATATATCATCATTTATTGTTTTTAGTTTTTTTTCACACGTGGAACAAATTAAAATTCCTTCTTTATTAAGTAGTTTGTGGCTGGTTAAAACACCATCAACATTCTCAAGCTCGTGTTGCCGTTCAAATTTTTTTTGTTTTTGAACATATTCTTCTAATTGCTGGATATATTCTTTTTCTTTTGTCTCGTCCCAATAGCTAGCAGGATTTTGTATTGCTTCTTCGCCATACTTTTTTTTAATTGCTTTTTCAAGACCGGCTATGTAATTAAGATCTTTTTTTTTCATTTTGCAATTTCCACACTGGCGTAAAATACGCCCAAAGATAGTAGTATTCCAATTGCCACACCTCCAAATATCCACCACTCTGAGTGGTCAGGCTTCATCTCCTCTTTTAATAGAAGATTAAGATCATTTATCTGCTTCTCTTTAACTAATAAAGTCTCTTCATGTATTTTTGTTAAAGAATTGTAGTCCACCCTAAGAAGATCATAGGCCATTGTTTTTTCTGCTAGTTCTTTTTGAAACTCTTTTCTTAATTCTAATTCAATTTCAATTTTTAAATATTTTTTGTCTACAAGCATTTTAGATGCCGCTATGGGATCTAAAAGTATACCAGCATAGGGTGCTTTTTCATCAACAGCTAAAGATGTTACAGTTCCCTGAAGCTGTTCCGCTTTGACTTGAATTGGAAGTAAAAATACAGTAAAAGCTATAAAACAAGATAATATTTTTTTTATCATAATTTACCTATTTTTTTCATGGTAAGAAGCGCTGAGAATTTTTGCTATTTCTTTAGCTAAATTTTCGGGTTTGTTTTTGTTTTTTTCAAGAGTTTCTACTAATTCTTTTTGTTTTTCTTCTTCAAGGTCTTCTACCTTAAGATCATGATCCTCTTCTATTTTTTTAATTTCTTTTACATATTTTTCAGCAATAGTAGTTTTTTCTTTAGAGGCTTTTTCTGACGCTTCTTTAACAATTTGAATTTCTTTTTCATAATTTTTCTTCTGCTTGTCAAGTAAATTAAAAAGCTTCTCTCTAGATGCTTTGCCAGAAAAGATGGACAGTGCCAGCAGGACTAGTATAACAGGCCAATACCAATAGTGTTTAAGCCAGGTCCATGCTTTTTTCCAAAAAATTGCTGTTAACATTATTGTTTTCCATGTTTCCACTGAGTTGCGAGATCAACTAGTGCCTGAGAGCCGATATACGCTAAAGTAACTGCCACCCAATCTTCACTAGTAAGCGAATTGGTTGCAATTAAATAAGTTGCTGTGCCCCATGCTAAAAATTTTCTAGAAATAAATCGTTCAGTGTGTCTGTCTAACCATGCTTTTACTTGTGCCATCATTTTGACCTCCCAATATACTAAATAGTCTATTCATTGACATATGCTCTGTCGTTGTTCTTTTCAATTAGTATTTGTTGGTCTACTATGTCTTTTAAGGAGTCTAAATGAGAAATAAGCAATACTGTTTTGAACTGCGATTTGATCATTTCAAGTATTCGAATAAAACCTTCCATGTTTTCTGCATCTAAAGACGTCCCGGGTTCGTCAAGAATAAATATGTCACCTTTTGGCAAGGTAGATACATTCAACAATGCTAAGCGGATAGCCATAGCAGCGATGGTTTTTTCTGCTCCGGAGCCTAGTTCAATTGGCCTAGGGTCATGTTTCGGATGTTTAATTAGAATATCTAATTTAGACTCTTCATTTTCAAAAAATATATCAAACTCAACAATATTTGTTAATATTTTAGAAATTTCTGCATTAATCAAAGGTAGTCTTTTTTTAATTATGTCATATGATATGCCGTTAGGGTGCATACATTTTAAAAATAGATCAGCCGTAGTAAATTCATCTTCTAGATTTAAAAATTCTTCTTTTTGTTCTTTTAATTGTAGATGTTTTTGCTCCAAGCTACCAATATTTTTATAGAGATCTAGAATTTCTTTTCTATTTTTGTTCAAGATTTTTTCTAGGGAAGATTTTTTTTCATTAATATCGCCCTCCTCTTCTTTTAAGACTTCTAAATTTTGAATTGCCTTTTTATTTTTTAAAAAGTCTTTTTGTTTATCTTGAAGATCTTCTAAGACGTTTTTTATTTGTAGGCTTTTTACCTTATCCTTTTCGATTTCTAACTCTAAAGAGGCTATTTTTTCTTTTAAAGATGTTCTTTTGTCTAGCACCATGTAATATTTTTCAATATACTTTGACACTTTATTCGGATTTAGATCTTCTATCTTTTTGTTTATTGTTTTGTGATTTAGTCTTAACTGATTAAGCTCAATCTCTACTCTTTTATTATCATCTAGAGCGCGCTGCGCATCGGTAACAAAGTGACATTTATTTTTAAGATTTGTTCCGCATGGCGCGGCTTTAAGAAGATGAATTTTTTTAGCAATTGTTTTTTCTTTTTCTTCAAAAGAAGAAATTCTGTCCACTATCTCTAGCAAATCAGATTGCTTTTCATTAATAAAATCTTTCTGTTCATTAAAAAAATCAATATTAAAGCTGTTCAAAAAATTATCAATTTTGTTTGCTATAGAAACGTGCTCCTCTAGAGTCGAACTTTTTTCTTCCCTGGCGCGAACTAATTCTTCAATCTTGTGTCGGCATTTTGAAATTCTATCTGCTGAGTCTTTGTATTCAGTAATCTCTATTGGCACATCAGATATTTTTTGCAATATTTGATCTAAGCTTTTTGAAAGATCAGCGTGTTGGTTTTCAACTTCTAAAGATTCACGCTCACGAATAGAAAGGCCGGCCTGGGATCTTGCTAGCTCTGTTCTAGAGTCTTTAATTTGCTCATCATAGTCGACACCTGAGAGTCTTTTTATAGCACTTTTTAAGTCAACGGAGTCTTCGTTGCACATCTTAAACTTTTTGTCAAAAAGCTCAAGATCTAAAAACTTACCTAAAATTTCTTTTCTTTTAGTTGAGCCCTCATTTAGATAAGCAAGAGAGTCTAGCTGGCTTGCCATAGAAGTTAGTAAAAAATCATCGATCGTGCCGAATATCTTTCTAATATTGTAGTCAGTTTCCATCCTAGTGGTCCCGTTTAAAGACTTCTCCTCCTCTGTAACAATATCAAATACACTAAACTCTACGTCAGTTTTTGCCTCTAAAGTTTGTTTTCCTTTTATAGACTTTTTATATTTTTTGCTAACTCTTTCTATTTTGTATACTTTAGTGCCTATGCCTATTTCAGCATATCCGCGACAGGAATCATCATTTTGATTTATTAAATTTAAATTTTTGCGGTTATTCTTAGAAGTGCTGTTGTACACTGTGTAAAGCAAGCTATCTATAATACTTGACTTGCCAGAAAAGTTTTTTCCTAAAATTCCTACTACGCCATTTAGATTTTCAAAGTTAATTGAATTTGACTCGCCATAATTAAATAAATTATCCCACTGTAGTTTTTTTAATCTCCAATTAACATTTCTTATAACGTCCTCTTCTTGTTCTGCCAGATTGTTGTATTTTTTGTTCATTTCATAAACTTTCTTCAAAGTTTCGTCTTCTGGGCAAAAATCACTAAGATACTCATCAATTAATTCTTCTTGCACGACTAGATCTCTAAGATCTTCCTGAAACAAAGAATTCGCAATGCTTTCTACGTTTCCCCTTTCGCCCGCAGATCTACTAAGGTATGTAACAGTTTCTGGCTTGAACCTGCTCTTCACAACATCAATTGCTTTTCGCACAGCGTCGAGTGGTAGATTATTTTCTGACACGAGCCTGACTCTAGCGCCGTGAGAAATATTTAACTTATTTGGTATTCTACCTTTTGGTGTTAAGTTAATTGTCACAAAAGGCTTGGGGTTTTTTAATTCAATATGTCGACAAGTAAAAGAATCTTTGTCTTCTATGTCCCAAACTAGAAAACCCTTGTCGTTGGTCTCCCCGTGATTCTGTTGTACCGTCGAGCCCGAATAACGAATTTTCTTCTTTTTGTCAAGGGCCTGATTGGTTTTGTGAATATCACCAAGGAAGCCGTAGTCAAAATTATTAAAAATATTGATATCATCTTCACCGTTCTCCATTTTCCAGCCAGTATCGGTTTTTACACCGCTGACAGCGCCGTGATACAAAGCAATGTTAATTCTATTTGGATCGGATGGAGCACACCAGTTGTTCCTATCAAACACTGATAGCACATTGATTGTAAACTTTTCATTTAAATTAACCTCTCCAGAGTCTTTTAATAAATATAAGTCATTATGGTTTAAAGCCTTTGCAATCGGTGTTAGCGCATCTTGCCTACTGGAATTTCTTAAATTTCCATCATGATTTCCTAATATAATATAAGTTGGTGCTATATTGGCTAAGTTTTTAAAAAAATCGCTACACATCTCAACAAACTCAGGACTTATTTGAGTTTTTGTGTGTGCAATATCACCACAGTGAATGATATAATCTATGTTCTCTTCTTTTAACCTCCTATAGAGGTTCTTAAAAACTTCTCTATATTCGTTGTGATATTTTAAATTTCTGATATGAGTATCAGCAATGTGGGCAAACTTCATGAGTACTCCTTAACTCATAAAAACAATAAATACAATACTAGATTAGTAAAGAAAATTATACTTCAGCGCCTGGAAAGAGATCTGCTCTTTTTTCTAGGGGAGATTTTTGATCGGGGCTCTGCTTTCTTCTAGATCTCCTAGGAGCTTTTGCGCCGGCGCCTTGTCTTGCGTTAACTTGTGCTGCTGATTCGCCTGTTTGAGCCGATACCATATCATCGACACTAGTTTCTAAACTATCAAAACTAGTTCCTAACATTTTTGCAGTTTGTCTCATTATATTATTTAAATCCTTTACTGCTTTATTAGTAGACTTCAATATTTTTTCTAGTTCTTTTGACTTTATATTAAGAGCTTTATCAGTTGTAATGTCGTCAATGTTAACATCTGTATCGCCTGAAAGAGCGCCGCCTAGAGCTGCGCCGGCAGCAGTAGCTGCTCCTGCACCAGCAAGGGCGCCAGTCGGAAATCCTCCAATTGACTTTCCATATTTTTGTATGTCTACTACATTTCCAGCTGGATCTTTTGTGACTGATAATGGTGAATTTTTAAACGGGTCTCCTTTCTTAGGATCTGGTGCGCCCTTTGCTTTACGCCATAAATATTTAACAAATTTTTGTGCTCCGGTGCCAAACTTCGCAGCTGCATCTAGAATTTTTGGGCCTACACGTGTAGCGAGACCACCAACCCAGGAAACTTCCAACATTAAATCTTCAGAAACAATATCTGCTCCATCTAAGTTATTTGGACTAAAATCGGGCAGAAGTTTTTTAAGTGCGTCTTCAACAGCGGGTGAGCCGTGTTCTTTCTCAAGTGCATCTAGGCCTTGCAAGAATTTTAGTAAGGCCTTTTCCATTTCGTTCATAAATCTAGATTCCTATGATCCTACTTAATAAATAGTTATTTGAGTTCAAAAGCACTGATGTTTCTAATCTAGAAGCAAATTCATCTTTTGTCATCTCACCTACATCATTATAAGGGGCTACAGATACTAAATAGGTCTCAATATTATGACTTAGTAAAAGTTTTATTATTCTATTAGTTTTTTTTGACGCGTCTGGATCTAAGGCTAGATAAACTGGGGTATCATGTTTAACAATTTCATAAAACAATAGTGATCTTTCATTTAATGTAGATCCTAAAAGTGGTATAGAATTATCACCCGCCTTGATCGCGTCGAATACGCCCTCTACCAATACTACTGGTTCGTGAAAATTTACATAAGGATGATTAAAAACAATGTTTTTTGAAGCAGTCGGATTCATATATTTTTTCCAGTCGCCGTCATAGCTTCTGGTAACAAAATAGTTTATGTCGCCCTGCTCGTCAAAAGACGGTATTACAACACGACTTTCATATGTGCCACTTGAACAATAGCCTATTTTCCACTTTATTATGTCTTTTTTGTCGATTCCTCTACTTTTTAAATAATTCAAAGGATAAATCGATGTAGTAGGTAGCTTTGCATTAGCTAGAGAAATAAACTCATTTGGTAGGTTAATTTTATCATGTTTTTTAATTTCTTTAGGCGCAAAAAGTTTATCAGCAAATTTTTCTATTTCTATATCTTTTTCAAAACTTTGCCATTCATACTTCTCAGCCCTACTACCATATCTTCTAATTATTCTATATATATTTTTTCCAGACCAATCGCACACCCAGCATTTAAAAACATTTTTTTCTAAATTAATTGATAGCTTTCTTTTGTGATGGCCGCAACTGGGGCAACGAAAGAGATGCTCATCTGAACTAGAAAAGTGCTCTCCCAATATACTGTTTAGAATTTTTAATTTTTTTTCTTCTGACACTCTAACCAACCAGCATGGGCGACGACCCAACTGTCAGCCTTGTCATAGCACTGTGGTTTGGGATTTCCATGCTTAGTATATTCTATAAGAACAGATGGTACGTTGTCAAGTATATGTTGTATAACAATTTGCTTGGCCTTGGTGCCTCTGGGTACTGTAATTCCACATTTTTTTCTAGCCGACGTTGCGGCGATATATTCAGGTTTTATTTCTAATATATTATAGCACAGCCACGAAACAACGCCGTTGAAACGAGATAGTGTAGAGAGCGTTTTAGCCGAGGAGAAGCCACTCCTAAAACTTTGCAAAGATTGTTCAATATAGATTTTTTTAATAAGAAAAGTATCATCTAATTCTTGAATTTTACTTTTGACAACTGTTGCCTTTTCGAAAAAATCTTTATACTTTCTTAAATCCCAGGCTTCGTTATAGATAACGCTGCCACTTTCATCAATAACTGTGGCGCCAGTTATACTGGTGCTAATATCTAATCCAAGTAGCATACTATAATTATACTATATATCCAGCTTGAGTTTAAACGTATAGTTTCTGTTCTCTAGTTTTCTAACTGGATTTGCGAGGCCTGCGACTGCAATTAAGTTTTTGTTCTCATCATATATGCCAACCTTTGATATGTAAGTGACCGGCTCAAACGAAGCACTATGTTTTGCATAGCTGCTAGATACTATATTTTTTATTTCCATTTCAGAGTCTTCAAAATATATGTTGCTGCCAGTCACTGAGCTAATAGAGTGAGATAAAAAAGTAGGATTATTTGAAAAATTTAATTGATTTTTCTTTGCATGCGCAAAAAGAGTTAAAGTTTGTATATGCTGTTCTCCATTAAAGTTTATAGAAAAGCTTGAACTTGGTACGCCGGCGTATGAACTAGTGACTCCAAAATATTGCCAAGAAGCAGCTAGATTATTGGTTGTCAGCCCATATTGCTCTGTGTGAGTATCTAGATCTGCGCTGGAAGTTAATATTATAAATCCTTCGTTGTACAACACTACTCCAACTTTATCTCCAGTAGTAGATCCGCTTGTTTGAACTAGGACACCGTTTTTTAAAGTATCCGCAGCTTCAGCAATTAAAGTTCCAGTTACATAGTACTTAAGCCTCACCGAGCCTTTTTCAATATTAGAGCCATAAAATATCGAAGGAACACTTATTACATTTAACTTTTGTATTGTTTTGTCGCCAAAAGAAGAAGAATATGCGTAGTGAGGGCTAAGTATTGTATGGTAATCCAAACTAGTTTTTAGTGCATATAAAACTTCTTTTTTCCTGCCCGTAAAAGACTCTCCGTATCTGTCAACTGATATGCTAGCTGTTAAAGGATAACTGCCTGTTAGTGAATCCCCATAAACAAAATCTAAATTAAACTCGTCATCTGATATTGTTGAAAAGCTTGTGTAAGAACCTTGCTTTGTAACAAAAGGGTGTATTAGTTGAGGATCGCCACTTGCAGAAACAAGATGTCTATTGACATTTAATTCATAAAGATTAATATGACCATTTGGAGTGTGAAAATTTGTAGCGTCTCTACTTTCATTATTATAATAAACAGAGCTACTGTATATAAGAAAGTCTACTCTTGGATGGGCCTTTACAGTATTGCGAAAAACATCATCTTTTTCAAACTCAAAAAAGTTTCCATATTTTGACTCGTGAGAGGGCATAGCATTACCTCATTAGTAATCTAATCTAACCCTCAAAGTTAGTTCAGTATTTGGATCCTTCCTAATGGGTTCAGATAGTTTTGCTACTGCTAAAAGTTCATTGTCTGGAGAATATAGGCCAACAGTTGTTAAATAACTAATTGGCAAATCATTAACGTTGTTTTTAACAACTAATTTACTACCAGAGACATATGTTGGATTCGAACTGTAATTAAACTCATTATGGTTTATTCTGCAGAAGTATATAGCAGAATTTAACTCAATTGTGTTGTTAAAGTCAATGTCGTTTATTAAGTGCCTAAATCCACCAGCTAAAGTCTCAATAGACGAGCCAGTCATAGCACGAGTTATGCCGACGCGGTTGACAGCCACGTCAGTTGCGTCGGTTGAAGTCAAATCTGAAGCGCCGGGTGCACCGACAGTACCAGAGAGAATAGATGCTGTTAGAACAAGTACGCCTGCTTGATAGAACAAAAGTCCGACACTCGCTGCGCCAGTATACTCAGCTGAATTTTCAGCAGATGCGGTATAAATCAAAGCATAGTCGCCGGCTGGAGACGTTCTAAATTGATTAGCTGAATTGTAATCTCCTAAAGTCTGAAGATTTACCGGTGCGTTGGTGCTACCAGACGTAAATAATTTAAATCTAAAGCTATTCTTTTTAATCTCATCTTTAACCAGGAGCCGGCTAAAATTGACAAAAAAGCAATGGTTCATAATTCCATCACCGTCATCATCTAATGTGCCGTCAGAATCAAATTTTCTGATACTTCCAGAAATATCATAACCCATTAAAACTTGAGCCATCTGATTGTAGATATTTAATTTTTTAGAATTTTGAGAATTTGCAGAAGCACTGTGTGCGGAGCTGTAGCCAAAAGTAACATCAAAAATATGATTTGCCGAAGAGCTTAAATATGGATAGTCATAAACTGACTCAAACATTCCATGAGAAAAAGTCTTAATATTGGTTTCCGTAGTGCCTTCTTTGTAAGTTCCAGAGGGAATTGTACCAGTAATTGGAATTGCCTCGTGTAGCATTGTTCTCGTATTTACTACATCGTCGCCAAGAAGTGATTTAAATGTGTTTGCCATGATTTATACCTTATTATGCAATTTTTACGTATCTTACTGGAATATCTAATCTATATCCAGTGTTAGCTCCCACAACACGCACAATAGAATCAATATAATATATTTTTTTGTTGGCGGGAAGCAGAGGATCTAGGTTGCTAGCGTCTGTTGGTAGTCCAAGAATATTATTAGCTCCTCTAACAGACTCTTCTTGTCCTATTTGAGTAAAAAGATAAGTAGAGCTTTTTAATTCTTGTGAAGCCTCCAATCTAAATTGGCAAGTGTTACCCCTAGGGCCTTCAAACACCATAGCGTTGCCAGCCCCATCTAGGTCAGTTTTTTTATAACTGCCTTGAGATTGTTGATTTGATAGACTAACTTTTGGATTAACGTATGGCTTCTGTGTTAAATAATATTGTGCTATACTATCATCATCAATAAAGTTTACAGCTTTTGGTGTGTTACTGTCAACTGGCTTAACTCTGCCTAGACGATAATCCATCTCAACAACAAAAGCACTTTCAAGTAAATCAGAATCTAGTTGTAAAGAAGGAGCTAGTTGATTACTGTCTATGCCTTGATCAACTCTAATAAAATCAGATCTTTCAGTTAAGTTTGTTGGTGTATAGCCTTGAATCATACCTCCAAGTCCGGTGCCTCCGAGTTCTAACTGCGTATCATCTCCAACATTTCTATATCTATGAACAACTTTCATTGTATCTTCATCTACTGCAACATAAAATTTATTATCGGAAACATTTGAGCCAGCTCCACCAGAGTACCCTGCAGCTGCGCCGGCGGATGAGCCATGTCTAGTAAAAAAACTTGATTTAGAATTCGATACGCCAGCTACTGGATTGTTGTCGTTCAAATTTGAATTAATTTTAAGAATCGGCATGAAGAGGATGTTTGTTCTTGAAATCGTAATTAACTTTGTTTTTAAATTAGAAGTGTTATTTGTAAACGCCTCCAATACAGGAGTTTGCAAAACCTCTAAATCATAGTAAGCGCTACCTGATGAATGATTTTTATTATACAAAGCATAATTTATCTCATCATCTCCTAAGGCAAATTTTGCTATTTTAAAACTGCCGTCTCCCTGCGCTAATCTTAACCTGCCAGTGTCAGTTAAAACTGCGTCTAATATTATATCACCTGAATTGTCTAAAAAGGCCATGTTCTACTCCTTTACTTTATAAATAGTTAATAAACTCAATTATGTATTATTTTAGTATCTCTGTAATTAAAATGTTAGTCAGTAATGTCTGGTAGCGTGTCTGCTACTTCTGCGATAGCTATTAAACCTTCAGTAATGTCTGGTATATCTAAAAGCTCAAATCCACCTAAGTTCTTTTTAAATTGAAAATTAATATCAATTTTTTTACCACTTCCCTTAGAAGTTAATCTCATTTTATATTTTTTATATTTTACCTCATCAGTAAATATGCTATTAATTTCTGGATCGTCTGCAAAATATAGCTGTCTTAACGACGGCTTAAGATAAATATACTTTTGACAAGACTTTATGTTGGTTTTAGGTTCAATTTTTTTCATTTCGTAAAGCCTTATAATTGGCTTCACTGCGCCTTTTTCGTCGATAAGCTCTACCTCGTATACAGGCGTTGGATTAGAAATGTGCCCGTGAGAGTCAATAGCTCTAAAAGTATAATAATATTTTGTATTTGGTAGTATCTCTTCTTCATATGCTTGCCGACTTATTCTGTCAAGCAATTCAAAATCTGCGTAACTTTGAGGTGGTTTTTCAATTCTAAATATTTCAAACGTATTAACAACATCATCAGAGCCAAATTCTATACTTTTTCCATCTGCAGGAAGTTGTGATTTTATATTTAAACTAAACTTATCAATATCTTGAGGAAGTATTGATATTGGCATAGCGGTATATCTGTCATAAGATGGAGTTAAGATAATTTTAAGTCTATTGCTAATCGCTCTATAGGGCACTATATTGACATCTGGAGTTACGGGTGGTCTATCTAATATTATAATTTCTGGTGTTGAGAACAACAAGTCTTGCACCAGGCGAATATCTGGATTTACCTGTACCCCAAACGTTGCAGAAAGTGTTTTGTCAACGCCTGTCGTCACAAAGCTTTGATCTTCCTCTGCTAAAGGATCGCCTCCTGACACCTGTTCAATAATTTTGTTAATGAGTGAGCCCTGTTGGAACGTTCCATCGTTCACCCCCCCATGAGCTTCATCCAAATCGAGATCATTAAAAGGATTATTGATCCCTCCACCAGACTCAGCAACAAAAATACCATTTCCTAATTCATTTATATCATCAACAAGCTGTTGTTGTGTTTGCTCGCTAGAAAAATCAGGAGCATAAACATTTTGTTGATTTGTAGCTAGAGGATCTATAGCCATATTTTTTGGATTATAGGCATCTCCAAAAACAACATCATCTTCAGATGACTGAGGAGTTAGCCATCCATAAAAATACATACAGCCAAAAACTAGCTTATGAACATAAACATCATACCGATAAGTTGCATATGCGCCATATTTAAGTTGTGTGTCAACATATTGCGCAATATCTAGCTCAGATGTATTCGGTATTAAAATATTTTGTACAACTTCGTAAGTATCCTGTCCCGCTAATTTTCGTCTTTTTTCTATTCTATAGAAAAGATCTTCTGTGTGTGCTTTTTTACCATTAATTATATCAGCAAAAGATCTTCTGTGTTGTTTGTAAGTATCTAATATTTTTGCATGAAAAGCAGTACCAAAAAGTTTTTTGAACATTATATTGCAGTCATCTAAACCCTCGTCACCCTCAATAGAGTTTTTAAAATAAGTCATATAGTTTCTTAAATCGACGGTTGAAAACATGTCGGCCGTTTTATGGCCGGTGTAGTGTGCTCCGCCGCCATCAGGCGCTAAGACATATGGCGTAAGATTTGGTTCTATAAAATTTTCTGTCCAGTACTTAAAGTCTGAGAAAGCCTTTGTGTTTATTTTTATATGTCCTTGAAAATTTTCTACTTCTAGAGTCATAAGATCTTTATATACTGTATCTTGATAATAATCAACATAGTTGGCATCAATTCCTTTAGAGGGCAGCACTGGATATCCTTCGTAGGGAATTACAGTTGGACGACCTTGGGCTGTCCAAGATCCTTCAGCACCTAATATTTTTTGAATGCCGGTCTCGTCGGGCTCAGCTAACGTTATTTTTGATTCGTCAAAATAGATTGAATTTCCAGCGGGAGCTTCAGGAGGTGAAGTCTTACTAAGCACTGCCTCAGAAAGAAACTTTGTCATATTAAGTTTTTTTGCCATATCACCAATATCTGAATGTAAATTAGCAGTAAATTTAATCTCTGAATAAAATGGAAAATAATCCTTGTATTGGTCTACTTTATTTAATATCTTTATACTGTTTGGAGAAAACACTAAGTTTGTCATTATTCTCTCAAGAGCTTTTATAAAGTTAGTTTGCACATCAAGATAACCAGCGCTTGGACTAGGTAGTTGTAGTTTTTGATCAAAAGTAATATAATTTGCATAATCATCGTAATACTTAGAAAACAAAGCATCAGCGTCATAATTATCAAAACTTAAAGAAAGAATTTTCTCAACGATGTTGTCCGGGCCTGTGACTGATTCGTCCATTAACGGCGTATACGCGCCATATAAAACAGTCAATGTTTCTAGAGGATACGTTTTTAATAAATTAGTATATATCTGTTTTAAGACGTTTGTATTGGTATCATATGCCGTATAGAAGCTGTATATAAAATTTGTTATTGGCTTTAGATTAAAAAAATCATTGCTAGATATATTTGCATCTAAAAGAAATTTTATAAAACCATATATACTCGGTAGAGAGTTTTGAATTTGTGAATTTGGACCAGTTGTAGTTTCAAAATCAGGCTCAGTATCAAAAGCCCTTCTAGTTCTTTCGTTATAATAAGTTTTATAATCAGCAAAGAATGTTTTTCCAGCTGGTTGCTTTGTTAACATTTCATGAGGCGTAAATGGCAAAGATAGCTCATATGTGTGATCATGAAACCCCGTCCAAGTTTTTACAACAGGTTCGTAATACTGACCACTTTCAAGCTTAGCACCTGTTTTCATATAGTACAACCAGCTTGATTCGCGGGCACCTTCGAGACCTGCTTTTATAAAAGGAACATAAGATTGCAAGACAATTTTTTCTCTGGTTGAAAGCCCATCTTCACCGATTTCAATTGGATCTCCACAGTGCTCTAAAATAATTGGCTCGTCATAAAACAAGCGCGGATTTCCCCATGTGTCTAGAAACTCTTTGCCAATATCGGTGTTGTTGGGATCTCTATAGTTAAAATCCCAATTTTTTCCTAAGACAGTCTTTACTTTATCAGAATGGCCTGCATTATACCAGTTGCAATATTTTGACGTTTCATATATTTCTGTATGCAAGGAGTTTAGTTCCTCAGAAAAATAATTCGTAGCTCTAGGAAGATGATAAAAGCCATGGGTGTGCACCACAGTCTTTCTTTTTGAAGTTAATTCTGGTTGTTCTTCTGCCATAATATTCTCTAAAATAAATAGTTTATTATATTTTTAGTAGCCACCGGTGCCGCCGCCTCCGCCGGAAAATCCACCAGTACCACCTGTATACCCAGTTGGAGTCGATATGCCAGTGTCTATGTTGGCGCCAGTTTGGGTCTGGGTTGTGGTTGAAACTGCTGATTGTCCTTGTTGCATAGCACTTGAGCGCGCAGCTGCTAAGCTAGATGCTCGTGGATCCGGATCTGGACCGTATATATCGCCATATGGTGGCATAACCGGCGGGAGGCGCCTACCCTCACGAGTCTTTGTTCTAAAATCGTTGATAGCTCTGTAGTTTGCACTCTCCCAAACTCTCATCTCTCTTTGAGATTTTTCATCAACTACAATTTGCCTAGCGGTTTCTTCAGGTGCTTGTGATATCGGAAGCAATATTTGTGGTGGTGGTGACAAAGGAACAACTGGAATGTAATCTGGTATGTCCATGGTCGCACCCTCGTATATTAGAAAATACTTGTCTAGTATTGGTAAGTCAATTTCTTTATTGTTGACAGGATCATAAATTTTTAATCTACAAAAAAGTTTTTGATCTCCAGATAAATTTTCTAAATCTTGTTTTTTAAGCAAAGTCCAGGAGCCTTCATCGTTTTTAGCATTACCTACAATTCCGGTAAAAACTTCTACCTTGCACAATAAGTCATTTTGAAAAAAGAAAAATGGATTGTAATATCCAGAGTTTTCGCCCACGGCGGTATAGGCTTCTAATAATTCTTCATGAATCAAGCTCCTATTTAACAGAGCACTATACATTTCATGAAGCGGAAATAATTTATGACTATTTGGCAATTGTGTTACCGCGTTAGCTTTGCTAGTAGAGGGTGGCGAAAAAACATTACTCGGAGCACTAACTGGACTCATATCAACAGAAAACAAATTTTGATCGCGACTATATAAAAAGTTTTTACAATAGTTTGAAATTTGAAGAGAAAAATCAGAATAATCGTCTGCTTTTAAAGGGAATTCTTTATTATCTTCAACATCTGGAAAAGTTGGTCCGGGGCGTCTGTTATATATTGCATTATATTTTGAAGATTCATGCATGGTGATATTAAATTGCTCAAACAACCTCTTAAAAGGCTCTTTTGCTCTAACCATATTTTGCACAGCACCTAAAACACCATATTGTTCTTGATTTGATGCTAGATCCGTGGCAAAATATCTGTTTGTTAAATCTGCGTTTATATTATTTCTTTTGTTGTAGCTATAGTTTATTAAGCTTATGAAAAGATCATCATAATTAATCCAATTACGAAAATTAAAAGAGTGAATTGGACCGGCCGCGTCTCCTAGGTTTTGTCTAGCGTTGCCATGAAAAGCTGTATAGTAGAAATTATATACCGGTGTATTATCTAGCGCGTCAGACAATTCAACAATTGAAGGGGCTAAATAACTGTAGGCTTGATTTTCAAAATTATCGTTAGTAAAAACTGAAGAAACTAAAGCCTCCGGAGTGGGACCAGGAGGAACTAGCATTCCAATTTCGCCTGCTTCATTCATATTTGTAAAGCCTTCAAAAGTTTCTGCAACTGGAGATAGTTTTGCTGTTTCTAGCCAGCAGCGATCTTTATAGTATTCAATTGATAGAGATCTGAGACCAAAAAAGGTAGCAGGCATAGTTGTACCTATTGACAGGTAATCAGAGTAAACATTTTTATTACTTATAGCCTCAAACAACTCACTTGGATGATCGTAGCTATGATGCTCAACAATGGTCGCGTCTGATGGAGAAACTACGACGTCGTGAATATTTTGAAAACTATATCCATTGGGTAAAGATACGCTAGAAAGTTCGCTTCCCGACTTGTTTAATTTTGTGCCCTGCAATAAAGATTCTATTTTTTTTATGAAAGAATCCATAATTCTACCAAACAACTCAATGCCGTGTGGAGTGCCATTTTGTGGATCAAGCATGTTTTTGACTGGTGGGCTTGAAATTATTTGTGATAAATTGCCTAGGCCATTGATGTGCAGATCTGGAAACAAACCAAACAAATTCTGCACAGTCTGTAAAGCATAAGGAGCAAGATTCCACGGTTGAGCTATTATTCCCGCGGGGCCAGTGGAAGGAAATTTTTCTATCGCAGCGTTATAAAAGTCTGGATATGTAAAAGCACCTTGTGAAAAGTATCTTTTAAATGGTGCTTTCTTGTATTCTTCTGGAACCAACGTTTGATCAAAATTAAACCCTGCTGTTTCTTGTGGCGTATAGCTAGATACTGCTAAATCATAATAGTCGTTTAGTAACATCTTAGCATTTGTCAACAGCCTATAACGATTGTATAGTGCATCATATGAACCATCTTTAACTTTTAGTTCTATTCTGTATCGGTACAATCCAGCGACTTCTCTTCTAACATCAGTGTCTGTAAATTGAAAATATCTCTTAAGCAGTCCGGAGTCCGGAAGGCCGCTAAGTTCGGAAATGCTAGAGTTATTTAAAGTGCTGGCTGATCCGACTGCGCCACTTACATCCGAAATAGTGGCTATTAATTTTGATGGTTCCTCGTAATCTTCGTCATTCGCAAATTTTTCGTATCTAGTATTTAAAACTTTCTTTTTTACTCTATCTCTATAAATTTTAAGTTCTAATATAGGACATTTTTCTAATATGCCTTCGAGGCTCGCGAGGTCGAAAGGCACTGTATACGTGCCATTGCCAATTTTCATACCTAGCTGGTTTGGTTTAAGCAAGGGATCATACTCACCAAAAAATATAGGAAAAAGTTTTGAATTATTTTTTAGTAATTCAAGGATATTAATAAAAACTAAACCGCGAGCAGAGCCTTCTAAGTCTCTTGTAACATAAAGCTTTGAAAACTCAGAGTCGTTGTCTTTAATGAAGTCTTTTCTTTTTTCTTTTTGAAAAGTTGATAGAAAAGCTTTTGATAAGTAAGCAGCAAGATTTCCTGTTCCTGTTGAATTGTATTCGTACAACTGCTGTTGTTCACCGAGGCCAAGTGGGCCGTCTAGCGGTTCAACAAAACTACCGATTCTATAATCTACTATCTTATTATTACTAACTTCTGCTAATCTTAACTTAGGCAAATTTGGTGAGTGATGATCGCTGCCGGCCATCCAGCCTCTATAAGGAGCGCCTGAGTCATATGAACTCAAAAGACCATCTCCCTGGTAACCATCAGGCGCGGGGTTGTAGCCTGTCGCATGGAGATGCACTGCCCCCTCCCAAGCTTGGCCGCTAGGTAAAAAGAAAGCTTCTCTTGTCTGCTGCAGTTCGTTATTTAAAAATACAATTTCTGTATTTATGGGGCCCTCAACAATATACTGCTCAAATAGATCAGCGTAAACTTGCTGATCAAAGCTTATACCATCAGCTTGCAGACCTTGCATCCACATTGGTACGTGTAAAAAAGTATGAAAAGAGACACCTAAATTTGAATCATTTTGAATATCGTACTCGCATTCATATTCAAAAGGCACAACATAATACATTTTTCCATTTATAAGTTGCTCTCGAACAGGACCCAATCCTCTGCCAGGAATAACATTTTTTGCTGATAAATCTCCAATTAAAGAGTCTGACCTAACCGACAATGGAGTTTGTTCCGCTTCTGGCTCAAGAATTTGATCAAAAATAAGATTTTGCTCACTAAGGCCCTCAGTTTCAAAAATATAAAAATGTTTTCTAGGTAAAATATCAGTACCTAAGCGTGTTATAGCAGCGTATACGCCTCCTTCAAACATCCCACTACTATAATCATTTATAGCTTTAGCTGGTGATGTAGTTCCTCCTCCGTAGCTAGGCTTAAGCTTCATCACATTGCTTTTTTGTTTAAAAACCAACGGTTGAATCATTATTGCATCTAAAAAATTTATAGACAGTATGTTGTCAGGGTTATCTAGTTCATTTAACCAACCTGCGTTTAAAAGCCTGTTCTTGTCTTGATACATTTCTAATAAAAATTTAACTTTTACAATGCCTGAAGTCTCAGGAGAATTAGTTAAAGTTATATTTCTGCAAGAAACATGGGGCATGAAGCCATCGCCAGTTACTAAATCTACTATACAAGACATTAACAAATTTCTCCCGGATAATCCGACTCGTCTTTATAAATATCAAAGACTTTCTTTTTCTGTTTATTAATAATATCTTGACACAACTCCGTTCTAGGGTCTGAAAAGACTCCCATTTTTTCTTGCGTGGGATCTAGCTTACACAACAGTTCATCATTTATCTCATCATCGACAAAAAAATCAAAATAATACTCTACGTACGTAGGGTCTTCCTCTGGAACTACATCGTCAATAAACTGAACGTTATTTAACTGCTCAGGCATAACAGAAAACGACAAAGGTCTTAAAGTTTCTGTTGTTACACCACCCTCTTCTACTTCTTCAATTTCATAAAGCTCAATATCAAAATTTTCTTTTTGGAATAAGCCATTATTTTCTGACGCTTTTATTAAAACGTATAAATCTTCTTCATTTGAAACAACCTCATACCCTGATTCTGAGAATCCATCTTCAAATTCTTCTAAAAATTCATCATCTGACGATACATCTGCTAATTTTACGTTAATTTGACTTGTGATTTGAGGAATTATTTGTGTGTTTGCACCACCAGATTTTTCTGATAAATTTAAATAACCAATAGAACCAGAAATCGCACCATTTAAAAATTGCACCGACCAAGATGGAGAATAATCGGCGTTTATGTCGCTAGTTCCTAATGGCTGTGGAAGGGCATAGTGTTTTTCTGCAGTTCTTTGTAGATCTTGTGATATTGGAGATACTTCACCAGACAAAACTTTATTATAATTGGAATTAAAGTCTTTTTCAAGTGGAAAAAAAGAAACTTGTGGATGCATCGTGGGAGTTTCAACAATTCTTTCTTCGCTCTCATTTTGATGTTCTGACAGACCAGTTTTCGCAACATCATATAGAACATCGTTATCAAAGAAAGAATAGTAAACAGGTTTAAATTTTCCCTTTGAAAGCAAAAGACGTCCAAACTGTGTTAATTTTAAGTCAATAACCTCTTCTTTTTTATTAAAAAACTCCATAATCTTGCTTCCTATTCGTCTATCTTAATCTCTATGTCAACTCTAGCTGATTCAACTAAAGAGAAGTTATCATATGGCCAATTGTAGCCAAAAACATCTTTTAATTTTAAATCATAAACTTTTTCAGATATAGGCCCAGCAGGATTTTTATATTCAAACGCTCCCTGAAAGCCATTAGCATTCATTGAGAGGTAATCTTGATATGCTCTGTGCCTTATTGTTCTAGAAATCTGTCTGTTCTTGTATCCTTGATAATCTTTAAACGCCTTTTGTTTAACCTTAAATACCATAAATTTTATATTTTTATAAAAATCTTGAGAATTTTCTAACCACATATTGTTTTTTGGGCTATCTTTATCAATAGCAGATATGCTATGACTGACAGTCGGGCCACCGACAAAGGCCTCAAAATCGGCCGAAATAAACAGATTTTTTTCATAAAGATTTATAAAATCTGAACTTAAGAAGTTTTGCGGTGCTAATACATGCATTGGGGCTCCAGAACCTCCGATTTGGAATCTAGGCATCCAGCTATGATTTCCATCAATCTCTCTGGTCGGAAAACAAGTAAAATGATTTTCATATGATTTCTCAACGTCTAAAGATGATTGTGGCATCACACCTTGATATATATCAATTAATTCTTGCTTGCTTAAAGTATGACGCACCGGTATTACAAACATTTGAAAAGGATCTACATCAGAATAATTTATAAAGTCAAATTCTGGTGGCAGCTCATAGCCTTGCCTATTATTTTTTTCGTTACCCATCAACAAATCAATCATTTTCCAAACATCAGTGTTGTGTGCAGAATTAACTGATTGCAAAGATTCAAAACCAACATAGTTTATTTTTGTACCTGCTTCATCAGGGCCGACGAGGCGCATTATAGGATCTAAGTGAGGGGCTTCATCTGCTGCTTTTCTCATAGTTGCGTGCATAGAAAGTAAATTTTCAAAAAGACTTTTTTGAATTGGCAAAAAGTGTTTTCCAGGTATTATCTCTCTAGTAGAATAAATTTCTCCACCTTGCGCGGATGTGTAAAGATTTTGTTCTAAATA
>MDSZ01074351.1_pt1 | contig 25626 bp, 25 predicted proteins | sample 811201 | NCBI WGS metagenome assembly MDSZ01 (sample SAMN05326647, study PRJNA326480) | marine metagenome | isolation source: seawater | place: Indian Ocean: North | collected 2010
ACTCTATATTCTTTTGGCCATGATGGTGCCTATGACCATGAAGAAGATAAAGTTTTTCTTCGACCAAGCAAGTTTAAGATTGTTGATATAGGCGATGCAGATATTATTCATACAAACACACAAAAAAGCCATGAGAATATTCAGTATGGTGTCAGCAAAATTCTTAAAGCAGGAGCTATGCCTATAGTTCTTGGGGGCGATCACTCAATTAATATCCCATGCGTGGATGCTTTTAAAGATCATGGACAAATTCATATCGTCCAAATAGATGCGCATTTAGATTTTGTTAATGAAAGGCATGGAGTGAAGTATGGACATGGGAATCCAATGAGAAGGGCTGCAGAAAAGGATTATGTTAAAGGTATCACACATATAGGAATAAGAAATGTTTCTTCTACAGCTAAAGAAGGCTATGAGGAAGCGAAAAACCTAGGTTCAAAGATTTTTTCTGTAAGACAGCTAAGAAACCTTGGCCTAAAGAAAATTGTTAGTGAGATCCCTAGAGATATTAATTTGTATATAACCATTGATATAGATGCCTTTGATCCTTCCATAGCACCCGGAACCGGAACTCCCAGTCATGGAGGGTTTTATTATTATGAAGTACTTGAGCTAATTGACTTAATCTGCAAAAAAAACCCTATTGTTGGTATGGATTTAGTAGAAGTAGCACCTGATTACGATCTCACATCATCAACTAGCACCCTTGCAGCGCAATTGTTACTGAATATTATAGGACGAGCTCTAGAGTATAAATAAATTTGATCTCTGGTTTGAAGGAAAATCATTAATGGCAAAGCTTTATTTCTCATATTCTGCAATGAACGCTGGCAAATCCACGCTTTTGCTCCAAGCTTCTTATAACTATGGCGAAAGAGGCATGAAAACTTTACTCTTTACTGCTAAACTAGATAATAGAAGTAAATCAGGTGAAATTTCATCTAGAATAGGTTTAGCAGAAAAGGCACATACATTTGAAGAAAAAGATAATCTCTTTGCAACAATTAAAAAGATAATTAACGAGAATCTTATATCTTGTATACTGATTGATGAGGCTCAATTTCTAACCCCAAAACAAGTTTGGGAATTAAGTGATGTTGCAGATAAACTAAATATCCCTGTAATGTGTTTCGGTCTTAGAACTGACTTTCAAGGGAAATTATTTCCTGGAAGCGAAACTCTTTTATCAATTGCAGATAATTTAAGAGAAATCAGAACAATTTGTGAATGTGGTAAAAAAGCAATTATGGTAGTAAGGCAAGATGAAAATGGTAATGTCATTAAAGAAGGTCAACAAATTGAGATTGGAGGTAATGATAAATATATTTCTCTATGCAGATATCATTGGAAATCTCAAATGAATAAATTATAATAATACTTATTAATTTAACTAATGCTATAAAACATGAACCCTTTAATTGAAGTTTTCATAATGGTATTAGACCTATATAAATGGTCTTTAGTTATCTATGTGTTAATTTCACTTTTATCTCAATTTGGAATAATTAATCGTTACCATTCCATTGTAGACTTAATTCAAAACTCCCTTAGTCAAATTCATGAGCCCCTGCTGTCTAAAATCCGAGGACTTATTCCAGTATTTGGAAATTTGGACTTGTCTCCATTAATTGTTTTTATTGGAATTGAAATTCTAATTGCTATGATAATTACAATTCTATAAATATTAAAATTAATTAATAAATTATATCTTTACAAAGTTGAATTTTGATCTAAGAAAATGGATAAATTTTCTTTGAGGAGGAATAAATAAAGTGACAGCTAATATCATAGACGGGAAAGCTTTTGCAAATGATCTCGTAAGTAAACTGGCAATAAAAGTAAAAATCTTGGAATCAAAACACCAATTTAAACCTGGTTTAGCCGTTGTTTTAGTGGGTAATAATCCAGCTAGCGAAGTTTATGTCAAAAATAAAATTAGGCAAACTGAAAATTCAGGTATGATTTCTATCGAACATCGCTTACCTGAATCAACTAGTCAGCAAGATCTGTTAAGTTTAATTAAAGAACTCAACTCTGACAACTCTATTGATGGAATTTTAGTTCAACTTCCACTTCCCAAACAAATTGATGAAAATTCAGTTATAAATGCAATTTCTGCTGAAAAAGATGTTGATGGTTTTAATGTAATAAATGCCGGCTTACTAGCCACTGGTGGTAATGGCTTGATCCCCTGCACTCCCTTAGGATGTCTTTTACTTCTTCAGGATTATTTAAATGATTTAACAGGTAAGAACGCCGTCATTATTGGGCGTTCAAATATTGTTGGGAAACCCATGGCTCAGCTTTTAACGCAATCCCATTGCACAGTCACAATTGCACATTCCAAAACGGTAGATCTTGAAAATGTTTGCAAGAATGCTGATATAATTGTTGCAGCTGTTGGAAGACCACAATTTGTTCCAGGGAAATGGATTAAAAAGGGTGCAATAGTTATTGATGTAGGAATAAATAGACTTCCTCCAGTTGATGGAAGCAATGGTAAAGGGAAACTAGTTGGTGATGTTGATTTTGAAAGTGCCTCAAAAAATGCCTCTGCCATCACTCCAGTTCCTGGAGGCGTTGGACCTATGACTATTGCCTGTTTATTGAAAAATACTTTAACGGCTGCATGTAAAAGACGTAATATTGATTTAACGGATAAATAGGTTTTCAAAATGGGTTGGTTTTTATTACTTTTATGTCTGATAGCCCTAGTTTCAGTTTTAGCTTGGGGTGTCATTTCAATGGGCATGGGTGGAAAGTATAATACAAAGTGGTCCAATAAAATCATGCGGTACAGAGTGGTTCTTCAGGCTTTGGCATTATTGGTTTTTGTAGCTTTATTATCATTTAATACAGGCACTTAATTGAAATAATGGTAAGATTAAACAAAATTTATACTAGAACTGGAGATAGCGGTGAAACTAGTTTAGTCGGAGGCACAAGAGTATCTAAGCATAGCCTTAGACCTGAGGCTTTTGGAGAAATTGATGAGTTAAACTCTATCCTGGGAATTACCAGAGCTCATCTAAGAGAAAGTAAATTAAAAAAATTTGATGTCCTTTTAGAAAGAATCCAAAATGAATTATTTGATATGGGAGCTGATTTAGCTACACCTGAAAATAGTAAGTATGCAGATAAAATTTTAAGAATTTCTTCCAAACAAGTTCAAAGGATAGAGAAAGAAATTGATGAATTCAACAGTGAGTTAGATGAACTTCAATCATTCGTTCTACCAGGGGGATCTATGTTGGCTTCGTGGTTCCATTTTGCAAGAACTAACGCAAGAAGATCAGAGCGACGTATCACAAAATTAGCAGCCGAAGAAGTTATCAATTCCAATATTTTATTATATATTAATAGATTATCTGACTTATTATTTGTAATGGCGCGCTTTTCAAATAATAATGGGCAAAATGATGTTCTGTGGCAACCAGGTAAATCAAGATAGGCAAATAACCAAAAAAGGAAAAACTATATGAAGATCTTAGTACCAGTGAAAAGAGTTATAGATTACAATGTAAAGGTAAGGGTTAAACCTGACAATTCTGGCGTCGAACTTGCTAATGTCAAAATGGCCATGAATCCATTTGATGAAATTGCCGTCGAACAAGCATTAAGACTTAAAGAAGCCCAAAAAGCTGAAGAAGTTATTGCTGTATCTATTGGTTTACAAGAATCTCAGGATACTATTCGTACCGCCTTAGCCATGGGAGCCGATCGAGGAATTTTGGTTAAAACCGATCAAGATATAGAGCCTCTTTCTGTTGCTAAAATATTAAAATCTTTAGTAGAAAAAGAAAATCCTTCACTAGTAATTTTGGGGAAACAGGCAATTGATGATGACTGCAATCAAACTGCTCAAATGCTTTCAGCCCTATTAAATTGGCCCCAATCAACATTTATAAGTAACTTAGAAATCAACTCAAATAAAATGACTACTGTACGTGAAGTGGATGGTGGCCTAGAGCACATTGAATCTAATTTGCCAGCAATTATATCGGTGGATTTAAGATTGAATGAACCAAGATATGCATCTCTTCCAAATATTATGAAAGCCAAGCGGAAACCGATAGAAGAGCTCTCACCGGAAGATTTAAATATAAATACATTAAAAAGACTAGAAACTATTAGAGTTGATGAACCACCGTCACGCAAAGCTGGTGTAATATTAAACTCTGTAGAAGATTTAGTAGCTAAATTAAAAAATGAAGCAAAAGTAATATAAGAAAAGGTATAAAAATGTCTATTTTAGTTATAGCAGAACATGATAATGATAATTTAAGTCAATCAACTTTAAATACGATAACTGCTGCTTTAGAATTGGGAGATGATATTGACTTATTAGTGGCTGGCAGTAATTGCGAGAAAGTTTCTAATACGGCAAGTCAAATACCTAATATAAAGAATATTCTATCAGCAGACTCTCCTGAGTATAAAAATTTTATTGCAGAAAACATCTCAGCTTTAGTAGTTAGTATTGCTGAAAAATACTCTCATATACTTTGCCCTTCTTCTACTACTGGAAAAAATTTTATGCCAAGGGTGGCAGCTAATTTAGATGTCATGCAAATTTCTGATATTATAAAAGTTATTGATGAAAACACTTTTCAAAGACCAATCTATGCTGGTAATGCATTAAGCACAATTAAGTCAAACGATACTATAAAAATTATCACTGTAAGGTCGACAGCTTTTGAGTTGGCAAAAGAAGAAGGTGGTAATGCACCAATACAAAAAATAGATTCAAAAGGGGAAATGAAACAATCCCAATTTATAAAATCTGAACTCTCAGGATCTGAAAGACCTGAACTCACGTCTGCCAAAATAGTTATTTCTGGTGGTCGTGGAATGCAAGATGGATCTAATTTTTCAATGTTAGAAAAGATTGCAGATAAACTTGGTGCCGCTGTGGGTGCTTCAAGAGCAGCTGTAGATGCTGGTTTTGTTCCAAATGATTACCAAGTTGGTCAAACGGGTAAAGTTGTTGCGCCTGATTTATACATTGCTGTTGGTATTTCTGGAGCGATCCAGCATCTAGCCGGCATGAAAGACAGCAAGATTATTGTTGCGATTAATAAAGATGAAGACGCCCCTATTTTCCAAGTTGCTGATTATGGAATAGTGGCTGATTTATTTGACGCTGTACCCGAACTAGAATCCAAATTGTGATAAGTAATTAATAATTTTCAATAATTTAATTTCAAAACAGTTCTTTTAAACCAATTATATGTAGTCACTTATCAAGTTTTCTAATGGCTCTGGTTTTCCAGATCTAGAATTAGGATGAATATTTTTTCTTCAACTATTTTAGAAACTTAGTCTAAAGTCAGCTTACCTAATAAAATGTCTTTTCCAAATTTTTGATTCCACCCTTATACCTTTGACAGAAAAATTGATTAAATAGAAAACCTTCAAAGTTGGCTAGCTTTTTTTGCATTCTCTCCTATTTTTTTCCATTTTTTTTCTTTAATTAACTGTAGGGGTGCTATCCATGTTCCACCCACACTAGTAACATTTTGTAATTCTAACCATTTTTTCACATTATTTTGATTTACACCTCCAGTAGGACAAAAACATAAATTAGGGAAAACACTACCTATGGATTTTATAAATTCAATCCCACCTGAGTAATTGGCAGGGAAAAATTTTATATATTTAAATCCTTTATCTTTTAAATTCATCATTTCAGATACTGAAGAAGCTCCTGGCAAAAAAGGTAATTTAATTCTTTGACATTCTAAAATTAACTGGTCTGTTGATCCTGGTGAGACTAAAAAACGTGCTCCATAATCTTTGGCTTTCACTGCCAAATCAGGCGATAAAACAGTACCTGCACCAACTAACAATTCAGGAAGTTTTTTAGAAAGTTTTAAAATTAACTCAAATGCTTCTCTGGTTCTTAAAGTAATTTCAATTACCTTAATCCCATTTTTCAAAAATGTTTCTCCAAGAATTAAAATATCTGATATGTCTTCGGCGACAATAACAGGTATGACTTTATTTTTTATAAGGATTTCTTCTATTTCATTCATTCCATACTCTTGATCAAATTTATCCCACCACCCTCTTCTGCTGATGAGCAACTATTTCTCAGGCCATAAAAAAGTGATCTTCCGAATGATAGGTGGCTAGCATGATTTGATAAGTTATTTTTTTCTCTAGCATTTAAATCTGCTTCTACGTTTAAACTACCATTGATTAAATCAATGGTAATTTTGTCACCATTCTTAATTACACCGATATTACCTCCATCTGCAGCTTCGGGACAGACATGAATTGCAGAGGGGATTTTCCCAGATGCCCCAGACATTCTTCCATCTGTAACTAAAGCTACATTAAATCCTTTGTCTTGAATTACACTCATCAATGGAGTTAAACCATGAAGTTCAGGCATGCCATTGGATTTTGGCCCCTGAAACCTCACTACAATGATGACGTTTCTGTCTAGCTTGCCTTGATTAAATGCTTCTTTAACTTCCTGTTCATTTTTAAAAACCATCGCTTGAGCAGATATTTTACATTGGCTCTCGTCTATGGAAGAAACTTTTATTACAGACTTACCAATATTACCATTTAACATTTTAAGTCCCCCATTTTTTCTAAATGGATTATTAACAGGCCTAATAATAGAATTATCTAGAGACTTAACAGATCTTTTCCCCCAATTTAACTCATTATTCTTTTCAATGAATGGCTCTTTTGTATAATCTTCTAAACTTTCTCCAAAGATAGTTTTTACATCATTATGAAGGAGATTTTGATTAAGAAGTTCAGAAATTATGTATGACATACCACCTGCAGCGTGAAACTGATTTACATCTGCGGATCCATTTGGATAAATCTTTGCTAATAAGGGAGTTGCTTCTGAAATCTCAGCAAAATCTTCCCAAGTTATTTTAATTCCTGCAGTTGATGCAATTGCTGGCAAATGCAGTGTATGATTAGTTGATCCTCCCGTTGCATGCAGAGCGACGATAGCATTAACAAAAGATTTTTCATCAATAATTTTGCCTATAGGCCTAACATTTTTAGATTGCCTAGAAATGGCAACCAATTTTTCAGTTGCATAAACTGTAAGCATATATCTTAAATCGTCATGCGGGTTAATAAATGCAGAGCCAGGTATATGCAATCCCATAACTTCCATTAACATCTGATTGCTGTTTGCTGTTCCATAAAATGTGCATGTTCCAGGACCATGGTAAGACTGCATCTCTGAGTCTAAAAGCTGTTTTCTACTTATCTTTCCTAAAGCAAAATCTTTCCTGACTTTGGCTTTATGATCATTTGGTATTCCTGAAGTCATAGGCCCAGCAGGCAAGAAAATTGTTGGCAAAAAACCAAACGTTAAAGCTCCCATTAAAAGGCCTGGTACAATTTTATCACAAATGCCTAAACATAATACACCATCATAAACACCATGAGATAGTCCGATACTTGTAGACATAGCAATAACATCTCTACTTAGAAGAGAAAGTTCCATTCCTTCTCGGCCTTGGGTTATTCCATCGCACATTGCTGGCACACCTCCTGCAAACTGTGCAGAGGCTCCAACAGCTTTCGCGGCAGATTTAATAATTTGAGGATACTTCTCATATGGTTGGTGGGCAGACAACATATCGTTATAAGATGAGATTATAGCTAAATTTGTTTTCGAGTTGTTAGTTTCACTCGTGATAATTTTTTTTTGGCTTGTATCTGAAGCAGCCACTGCATGGGCTAGATTTGAGCAAGATAGTTTGCTTCGATCACTGTCAGGACTATCTTCCATTTCTTGTATTTGCTTTAAATAAAGCGATCGACTTTTTTGACTTCTTTCTATTATACGATTAGTTACTTTTTCTATAACTGAATTCATTGGAGTAAAACCGCAAATTTAATTTAAGTAAAAATTAATAAAATTAGTAAATATATCATTATGTAAATTTTTTGATTACTTTATTATATATCTCATTTAATTTTTATAAAAATAATTTTTGTTTTTGCATTAAATTGTTTTTTTGTTTTAAATATTATAAAAATCTAGGGAAAGAAATTGAAAAAAAATTTTGCTATTATTGGGTTAGGGCGCATTGGCAAAGTTCATATACAAACTATTAAGAATAGTCATTTAGCTCATTTGTATTGTGTTTTTGATTTAGACAAGAATACATCAGAGAGAGTGGCCAATGATTATGACTGTTTATGCTTAGATATTGATAAAATTGAAGAAAATTCTAACATTGATGCAGTCATAATCTGCACGCCTACAGATACTCATGTCGAATTAATAGAACGTTTCTCAAAAACCAATAAGTCTATTTTTTGTGAGAAACCAATTGATTTGGATGTTAATCGTGTAATCAAATGCCTTCAAATTGTTAATCAAAATAATGCAAAATTAATGATAGGATTTAACAGAAGGTTTGATCCACATTTTTCCTCATTAAAAAGTCACATAAAAAATGGTTCCATAGGAAGTATTGAAAGTCTTGTTATTACATCTCGTGATCCTAATCCCCCGCCTTTAGATTATATAAAAAAATCAGGGGGTATTTTTAAAGATATGATGATTCATGACTTTGATATGGCAGTTTACTTGACTGAAGAATTACCCAGTGAAATTTTCTCTTATGGATCAGTGTTAATAGAGAAGAAAATTGGCAAATTAGGTGATTTTGATACAGCCAGCTCTCTTCTGGTCACTCCTTCCGGCAAACAAATAATTATAAATAATTCCCGAAGGGCAGAGTATGGATATGACCAGAGAGTTGAAGTTCATGGTTCTAAGGGAATGATCTCAGCAGATAACCTCCGACCTATTTCTATAGAAGTAGCAAACAGTAAAGGGTTTCATAAAAATAAACTTCATCATTTTTTTATGACAAGATATTTATCTGCATATTCTAGTGAAATAAATCATTTTATTGATTGTATATCAAATGATAAAGACCCCTTACCTAATGGTCAAGATGGCCTAAATGCTTTAATTATTGCTGAAGCTGCTTATCAATCCTCTATTTCAAATAGTAATAAAAAAATAGAGTATTAATAACTATTCCGGAACACTTCCAACAATGTTCTGGTCATAGTCTATTATTGAACCAGTTATCACTCCCGAACTAGGACTTAAAAGATATACAATTAGTGGAGAAATTTCATAGGTTTTGATAAGTTGGCCAAAAGGTTGTTTTTTTTCAGATTCTTCGAGCCAACTATCTCTTGCTTTATGAAATTTCTTTTGTATTTCGTCCTCGCCAGGCGTATCCATCCAGCCTGGAGCTACTGCATTGACTCTAATATTGTGATTTTTCAAGGCATTAGCTGCGTTCTTAGTTAGTGTCATTAACCCACCCTTGGAAGTTGAATAAGCAGTTAAAAAACTTTGGCCAACATATCCTGAAAGAGAAAGAATATTAACAACGCTCCCTTTTTTTCCAAGAGCAATAAGATGATTTGTTAAACTTTGAATCAAAATAAAAGGAGCTCTCAAATTTGTATTTATATGCTGATCCCACAAATCAAGAGATGTGTCTTGGATAGTGCCTCTAGTAGTAATAGCAGCAGAGTTTACAAGACTATTGATATGTCCAAAATGCTTTATTGATTGTTCGAACAAGTTTTTACAATCATCAACTTGTGAAACATCAGCTCTAATAAAGTAACATTTGACATCTTTTGAAGAAATTAAATCTGCAGCTTTATACCCTTTATCAGTATCACGTCCAGAAATGATAATTTTTTTGCAACCATTTTTAACCAAATTTTCCGCTACAGAAAAACCTAAACCTTGAGTCCCTCCTGTAATTAAGACTGAACATTTGCTTGCGTCTATTGTCATTAATTAACTTTAAGCCACTTTTTTTCAAAAGCCGATCTATCGATTGTATCCATAACTTTTTCTATAGAAAATCCTGCTTTAAAATCAGGCCATGTGTGTGTATTATTTTCTATAGCATTTAAGAGAGTTTGTAATTCACACATCTTGACATCCATAAAACCTAGACTATGACCGCCATTAGGTAGAAAAGATGAATAAAAGGGATGTTCTGGGCCAGTTAAAATATTTTTAAAGCCATTATTTTTATTATTCTTATCGATAGTATAAAGATTTAATTCATTTAGTCTTTCTTGATTATATGTAATAGTTCCCTTTGTTCCATGAAGTTCCCAAGTTAAACCACATTTTTTACCCCAACTTACCCTACTTGCTCCTATATGGCCATGGACGCCGTTTTCGAAATGAATTAAAGCTGAAACAATATCATCATTATCTACAGTTTTTAATTTACTCTCATCTTTGGGATCTACCCTTTCTTTATGAATAATACTTATATCGCCAACAACATTTGAAATTTCTGAATCAGTAAGAAAATGTGCAATACTAATCACATGGCTAAGAATATCACCATTGGCTCCAGTTCCAGAGGCTTTCTTTGACATTCTCCATGACCAATTTTTATTCTCGTCTGCTTCGTTATCAACATCATATCTGCAAAAAAAAGCTGCAACCCTACCTATATCACCATTTTCAATAATCTCACGCGCATGAATAACAGCAGGATTTTTTGTATAATTATATCCAATCATCGTCTTTGAATTACTGACATCAGCAGCATCTAGCATTTTTTTACTTTCTTCTAGTGTTGAAGCCATAGGCTTCTCACACCAGACATGTTTACCTGCTTGGAGGGCAGCTATCGAGATTTCAGAATGTGTATTATTTGGGGTACAGACAGAAATCAATTCAACTTTTGGGTCATTTACAACATCTTGCCATCTATCGGTATACCTTGAAAAGCCTAGGTCCGTAGCTCTTTGGCTAGCTCTTTCAGGACTTAAATCACAAACAATTTGTAAAATTGGTCTTAGGCCGGTTCCAAAAACAGAGGCTGATGCACTATAAGCTATAGAATGAGCTTTGCCCATAAAACCCGTTCCAATAACCCCTACTCCTATCGGTTTCAAATCAACCTCACTTATTTAAACTATTTTTTTAGCTCGGCAGCTAAATCACCTATCTCTGCTCCACCTGCCATCAACCTTTTTATGTCATTATCTTTAAGATCTTTAGGTGTTCCAGAACCAATTATTTCGCCTAAACTTAAAAATGTAAAACGATCTGCAACCAATCTTGCATGTATTTCATTATGAGTAATTAGAATGATTGCTATGTGACCAAGATCCCTAACTTTCAAAATTGTTTTTAATACTTCCATTTGTTGTTTTTGACCCAACGCAGAAGTAGGCTCATCCAAAATAAGCACTTTTGCACCAAAGTAAATAGCTCTTGCTATGGCAAGGGTTTGTCTTTGCCCCCCAGACATAGTCCCTACAGCTTGTTCTGGGTCAGAAATAAATATTCCTATTTTTTGCATTTCTTCTACAGCAATTTTATTCATCTCATTGGATTTCATTATGCCAAAGGGACTGAAACCATAGGTTTGCTCTCTACCTAAAAAAAAGTTTCTTGTCACCGATGTTAAAGCGTTTAGAGCTAAATCTTGATATACAGTACCTATGCCCACATTACTAGCGTCTCTCGGTGATGAAAAATTGACTTCCTGGCCTTCCACATAAATTTTCCCTGAAGATGCAGGATAAACTCCAGAAAGAATTTTGATTAATGTAGATTTTCCAGCCCCGTTATCTCCAAGTAATGCATGAACTTCTCCAGGAAAGATTTCCAACGAAACCCCATTCAATGCAGTAAAGTTTCCAAATTTTTTAATTATTTTTTCAACTTTCACAAGAGGACCTGTATCTGGCAAATTAAATCCCTCCTGTAATTCTTTTACGAATATTTTCGTTAGTAAGTGCTGCAGTTAATAATACAACACCAAGAAAAATTCGGTAGAAAGACCCATCAACATATGGAATGTAGAAAAATGCAACACTAGCAATACCAAATATTATTGAACCAAACATAATACCCAGAACCGTTCCAAAACCACCCGTCAAAACAACACCTCCAATGACTGCAGCTGCAATTGCTTCTAACTCTTTTAACACGCCTTTTGCTGCGTCTGCTGTATTCGTTTCAAAAACCTGTGTTGCTGCAAACATCGTTGCACAAAAAGCTGAGAACATAAAAAGGCTGATCTTTACCTTACCCGTTGGCACCCCATTAGCTTTAGCAGCATTTAAGTTACCCCCTGTAGAATAAATCCAGTTCCCAGCCTGCGTTCTACTTAAGATCACCCATGCTACTAGAGCAATTAAAATCCAAATTAAGGTTGCATTGTATAATCCGGGTGCAAACTTGTTACCATAATTATTAACATTCCATCCAATTTGGTAAAGCCACTCAAACAAACCCTCCAGAATATTTCCCCCAAAAAAATCAGCTGTCGGTCTGGCTGTTGGTAACGTATCTATCCAAGCTTTTACTATATCAAGATTAGTAACATCCTTAGGAACAACAGATGGCATATTTCCCACGTCAGCAATTCTTTGGTTTAATGTAGCAATTAAATCACTATTCCCCGCCTCTTTAGCATTTGTTAGTTCTCTTTCTAAATTTAATAAATTTTTAGACATTAATATTTCTGTTTTTTTGGCAGCAGCCCTCTCAAATGCAAATGTAAGTTTTTGAGTGAACGTCGCAATTTGTTCTGAAGATAATTTCTCATAATAAGATAACAAAGTTTCTGGGGATAATCTTTTGGCTGCCACTCTTCCTATTTCACCATATTCTGGGAGGTTAATTATATTTTTAAAGTCTGGAAGATCTGAAACTTGAGTAGAACCTGCCGTTTGGTCAGGAGCTTTATTAAAGGCTCTGTAGCATACCTCCGTCAACCCCCTTAAAAAAAATAAGAAAGATAAAGATACGATAAAGGATGCAAGTCCCGTTTTGACTACAATAAATCCCATTAACCAGCCAAAAAAAAGTGTGAAGCATAGTGTTATCAATATTGCAAAAGAAGGAGAAACGTTTTCAAAACTTGCTAAGACAAAAGTTTCTATAGATATCCCGTTGGTAAACGATATATATGGAATAACAATATGAAAGCCCCATTTTAACATTATTGCCATACACATTCCTGCAAAACCAATCATAGAACCGATTGATAAATCAAATTCACCAGCAATGATTAACAATCCAGCCCCAAGAGCAATAATTCCAAGCTGAGCAATAATTCGTAAGTTATTCCTTACGCCTAGAGCGTTTAGCCCTTCACCAGCAAATAAATTCCAAGTATCAGCATTTTCTGGAATAGAAAAAAAGCCAAGCGCAAATATAAGCAAAAACATAACTCCAAATGGTCCTATTTCAGGCCTTTGGATGATTTCCATAAACCAACTTCTCTTTTTTAAGCGGTCTGTTTCTTCTCTAGGTTCTGTTTTTGAAGTTTCAACAGTCACTCATTATTCTCCAAGCATAGTATTTTGGTAAAAAATAACCATAAATGAAAAAGGTGGCAATATTGCTGCCACCTTATTTACCTAAATAAAGGATTTGTTATCGGTTTACACCTGCTTGAGACGCCACGGCTGCTGCGTTAGACTTGTCAACAAAACCTGGTCCTGATGGAATATTGTCGCCAGGCAACATGCCAGCATTACTGTTATAAAGATGAAGAACAATAATAGGCATATAACCTTGAAGTCTTTGCTGCTGATCAATTGTATATTGAACTTTGCCTGAATCAATTAAGTCCATAACTGCTGGAGATAAGTCAAAACATGACAAATGGATTGTTGCTCCTACTTCATCAATTGCCTTGGCTGCTGCATCACATACGTGAGGACCTGCTGCTAAGATAGCATCAACAGATGGGTCAGCTTGAAGAGCCGCAGCTGTTCTGGTTTGAATTTCTGCAGGGTCATTTGTACTATCAATCATTTTTGTTTTAACAGCAGTACCGTAACCTTCACAACGATCTACAAGAGCAGTATTAAAAGATTCTTGGTTAAGACAAATAGCATTAGTTGCTCCTTCAGAAGCCGCTCTTTCACCTGCTTTTTGACCGGCTAAATATTCTGGTTGTCCTACGTGCATAAGTGCTCCAACCTTTTTAGAAGACTCCAATCCTGAGTTCATTGTGATAACTGGAATTCCAGCTGCAACGGCGTCTTGAATGGCTGGGCCCAGTGCATCTGGATCAGGAAGAGACACTACCATCCCATCTGGTTGAGTTGCGGTCGCAGCAACAATAAGCTTAGCCATTTCTGCCATATCACCTGATGGATGAAACATATACTCAAAATCTGCTCCAATAGCTTTAGCTGCATCCTCACCACCTTTTTGAACAACAGGCCAAAAAGGATCTGTTCCTGCAGTATGAGTAACCATTACATATCTCTCAGCAAAGGCTGCACTGGATAATAAAACAATGGAAATAACTGCTAATAAAGTTTTTTTCATTTTTTTCTCCCTTAAATTAATTTTAAATATTTTATAATTATAACACTTAAATCTATTAAAACTATATTACTCTATTTATTATAATAGAAAAACAATAAAACGTTGCCTTTTACTAATTATACTTGGCTATTGAGTCAAGAAATTAATTGTTTTCATTCTATAGATTAAACTTATATTTTAAATAATTTATAAATGTACTTTTTGGGGTTATTTTTTTATATTTTTAAAAAATTTACAGTTAATATATTAAAATGAAAAAACCACAATTAGATGTAATTTGCATAGGAAGATCCTCTGTTGATTTATATGGAGGTCAAATTGGCGGCCGTTTAGAAGATATGTCTTCATTCTCAAAATATGTAGGGGGAAGTCCAACGAATATTAGCATAGGTTGTGCAAGGCTTGGCCTTAAATCTGCTTTAATCACCAGGGTTGGTAATGAGCATATGGGTAAATTTATAAGAGAACAACTAGAAAGAGAAAGTGTTGACACTTCATTTGTCATTACCGATCCAGAAAGACTTTCAGCTTTAGTCATTCTAGGCATTAGGGACCAAAATAAATTTCCATTAATATTCTATAGGGAAAACTGTGCTGACATGGCCTTGAATATTGCAGATATTGATTTAGATTTTATTAAAAGCTCTAAAGCTGTAGTTGTAACAGGCACACACTTTAGTACTGAAGAAGTCTCAAACGCATCATTCAAAGCAATCCATATTGCAAGAAAGTTTGGTAAAAAAATAGTTTTTGACATTGATTACAGACCTAACTTATGGGCATTAAGTGGGCATGGTGATGGTGAAAACAGATTTATTGAAAGTCAAGATGTCACAAAACACATACAAAGAATTTTACCTTTTTGTGATTTAATTATCGGTACAGAAGAAGAGTGGCATCTTGCTGGTGGATCAACTCAAAGTATTAAAGCTCTTTCAAACTGCAGAGAAATAACTAAAGCCATCATTGTTTGTAAAAGAGGTGAACTGGGCTGTACAATATTTGAGGATCAAATTAATAGTTGGTCTCAAGGCGTTAATGTTCCTGTTAAAAAAATTGACATTTTCAATGTTCTTGGTGCAGGTGATGGGTTTATGGCTGGATTTCTATACGGTTGGTTAAATAACAAAAGTTTAGAAAATTGTGCAATATACGCAAATGCTTGTGGGGCGTTAGCTGTTTCTAGACATGGATGCGCACCATCTTACCCTTCTATAGAAGAACTTGAACATTTTGTTGAAAATGGTAGTAAAGAATTTTCACTCCGCAAAGATAAACAATTAGAACAAATACACTGGTCTACAAATAGAAGAAAAAGAAATGATAAACTTCTTACCTTCGCATTTGACCATAGACAACAATTTATTGATTTAGCAAAAAGAACTAATAAATCTTTTAAAGATATAGAAAAGTTTAAAAGAATAGCTTTAAACTGTGCAAAAAAATTACAAAAACAATTTCGTGGTTTAGGAGTTATAATTGATGACCAGTTTGGCTCTTCATATCTCAATGAAGCCTCAGATTATGATTTGTGGATTGGAAGACCGATAGAAATCTCTGGAGAATTCCCTTTGAAACTTAACTCAGAAAATGACCTCGGCTCATTCTTAAATGAGTGGCCTGCTAATCATTGCGTAAAAGTACTCGCGCCAGTTAGGACAGACGACAAAAGAGAAATTCTAGAATATCATGATAATATGCTTTTATACCTTTTTCATGCTTGCAGAAACACTAATCATGAACTTTTATTAGAAATAATCAATTCAAGGAACGACAAGCCATCCTCCTCTGAGCAAATCTTAAATTTAATTGAGAGATACTATAATTTGGGAATATTTCCTGATTGGTGGAAGTTAGAACCAATTGAGGACGAACAGTTTTGGAAAGAGTGTGGGAATATAATTAGAAAATTTGATCCAAATATCCAAGGAATATTAATATTAGGCAAAGACAGTAGCATAAAAAATTTAGAAAAAATTTTCAAAGTTTCAAGGGTGGAACCTCTAGTAAAAGGGTTTGCAGTCGGAAGGGCAATTTTTTTCAATACTGCAAAGAGTTGGTTTAATGATAAAATAAGTGATAGAGAAGCAGAAAATGAAATGATAAGAAATTATGAGAATACCATTAATGCGTGGAATAGTTTTGGAGATTAGTAATGTCAAATGTTAAGCTTACAATGTCTCAAGCTTTAATCAAATGGATGATAAATCAGACAATAATACAATTTGATGGGAAACCGGCTAAAGCTTTCAAAGGTGTTTGGGCCATTTTTGGTCATGGAAATGTTGTTGGTTTAGGTGAAGCTTTATATAAATTTAGAAAAGAAATAAACACTTACAGGGGCCATAACGAACAAGGAATGGCGCATGCCGCTATAGCATTTGCAAAGCAAATGAGAAGAAGGCAGTTTATGGCTGTAACCTCTTCTATCGGTCCTGGAGCTACTAACATGCTTACTGCAGCTGCTTTAGCACATGTCAATAGACTCCCTGTTTTATTTCTTCCTGGCGATGTCTTTGCTGACAGAAGACCCGACCCCGTCTTACAACAATTAGAAGATTTTTCTGATGGAACTGTATCAGCAAATGATTGTTTTCGTCCAATCAGTCGATATTTTGATAGAATTACAAGGCCAGAGCAATTATTACAATCATTACCTAAAGCCATGTCTATATTAACAGACCCATCTAATTGTGGTCCGGTAACCCTCGCATTGTGTCAAGACGTCCAAGCTGAAGCCTATTCTTATCCTTTGAGTTTTTTTGAACCTAAAGTATGGAAAATAAGAAGACAAGCACCAGACATAGAAGAGTTAGATTATACTGTCAGCAAAATCACTAATTCTAAAAAACCACTAATTATTGCTGGTGGAGGTATTCATTATTCTGGGGCAACTGAAATTCTTCAAAGACTGGTTTCGAAAACTGGCATTCCCGTGGCTTCCACTCAAGCAGGTAAATCTGCTATGATAGAAAATCATCCTCAATATCTTGGCTCAATCGGAGTAACTGGAAGCAGTGCATCAAATAAAATTGCTAGCGAAGCAGATTTAGTTTTATCAATAGGTAGCAGACTTCAAGATTTTACCACCGGTTCGAATAGTTTGATAAACGGGGAAATTATATCATTAAATATTCAGCTACATGACACAACAAAACATCAATCTAAATCACTAATATGTGATGCAAAAACAGGTTTAGACATCATTGAGAAAAAAATAAATACCTTTAAAGTAAGTGAAATTTATAGAAGTAATTATTCAAAATATAAACAGGATTCGCTAGAGGAAATTAAACAAGTTACTAATAAACCCAATCGAAATATTTTACCTTCTGATAGTCAAGTCATCGGTGCAGTAAATAGAAATGTTCCAAAAAACACTATTGTTGTTGGAGCAGCAGGATCAATGCCAGGAGAGCTTCATAAATTATGGCTATCAGAAGAAATAGATGGATACCACATGGAATATGGGTTTTCATGTATGGGTTATGAAATTTCAGCTGGGATTGGTGTAAATATGGCAATGGGAAATAGACCAAATGTAGTTTTTGCTGGTGACGGCTCATACTTGATGATGAATTCAGAATTGGCAACTGCAGTTATGTTAGGTATTTCTATGACCTTAGTAGTTACCGATAACAGAGGATTTGGTTGTATCAACAGACTCCAAAAAGGGACAGGTAATGTTGAATTTAATAATCTTTTCAAAGACACATCTTATAAAATAATTCCAGAAATAGATTTTGTTTCCCACGCTGCATCAATGGGAGCAAGAGCATTTAAGGCTGATTCAATTCATCATTTGGAACAGTTAGTTAGTGAAGCCATTAATAAAAAAGGCGTAGACGTAATAGTTATAGATACTGATCCAAATCCAAGCACACAGGCTGGAGGAACCTGGTGGGACGTAGCTATACCTGAGACATCAGAAAGAAAAGAAGTTATAGAAAATAGAGAATCATATATTCATTCAAGAAAAAAACAAAACAAAGGTGAAAAATAAATTGTCAAATTTACTTTTAAAACCTGCCACTGAAGGTAAAATAGTTCAAAATGTTTCACCTCAATCAGCCAATTGGAAATTTGTCGGATTTGAAGTTCATGATTTAGACAAAGATCAGGTGATTTCTAAAACTGATATTGTTAACGAATTTTGTATAGTTTTATTAAGTGGAAAAATTGAAATTAAAGTAAATAACACTGACTATGGTTTATTAAATGGTAGAAATTCAGTTTTTGACAATATTTCCCCCTACGCAATTTATATTCCTATGAATTCTTCATGGAAAATCTCTGCAAAGAGTTTTTCTGAAGTTGCAATTTGCAGTGCTCCAGGAATCAAAGGGATGCATAAAGAAAGAATTATTAGACCCGATCAAATGAGTAGAGAAATTAGAGGTAAAGGAAGCAATACCCGTTATATATGCAATATACTTCCTGAAACAGAGCCTGCTGATAGTTTATTAGTTGTTGAGGTAATGACTCCGTCTGGAAACTGGTCATCTTATCCACCTCACAAGCATGACCAAGATAATTTACCGAGTGAATCTTATCTAGAAGAAACCTATTATCATAGGATAAAACCTAAACAAGGCTACATTATGCAAAGAGTTTATACAGATGATAAGAGCTTAAACGAATCTATTATTGCTGAAGACAGGGATGTTGTTCTTGTACCTAGAGGTTATCATCCCGTAGGAGTACCCTATGGATACGACAGTTATTATCTAAATGTTATGGCAGGGCCAAAAAGAACTTGGAAATTCCATAATGATCCTAATCATGAATGGATTTTTGGTAAATAGTGGTATTCTTATGAAAAGTTTTGAGGAAAATGATTTTAAACTTGCTATAGAAGCGCTGATTGAAGGCCCAGGTTATTATATTTTTGAGAATGCTTTTACAGAAGAAGAAGTGTTTGAAGCAAAAAGAATTATCAAAAAATTTTCTGAAAATGCTCAATCAGCCACTCATTTTCATGGAGCTCATGAAGATAAAATTCATCTTCAAAGACGTGTTTGGAACCTTTTGAACAAAGGACAAGTTTTTGTAGATATGGTTCAACATCCAGCAGTAATGAATGTTTTCTCTAAAGTTCTAGGAAAAAAATTTATTTTAGGATCTTTTGCGGCCAACAGATTATTACCTAATGCACCTGGCCAAGAGCCTCATGTTGATTATCCTTATTGGGATATGCATGATATTGATGAATTTCCATCAGGAATTAATGCTGGTTTTCATATGAATTGTCAGTCATTAATCTCACTTCATCAATTTACTGCAGAAAATGGAGCAACAGCTGTTGTGCCTTACTCACAAAAAAAAGGGGTTTACCCATCTGAAGAAATATTTGAAAAAGAATATATTCAAATATTAACTCCACCTGGAAGCTTAATTTTATTTACTGGTTTGATTTGGCATTGTTCTATGCCAAATCAAAGTAAAAGTGATAGAACCTCTATTCTTGGTCAATATCTTCCAAAATTTGTTAAACCTATGGAAGACTTATCAAAAAGTGTTAATAAAGAAGTCATCAATAATTGTTCTCCAGAACTGAGACAACTTCTTGGAATAGACTTAAAGTATCCTGAAGTTTTAGAAGAATCAGATGCAGGAAATGCAGAAGGAAAAAACGCATAAAAAACATTTATATTTCTTGGACCTTTTATGAAAATTAAGCTTGGAATGTCTCCTATTTCATGGAGCAACGATGATTTGCCACAGTTGGGAGGAAAAACACCATTAGATGTCTGTTTGTTTGAAACTAGGCAGGCAGGATATACTGGTACGGAAACTGGAGGTAAATTCCCAAAAAATTCATCGGAACTTTCATCTAAACTTAACCAATTTCAGCTGTCTTTAGTTTCTGGTTGGTATTCTGGAACAATAATTAATAATGACTTAGAAACCGAGATAAGAAAAATATCTCCTCAATTGGAATTATTTAAATCCGTTGGTGCTTCGGTAATTGTTTATGGAGAAACATTTGATACCGTTCAAAACCAACCAAAAAAACCTCTTTCATCACGGCCTAAGTTAGTGTCTTTTGATCTCAAGGAATATGGAAGGAAACTTACTGAACTTGCATGTCACTGTCTAGAGAATGGGGTTCCACTAACTTTCCACCACCACATGGGAACAGCTGTAGAAAATGAAATGGAAATTGACTTGTTGATGTCAAATACAGGAAGTGAGGTTGGATTACTACTTGATACAGGACATCTTTATTTTGCAGGTGGGGACTATAAAAATGTATTACAAAAACATGCAAAAAGAATTAATCATGTTCATACTAAAGACATACGTTCTGAGATATTTCAAAAAATAAACTTTCAAAACGAATCTTTTCTAGATTGTGTTTTGAAAGGAGTATTTACTGTACCTGGTGATGGAATAATTGACTACAATGATTTTGTAAAAAGATTGTTTGATATAAATTATGAAGGTTGGATGGTAGTTGAAGCAGAGCAAGATCCTTTAAAAGCTAATCCCTTTGAATATGCAAAGCTAGGTTATCAAACCCTAATTCATTCTCTTAATAAAGCTGGATATGAGTTAGAGAAATAATTTGATGTTTTTTCCGCTAGAATCAAAAGTAAAAGAAAAACTTCATTCAGGAAAGCACTTTATAGTTATTGGCAGAGCTGGTCTTGATTTATACCCTACTCCAGCTGGCACTAAGACTGCAGATGCAAAATTATTTACTTCTGATTTGGGTGGATCAGCTGCAAATATAGCTGTTTCCTTGTCTCTTTTAGGCAGTCAAGTTAAACTTCTTTCTTGTTTTTCAAAAGACTGCATTGGTGATTTTGTTAAAAAAAAATTAACTCATTATAAAGTAAACATTGAATACTGTCGTTCAGTTCCTGGTCAAAATCGAAATTCTCTTGCTATAGCTGAATCTTTTCCAACAAATCCTAATGTAGTAATCTATAGAAACAATGCATCAGACCTTTTATTATCAAAAGATCAGGTTGATAAAGTTAATTTTCATGATGCCTGTGGTTTAATAATTACTGGAACATCATTATCCTCTGAGCCCTCAAGATCAGCTGTAAAAGCAGCTATAAATTTAGCAATTCAAAATAATTGTCCCATAATTTTAGATTTAGATTATAGACCTGATGCATGGTCAAATATTAATGACGCGTCAAAAGAAATCACTAAAGTGGCCATAAGTTCAAATATATGCCTTGGCAATAAAGAAGAATTTAACATTATTTCTTCTTCAAAAAACTTAACCGGTAAGAAATATGCTCAATTTCTTGCTAAAAATAATATATTGGTTTTTTATAAAAAAGGTGAAAAGGGTTGTGAAATAATATCTAAAGATTTCTCAAAAAATATTGAAGTTTATAAAGTTAAGGGGCTTAAACCCTTTGGTGCAGGAGACGCATTTATTGGGACCCTTCTGCACTCATTAACTAAAGGTTTAGATGTATTAGAATCATCTTTAAGAGCTAACGCAGCAGCAGCAATTGTAGTTAGAAGAGTTGGTTGTTCTTCAGCAATGCCAAAATCAAATGAAATAGATAAATTTTTACTTAAATACAAAAGGATTTAATTTAATCATGCATATCCCGCCTTATAACAATAAAAATATTCCCATAGTCAATATTAATAATAAGATCACACCTAATATATACTTTAATATTGTTAAGCTCAAAAAAGATCAGATTTTTAATTACCAAACCCCTGGATTTGAAACTTGCATAGTACCTGCAACGGGAAAATTAGACATCAAGCTTGGTGATGTTATTTTTAAGAATATTGGCAAAAGAACAAAAAATGTATGGGATGAGGAGCCAGAGGGAGTTTATATCCCAATCAATCAATCAGTAGAAATTAAATGTATTTCAAAAAATACAGAAGCTTTTATTGCTGGAGCTAAATATAATAAATATCTAAACCCTTTTGAAATAAAACATTCTGAAATAGATTTTGTGCAATATGGTTCAGATGAAACGAAAACACATAGAAAAATCAAACATATTCTTGGTCAAAAACAGTCAGGCAAAGTTGGCCGTCTTCTGGTTTCTGAGTTATATACTGTTGGTGAAGGGGGTTGGTCAGGTTTTCCACCTCATAAGCATGATACAAACATTAACTCCAAAGAAACAAAACACGATGAAGTATATAACTTTAGATTTTTACCCAAAAAAGGTTTTGGACTTCAACTTCTTCAACCTGACAATGATAAAATAGGAAATGCATCACACATTATAAATGGTTCAACTTTTATAATTGATAAAGGTTACCATCCTTGTGTAGTAGCGCCAGGATATCAGATGTATTATTTTACTATTTTAGCAGGCCAAAATCAGAGACCCCTACTACAGAATTTTCAAAAAGAGCATGCTTGGCAAATAGAAACTATTCCAGGTATAAAAGACATGATAGCAAAATTTAAATGACTGCAGTGTCTTTAAACGAAGTTCTGCCTCAAGCTCTAGAAAATGGTTATGCAATTCCTGGCTTTGTAGTCCATGGATGGGAAGATGCAAGTGCATATGTAGAAGCTGCTGAAGATTTAAATTGCCCCATCATTTTACAAGCTGGTCCAGCATGTAGAATGCATACGCCTGTTTCAATTTTAGGGAGAATGTTTAGATATTTAGCCGACCAGTCTAAAGTTAAAATAGTTTGCCATATTGATCATGCTCTGAGTGCTGAGGAATGTATTGAAGGCATCAATGAGGGTTTTACATCAGTAATGTTTGATGGCTCAAAATTGACATTAGATGAAAATATTGAAAAAACTATTGAAATAAAAAAAATTGCTAAAAATTATAATGTGTCTTTGGAAGGTGAGATTGGATTTGTAGGATATAACAAAAAAGAAAAATCAGTTAACACCGACCCTTCAATAGCAGAAAAATATTTTAGGAAAACAAATGTTGATGCTCTGGCAGTTTCAGTTGGGAACATTCATTTAAATACTAGTTTATCAAATAAAATTAATCTCAAATTAATTCACCTTATTCAACAAAAAGTTAGTTGCCCTTTAGTTATACATGGCTCTTCGGGAATTGATTGTCATATTAGGAAAAAATTGTCTTCATCAACTTCAATATGCAAATTTAATATTGGAACTGAATTAAGAAAAACCTTTGGTCAAGAAATTCGAAAAATACTCTCAAAAAATAAATCTGAATTTGATAGAATAAAAATCCTGTCAAAGATCCAACCTAAACTAATATTGAAGGCTAAAGAAATCATTAGCAATCTGAGACCTGATAAATTTTAAAAGTTTAATTCATTATTAAATTAAGAACCTGATCAATCACATTGTCATCTTCCCATGACAGAGCGCCCCTATGTCGTGAGACTATAATAAATTTTCCATCTTTTTGTTTTTTAATAATTAATGTTTCTGGAATAGATTTTATGGATAATGATTTGCCTGAATTCCATTTTTTATCTTGTGCAAAAATTAAACTATTTCCTCCTTTCTCTTTTAAAAATTTTTCTAATTGATCTGTTTCTCCTCGATCCATTGAAATAGCAATAACTTTAAGTCTATATTTTTTTATTTTCTTTGCCATTTTGTCTAGTGAAGGTAATTCAACTATACAAGGTGTACACCAAGTAGCCCAAAAGTTTATTACTACTCCTTTTTCAACATTGCTCTCTAAAAATTCCAATAAATTAAAATTTTCACCTCTATCATTTAGAAGTATTATTTCAGAAATAGCTCGATTATTTGATTCAGGTTTTAAAAATAACTCTTCAGAATTTACATGTCCAATGACCAAAGAAAAAAAGGAACTTAAAATGATTGTTTTTATATATTTCATAACGAATTAAATATGTTACATTGTTAAATTGATTTAGGAGATATCATAATGTCAGGTAAAGAAAAACCTAAAAATACTAAACAATCAAGTAACATTTGGGGTGGAAGATTTAAAGGTACTCCTTCGGATTTAATGGGAAAAATCAATGCATCTATATCTTTTGATAAACGTTTATATAGTGAAGATATAGAAGGCTCACTTGCACATATTAAAATGTTAAAAAAACAGAAAATCATCACTAAGGATGACTATGAAAAAATTTCCAGAGGATTAAAAGTTATTAAAGAAGAGATAACGCAGGGGAAATTTAAATTTGATAATAATCTTGAAGATATTCACATGAATATAGAAGAAAGACTTAGAAATTTAATTGGACCTCAAGCAGGTAAATTACATACAGCAAGATCACGAAATGATCAAATTGCAACTGACTTGAGAATGTGGACTAAAAAAGCAATTTCAACTTTAATGAAAGATTTACAAAATCTCCAACACGTCCTTATAAATAAAGCTGAGTTAAATGTTGATACCATTATGCCAGGTTTTACTCACATGCAAATCGCACAACCTATAACATTTGGTCATTATTTAATGGCATATGTGGAAATGTTTGGTAGAGATCGATCTAGGTATAATGATTGCTTAAATAGACTGAATGAAAATCCATTAGGATCAGCTGCCTTGGCAGGAACATCATTCCCAATTGATCGTCATGAAACAACCAAAACGCTCAAATTTGCTAATCCTTCCTCAAACTCAATTGATGCAGTTTCAGATAGAGATTTTATAGTTGAGTTTCTATCTATTACTTCGCTAACTTCAATTCACTTAAGCCGGCTTTCAGAGGAGATAATTATTTGGAGTTCAGATTTATTTAATTTCATAAAACTGACTGATGATTTTACTACAGGATCATCCATCATGCCTCAAAAAAGGAACCCAGACGCTGCAGAGCTAGTTAGAGGCAAATCAGGCAGAATTTTAGGCTCTTTATTAGGAATTTTAACAGTTCTTAAAGGATTGCCTCTTTCATATAGTAAAGATTTACAAGAAGATAAAGAAGGTCTTTTTGATGCTTTTGACAACATTCATTTAATGCTTCTAGCTACTAAAGGTATGATTGCAAGTTTAAAGGTTAATAAACCTGCTATGCTTTCATCATTAAATAGAGGTTTTCCAACTGCTACAGATTTAGCAGATATTTTAGTTAAAACCCTAAAAATACCTTTTAGAGAAGCTCATTTAATATCGGGCAAAGCCGTTAAATGTGCTGAAAAAAGCAAGTGCAAATTAGAAGAAATTCCAATTGAAGCTTTTCAAAAGATTGAACCAAGAATAAATAAAGATATTATTGAAGCCATATCAATAAAAAGATCTGTCTACTCTAAAACTTCTTATGGGGGAACTGCGCCCAAAGAGGTCAGAAAACAGATCAAAAAAGCAAAAAAACGTTATTTATGATATTGATGGTAAAAT
>MDSZ01031869.1_pt1 | contig 25619 bp, 26 predicted proteins | sample 811201 | NCBI WGS metagenome assembly MDSZ01 (sample SAMN05326647, study PRJNA326480) | marine metagenome | isolation source: seawater | place: Indian Ocean: North | collected 2010
ACCGTCCACACTTCTCTTCTTAAATTTTTACAAATAAAATAGCTAATCAGGCTAAAAAGCCTGATAAATATAACTTTTTTTTAGAAAGTCCGTCGCTTATATGCTAAAAATTATATAAATCAAGCTATTAGATATAAAAAAATATGTTAAAAAACCCCCTATATTTAAGGTTTTTTCAGTGAAAAATTTTTATTTTAAAAACGAATTTCCCAAATTTTTTAAAGAGTACAGATCTTATGTTTTAACTCTTTTATTAACTATTTTTGTAATAATTACAGTCAACAATTATGAAAATTTTAGATCTAAGCAAATGAAAAGTCTTGAAAATATTTACCAAAATATCTATCTCCATAAAACTCTAACCTATATTTCTGAAGGATTAAATCCTAGATTTGAAAAAATAGAATATATTGTTCAGCCTGGAGAATCTTTAGAAAAAATATTTAACAATATTAAAATCAATGAAAAAGAGCAGAAAAAAATTCTTAGCTTCATATCTTCAAAGAAATTAAAATTGAAACTTATTGAAAATCAAAAAATTATTTTTCAAATAGATAATTTAGGTAATAGAAAAATTTCCCAAATAACTATTCCAATTACAAAAAAGAAGGACTTTGTATTAACTTATAATAATAAGAATACATTTGATTATGCTGAGATAACTAAAAAATTAACTTTAGGTAAAGTTTATAAAGAAAATATAATTAGAAATAGTTTATATAAATCTGCAATAGAAAAAGAAATCAACCCATCTATTATTGTTCAATTTGCACAAATTTATGGTTTTCAGGTTGATTTTCAAAGAGATATTAAAAAAAATGACAGCTTCCAAATAGTATATGAAGAGTATAAAAATGACGAAAATAAAACAGTAGATTTTGGAAATATTTTATATGCAAATTTAATATTACAAGGCAAATCTTTGGAATTATATTTTTTTAATTCAAAAGATAATAAAATTAACGATCATTTCGAGTCAAACGGTCAAAGCATAAAAAAAACATTAATGAAAACACCTATAAATGGTGCGAGACTTTCTTCACCATTTGGAAATAGAAAACATCCAATACTTGGTTATACAAAACTACATGCTGGTACAGATTTTGCTGCACCTATGGGCACTCCAATTATGGCCTCAGGTTCCGGCACTATCATTAAAGTTGGATGGTGTGGAGGTGGAGGAAATTGTGTTAAAATTAGACACAATAGTACATATACAACTGTATATGCTCATATGTCAAAATTTGCGAGAGGGATTAAAAAAGGTGTAAGAGTTAAGCAAGCTCAAGTGATTGGCTTCGTAGGTTCAACTGGGATGTCTACTGGTCCTCATTTACATTATGAAGTAATACAAAATGGAAAAAAAGTTAACTCACAAACTCTTAAACTTCCTTCAGGAAAGAAACTCAAAGGAAATGAGAGAGAACAGTTTGAATTAGCAAAAATTAAAATTGATGTTTTAAAAGCAGAGTTGATTAATGAAACTAATTAATTTTCTTTAATTTGTAAGGAACTATCCTTGGTTACTTCTTGTTCAGTAACTTTATCTAATTCCACTTGATTAAGACCTTTAGAATTATTTTTATCAAAATTAGAATTTGGTATACTTTCAGAAATTCGAATAAAATGCTCTGCGTGTTGCAAATAATTTTCATATAATATTTTATCTCCGCTGGATAATGCCTCTCTTGCTAAATCAGAATATTTTTGTATTAATTTAGATGAATTAAAATTACCCCTTGGGTGATTTCTTTTTTTTATTTCTGTTATATTCCCTAAACTTGGGTTTAAGTTTTGATCCTTAGAATTTATTTTTAGATGCCTATCAAAAGAATTATTTCTGAAGCGTCTTCTATTATTTTTAAAATTTCTCATTTATTTTTTTTGCTAATATGCATCTTTTAATTTTTTGATAATCTTTAATGGTTTTGAATATATAAAAACCATTTTTTTCTAACAGCTTTGCAACATTGTAATGTTGGCCTAAGCCGATCTCAATTGCTATTAATCCGTTATTTTTTAAAATCAATTTACTTTTCCTTATTACTTTTTCGATAATATCTAAACCATCCCTACCACCATAAAGTGCCATTTTTGGCTCAAAATTTTTAACACCTGAATTTAGATTGTTATAATCAATATTATTTATATATGGTGGATTAGTAACAACTAAATCATATTTTCCGGAATAAATTTTGTCAATATCTGAATTTATAAATTTAATTCTATTATAGACCTGTTGTATTTTTGCATTGGTTTTTGCTAATCTCAAGGCTAAATTTGACATTTCTACCCCTGTACCTCTCCATTTTTTTTTTTCTTTCAACAGCGATATAAGTATACATCCTGTACCTAAACCAATATCTATAACACTTATATTTTCACTATGCTTATATATTTTTAAAACTTCTTCTATTAAAAGCTCTGTTTCAAATCTTGGAGTAAGAACATTTTTATTCACATAAAATTCATTTTTCCAAAAGAACTTCCTTCCAATCATTAAAGATATAGGCTCATAAGTATTTCTTCTATTAATTAATCCTAGATATTCATTAATTTGATCTTTGTTTAATTTATCCTCTAAATTTAATAAAATTTTTCCCCTGCTTTTTTTTAAGGAAATAGACAGTAATATTTCGGCATCAATGTTTGCAGTATCTATAAAATTTTCTTTTAAAATTTTAGTTCCTCTATTTAGTATTTGTCTATAGTTCATTAGTTCAAATTTTCTAATTGTTCCTCTTGGGCTTGAAGATTAAGGTTTTCTATTAATTCATCAAATATTTCCCCTTGCATAAATTCCTCAAGCTTATGAATTGTAATATTAATTCTATGATCAGTGACTCTTCCTTGTGGGAAATTATAAGTTCTTATTCTTTCAGACCTGTCTCCAGAACCAATTTTATTCTTTCTCTCTTTAGATCTTTGTTCATCGATTTTTTTTCTCTCAAATTCATAAAGTCTGGATCTTAAAATTTTTAGAGCTTTCTCCCTATTTCTTATCTGAGATTTCTCATCTTGCTGGCTGACTACTATTCCAGATGGTACATGTGTTACTCTGACTGCACTATCAGTTGTATTCACACTTTGACCTCCTGGTCCACTACTTCTAAACACATCTATTCTTAGATCTTTATCCTCAATTTTAACATCAACTTCCTCCGCCTCAGGTAGTACAGCTACAGTTGCAGCGGAAGTATGGACTCTTCCTTGTGTTTCAGTATCAGGCACACGCTGAACTCTATGAACTCCACTTTCGTATTTAAGAGATGAGTAAATATTTTTTCCCTTAACCGATGCTATTACTTCCTTCAATCCTCCCGCATCGCTTTTTGATAGACTAATAATCTCTATCGACCAATTTTTCTTATGGCAAACTTTTTCATACATTTTAAATAAATCAGATGCAAACAAACTTGCTTCAAGACCTCCTGTTCCTGCTCTAATTTCTAAAATTGCATTTTTTGTATCTGCCTCATCTTTGGGTAATAAATACAATTTTAACTTAATTTCATTATCTTTATGTTTTTTTATTAATTCATCTAATTCAATTTTGGCTAGTTCTCTCATTTCTTCGTCACCATCGATTTCAGATATAATTTTTTCAAGATCCTTTTTATTTTTATCAAAACTTGAATATTCTAAAGCATATTTAATTATTTCATTTAAACTCGAATATTCCTTTGATTTTTGTGCAAATAAACTACTATCTAAATTTGAGCTGGATAGATCTTTTTCTAACTCTGAATGCTTATTAATTATTTCAGAAACTTTTTGTACTGGCAAAGTCATTTGTTATTTATTTTATTTGGGGTACTTTTTTTAATTCAATCTCTTTTTCTTTTTGTTCTATTAAAGAGACTATCTTATCAATCATTTCAGGTGTTTCTATCTTTTTTATCTGGTTGCCATTTATGTAAAGCATGTGATTATTATTTCCTCCGCCAGTAATTCCTAGATCTGTCATTGCTGCCTCACCCGGCCCATTTACCACACAACCAATTATAGATAATGTAATTGATGATTTTATGTGGGAAAGTTTATCTTCAAGTATTTTTACTGTTTCAATTACATTGAAACCTTGTCTAGCACAAGATGGGCATGAAATAATTTTTACACCCCTTTTTTTTAAATTCAATGACTTTAAAATTTCATTTCCTATTTTTACTTCTTCTACAGGATTATCAGATAAAGATACTCTTATTGTATCTCCAATTCCCTCTAATAATAGAGTACCTAGACCAATTGAAGATTTTATACTCCCAGGAATAAAACTACCTGCTTCTGTTATTCCTAAATGTAAAGGATAATCTGTTTGATCAGAAAGCTGACGATAAGCTCCTATAGATAAAAAAACATCAGATGATTTAACACTTACTTTTAAATTAAAAAAATTTAAATCTTCAAGGATTTTAATATTTCTCATGGCACTTTCCACTAGTGCCTCTGGACAAGGTTCTTTATATTTTTCTAATATATCTTTTTCTAAAGAACCTGCATTAACGCCAATTCTGATTGAACAATTATTATTTTTTGCAGCCTTAACAATTTCTTCAACTTTTTTCATATTACCAATATTTCCTGGATTTATTCTTAAACATGCCGCTCCATTTTCAGCTGCTTCTATTGCTCTTTTATAGTGAAAATGTATATCTGCAATCACTGGTATATTAACATTTTTGGTAATCTCTTTAAGTGATAAAGAAGATTTTTCATCAGGACATGATACTCTTACTACATCCGCACCTTCGTCAGCAATTTTATTAATTTGATCAATTGTAGATTTAATATCAGTGGTTAAAGTATTAGTCATAGATTGAACTGCAATTGGATTATTACCGCCAATTTTTATATTACCAACAGAAATTTCTTTAGTATATTTTCTTTTTATATCTCTAAAAGGTCTAATACTCATTACATCGAAGTTAATAATCTAATTTAAACTCTTTATGAAGTACATCAACTGCTTTTTTTAAATTTTTCCTATCAACTAAAACCGATATTTTTATTTCAGAAGTTGAAATTACTAAAATATTTATATTTTTTTTTGCTAAAGCATTGAACATTCTATAAGTTACACCTGGAGTTGTTATCATGCCAACTCCAACAATAGAAACTTTAGATACTTTTTCATCAATTATAATATTATTAAACTTAATTTTTTTATTTTTTTTAATTAATTTTTCAGTTTTAATTAAATCGTCATTTTTAATTGTAAAAGTTAAGTCTGTCTCTTTTTCATTAGATGATATATTCTGAACAACCATATCTACATTTATCGAGTTTTTAAATAAAGGTTCAAAAATTGCTGCTGCAATACCTGGTCTGTCTTTAACACCAACAAGTGTAATTTTTGAGTCATTTTTGGAAAAAGAAACACCTCGAATAATATTTTTTTTTGTGGATACATTTTTTCTCCTTGTAATTAGGGAGCCTGAAACATTTTTAAATGAGGATCTAACGTCTATATCTATTCTATTTAATCTTGCGTCTTGAATTGAATGTGGCTGCATAACTTTTGCACCCAATGACGCCATTTCTAGCATTTCTTCGTAAGAAATTTTCTCTATTTTTTTTGCCCTCGGCACTACTCTTGGATCGGTGGTATAAACACCATCAACATCTGTATAAATAATACATTTCTCTGCTTTAAAAAATTTCGCCAACATTATAGCAGTAGCATCAGACCCGCCTCTTCCAATTGTAGTAATACGGTTTTCAGAATTTACGCCTTGAAAACCAGCTATTATTGGAACACCCCCTGTTCTTAAAAATTTAATTATATTTTTTTTATTTATACTAATTATTCTTGAGTGAGAATATTTGCCTTGAGTGAATATAGGTATTTGCCATCCCAACCATGATCGAGATAAATAACCTTGATCGTTAAGTTTACCTGCAATTAAGGAACATGAGACTTGTTCGCCGCTAGCAACAACTTGATCATATTCTGAGGAAACAAAATTATTTGAAATTTTTTTTGTTAGTTTAATAAGTTTATTTGTCTCACCAGACATTGCTGAAGAAACAACAATTACTTTGTATCTTTTTTTTAAATATCTAATGATAATTTTTGCAACATTTTTAATTCTGTCAATCGAGCCTACCGAAGTTCCTCCAAATTTTAATACTACAATTTTCATTATTTTTTTCCTATATTATCTTTAAATAAAAAATTAATTTTATAAGATTTAGATTTATGGCTAATAACACAATAAATAAAGAAGAGATAGAAAAATTTACAAAACTAGCTGATGAATGGTGGGATCAGGATGGTAAATTTAAGCCACTACATAAGTTCAACCCTATAAGAATTGAGTATATCAAAAAAAATATTATTAAAGATTTTAAGATTAAGAACGAGAAAAAACCTTTTTCAAATTTAGAAATATTAGATATTGGTTGTGGTGGAGGACTGTTGACTGAGCCGATGTCAAGACTTGGAGGTAATTTAACTGGTATAGATGCTTCGGAAAAAAATATTAATATTGCTAAAATTCACGCTAAAAAAAATAATTTAAAAATAAATTATATATGCTCTTCTCCTGAAAAACTTAATACAAAAAAAAAGTATGATGTTATTTTAAATATGGAGGTAGTTGAGCATGTTGAAAATTTAGAAATATTTATAAAATCAAGTTCATCTTTATTAAAAAAAAATGGAATTATGTTTATAGCTACAATTAATAAAACACTTAAATCATACATATTTGCAATTATAGGTGCTGAATATATTTTAAATTGGCTTCCAGTTGGTACGCATGACTGGTTTAAGTTTGTTGAACCTACTAAATTAAAATTAATCGGTAAGAAAAATAATTTGGAACAAATTGAAACTGATGGATTAAAATATAATATTTTGAGAGATAAGTGGTATATGACCAGTGATACTAATGTAAATTATATTAGTAAATTTACAAAAGTTTAATTTTCCTTTTCATTTACCCAAGGAATTAATGCTGTTTCTATTCCCTCCTCTTTAAGTTCTTTAATTTGTTTAGAAGTAGCGCTACCATAAATACCTTTTTTTGATTCTTTTTCTCCATAATGAATTGATCTTGCTTCGTAAGTAAAATTTTCTCCAACATTTTCAAAATTATTTTTTATATAAATCTGGAATTCTTTAATTTTTGATTTTATATGTTTTAATTTAATATTATTTCTTTCATAATTTATTTTTTTATTTGAAGAGACGCTAGGAGACATTATTGATTTGTCTATTTTTAACGAATTACACTTATTACAATTTATCAATTTTAATTTTTTTAATTTTTCAAATTCTTTTGATGACGCAAACCAGCTATCAAAAATATTGTTACATTTTTTACAAGTTAAGCGATATTTAATCATAATTTTGATTTAATTATTAAAATTAATTTTTCAATATTCTAGGATCTGTAATCTGCATTAATTTCAATGTATTTTTTAGTTAAATCCATGGTATAAACTTCAAATTCTTTGCTTCCATTTCCTATTTGAACATTTATGTCTATTTTTAAAGACTTCATGTAATTAGCTACATCTGTTTCATTATAATTTGTGTAAATTTTACCATTTTCTATAATTTTATATTCTCCTATACTTATACTTAACTTATTTAAGTTAATTTTAACCTTTGATTTTCCAACAGCCATGATTATTCTTCCCCAATTAGGATCTTCACCTGCAATTGCAGTTTTTACAAGTGGTGAATTCGCTATGGAAAAACAAATTTTTTTTGCATCAGCTTCGTTTTTACATTTTTCTACTTTTATTGTTACAAACTTAGAAGCTCCCTCTCCATCAGCCGCAATGCTTTTAGCTAAATTTTTCAAAACTTTATTTAACGACCTATCAAAATCATTTATTGCTTTATCTTTATAGGACTTTATTTCTTTGTGATTTGCGTGTCCTGTTGAAAAAATACTAACCATATCATTTGTGCTGGTATCTCCATCACAAGTAATTGCATTAAATGTATTTTGAATATTTTTTTTTAACAATTGTTTTAAAATATTAGAATTAATTTTTGCATCAGTAAAAATAAATCCTAATGTGGTTGCCATATCTGGATGTATCATTCCAGCTCCTTTTGCTAGACCATAAATTTTAATAGATGTATTTCCAATTTTACATTCATCCATTGATAATTTCGGTCTAGTATCTGTTGTCAAGATGCCCATAGCCGACTTAACCCAAATATATTTATTTTGAACGTACTTAATATTATTAACCAAATGTGGTATTGCCTCTGATATTTTTTTTTCAGGAAATTTTTCACCAATTGTTCCAGTCGAAGCGAAAAGAAGGTTTTTTATTTTTATTTTTTTTGGCTCCTCTTCATCGTTTAGTTGTTTTTTTGATAATAAATCTGATAGCAGTAAAGATATATTGTTAATAGACTTGTACCCCTCTTTTCCAGTGAATGCATTTGCATTCCTTGTATTTACAAGAAGCGCATAAATTTTCTCTTTAGAGTTATTTAAGTTCCATTTTATATTTTCTGATTTTATATTTGATTGAGTATAAACTGATGCGTGGGTAGCTCCTTTTCTAAAATAAAAAATAACCACATCATCTCTTTTCTTATTTTCATATAAATTTGCTGAAACAGCAGACAAACCTAAGCCGTCTAAATGCTCAAGATTTTGGTAAAATCCCATAGAATTTGTGTTTATTTGATAATTTTCTTTTTTAAAAAGCATATATTTAAAAAATAAATAATATGATTATATAAGATTTGTTTAAATAACAATAATTCATATGATAAATCCACTAAACTTTATATCAAAAATTTTTAAATCAACTAATCAAAAACAATTAGATAAATTAACTAAAATTGTCGAGAAAATAAATATATTAGAAGAACAATCTTCGAAATTAGAAGATCGTGAATTCCCTAATAAAACTAATGAGTTAATTAAAAAATTGAAGGATGGGTCTTCATTAAATGATATACTTCCAGAGGCCTTTTCCCTAGTTCGGGAAGCATCAAAAAGAATTTATAAAGAAAGACATTTCAATGAACAATTAATTGGAGGAGTGGTCCTTAATGAAAATAAAATTGCAGAAATGAAAACTGGCGAGGGAAAGACATTAACCATTGCACTCGCTGCATATTTAAATTCACTACATAAAAAAGGTGTTCATATCGTAACTGTTAATGATTATCTTGCTAAAAGAGACTCTGAGAATATGGGTAAAATATTTAATTTTTTAGGAATGAGCTGTGGATTTATAAATTCTGGTCAAACAGACATTGAGAGAAGAAAAAATTATTTATGTGATATTACATATGCAACTAATAGTGAACTAGGATTTGACTATCTTCGAGATAATATGAAATTTTCTGCTGAGGAAATGGTACAGAGAGGCCATCATTATGCAATTGTTGACGAGATTGATTCTTGTCTAATTGATGAAGCAAGAGTTCCACTTATAATTTCTGGTCAAGCTGAAGATAAAACAGATCATTATGTTTTAGTTAATAAATTAATAAAAAAGCTTAAAGAAGAAGATTTTGATATAGACGAAAAAAATAGAAATATTCTTTTAACAAATAAAGGAATAGATAATGTAGAAAAAATTTTTTCTGATGTTGGAATTTTAAAAAACAATAATTTTTATGATCCAGAAAATTTATCTTTAGTACATCTTGTGAATCAGTCTTTAAGGGCAAACTATATATTTTTAAATGGCAAAGATTATATAGTTAAAGATAATGAAATAATAATTATAGATGAACAATCAGGAAGACAAATGCCAGGAAGAAGATTTGGTGATGGTTTGCATCAAAGTCTAGAAGCTAAAGAAAATTTATCTATTCAGTTTGAAAATCAAACTTTAGCTTCAATAACTTATCAAAATTACTTTAAATTATACAATAAATTATGTGGATGTACAGGAACAGCAGCAACTGAAGCTCAAGAATTTTATGAAATATATAATTTAAACGTTGTTTCAATCCCAACACATAAGGAAATGATAAGAGAAGATCATAATGATCAAATTTTTAGAACTGAAAAAGAAAAAGATGTTGCAATAGTTAAATTAGTAAAAGAGAAATATCATTTAGGCCAACCAATTTTGGTTTTTACAAGTAGTATTAATAAATCTGAACATTATTCTGATTTATTTGATAGAGAAAAAATAAATCACATAGTCCTAAATGCAAAAAATCATGATAAAGAGGCAGAGGTAATTGCTGATGCAGGTTCAAAAAAATCTGTAATTATAACAACAAGTATTTCTGGACGGGGTGTTGATATAAAACTTGGAGGAAAAAGTGCAAATAATACTTCAAGGGACGAAATAAAAAAATTGGGAGGATTGTTTGTAATAGGCACCGAGCGAATGGAAAGCAGGCGAGTAGATAACCAAGCAAGAGGAAGGTCTGGCAGACAGGGTGATGAGGGAAATTCAATTTTTTTTGTTAGTTTAGAAGATGATTTGATGAGAATTTTTGGATCAGAGTCTATGAACAACTTGCTTGAAAAATTAGGCTTGAAGGATGGCGAAAGTATTGACCATCCATGGATTAATAAAGCTCTAGAGAGAGCACAACAAAAAGTTGAGGCAAGAAATTTTGACATAAGAAAATCTCTCCTAAAATTTGATGATGTTCTAAATGATCAAAGGCATGTTATTTTTTCTGAAAGACGAAAAGTTATTGATAGTAAAAATTCATATGAATTTGGAGATAAGTTCCTACAAAAAATTATAGAGGAATTAATTGAAGATAAAAGTAAAAGTTCAAATTTAGAAAAAGAGTTATTATCCTCTATTGGAAATGTCTTCAACAAAGAAGAAATAGAATTAATGAGTTCATTAAGCAACTCGGAATTTTCTGAAAAAGTATTTAATAAATTTAATTTCAAAAGAGATGAAAGAAAAAATATTTTGGGAGTTGAACAGTCAAAAAATATAGAAAAACGTTTATTTCTTCAATTGATTGATCAAAATTGGAAGAATCATATTCAATATCTTGAACAATTAAGACAAGTGATCGGTTTAAGATCTTATGGTCAAAGAGATCCGTTAATAGAATATAAAAAAGAAGCGTTTAATTTATTTGAAGATCTTTTAAATAATCTAAAAAATCAATATATCAGGTTACTATTAAATATAAAAATTGTATCAGATGAAAGTTTTGAAGAAAAAAAAGAGGACGAGAATTTAGTCAAAAGTAAAATAAAAGATATTGTAAGAAAAAATATTGGTAGAAATGAACGTTGTCCGTGTGACTCTGGCAAAAAATATAAACACTGTTGTGGTTCTTTATAATTAATTATTAAATATATAAACAGCTAATATAGTTATAATCAATAAAATAATTCCTCCTATTATTTTTTTATTAATTATAATTTTGTCAAATAAAACTTCGATATTGTTTTTTTTAAGTGACAAACTGTTGCTCGTTTCAGATTTAGTTGAAAAACCTCTGCCCCTTCCAATTTGTAAAAATTTATTTTTTCTTTGTAAAATAATTTCTTCCTCATTCAAATTTTTAAATTGCTGTAAGTTTTTTTTTATTGAATTACGAGTATTTTCTAAAGTTTTTTCTCTATCCCTGTGGGCCCCTCCTATTGGTTCTTCAATTATTTCATCAACAATATTTAATTGATATAATTCATTTGCAGTTAATTTCATAGCATAAGCCGCCTCTAAAGTTTTTTTAGGATCTCTCCATAATATTGTTGCACATCCCTCTGGTGATATGACTGAATATATTGCATTTTGTAACATTATAACTTTGCTAGCAGAAGCTAGAGCAATTGCTCCTCCTGATCCACCTTCACCAATTATAATTGATATATTTGGAACCTTCAATTTAAGACAACTCTCTATTGATTTTGCAATAGCCTCCGCTTGACCTCTTTCTTCCGCACCTACACCAGGATAAGCTCCAGGAGTGTCAATAAAAGTTATTATAGGAATATTAAATTTGTTTGCCAATTCCATTAATCTTACACTTTTTCTATAACCTTCTGGCCTCATCATTCCAAAATTCCTATCTAATCTTTCCTCTAAATTTTCTCCTTTTTCTTGTCCTATTACTAGAACTGATTTATTTTCAAACTTCGCAAAACCTGCTATTACTGAATTGTCTTCACCATAAAATCTATCACCTGACAAAGAAATAAAATCCTCAAATAAATTATCAATAAAGTATTTTGCTTTTGGTCGATCCTCATGTCTTGCAACCTGAGTGGTTTGCCAAGGATTTAGGTTTGAATATAATTTTTCTAATTTTTTATTTATTTTTTCCTCAAACAAGGTAATTTCGTCTGTATTTACCTCAGAAATCCCCTCTCTATTATAAGGATCTTTTAATGCATCAATTTTTGCCTCTAATTCTTTTACCTCATTTTCAAAATTTAGATAATTTTTCATAATTTTAATATTTTATAAAATAAAGGCAATAAAGTGGCTCAATTTTATCAATTTACTATTATATAAAATTTTCTTAAAACAAACTAGTGTTAAAATTATTATGTCAAAAAAATATATAAATATTGAAAACTTATCAATTTCAGAAGATCTTTATAATTTTGTTAATGATGAAGCTATTCCTGGAACAGATATTCCAAAAGAAAAATTTTGGAAAGGATTAAGCAAAGTAAGTCATGAACTAAATTTAAAAAATATCGAGCTGCTTAGAATCAGAAAAAAACTGCAAATAGACATAGATAGGTGGCACTTAGAAAATTACGACAAAGAATTTAATATAAAAGAATATAAATCTTTTCTAAATAGAATTGGCTATCTTAAAAAAGAAAGTTCTGATTTTAAAATCAAAACAAAAAATATAGATAATGAAATCTCAAATATTGCTGGCCCACAACTTGTTGTACCAATAATGAACGCTAGATATGCCCTAAACGCTGCAAATGCAAGATGGATGAGTTTGTATGACAGTTTATACGGGACAGATATAATTTCATCTGAAGAGTCAATGAGTGAAAGATATGACCCTGACAGAGGTTTACAGGTAATTAAATATACTAAAAAATTTTTGGACGACAATTTTGAATTAAAAAAAATATCTTGGAAAAAGGTAGATAAACTATCGATTGAAAATCATAAATTAGTAATTCATGGTAATAATATTATCACAAAACTCGAAAATGATGATAAATACATTGGATATAGACATGATAAGGGAAAGATCACAGCAGTAATCTTAAAAAATAATAATCTTCATATAGAAATTATTATAAACCCAAGTGCATTTAGCGCTAAAGGAGATCCTGCAGGTATTTCAGATATAATTGTAGAAGCAGCTATTTCTACCATTTGTGATCATGAAGATTCAGTAGCAGCAGTAGATGCCGAAGATAAAATTATTGGGTATAGAAACTGGTTAGGCTTGATGAAAAAAGATCTTGTTTCTAAGTTTGAGAAGGACGGAAAAAAATTAATAAGAAAACTTAATCCAAATAGAAGTTATATATCTAAAGTCGGCAAAAAAGAAAATTTACATGGAAGAGCACTTCTTTTAAATAGAAATGTCGGTCATTTAATGACAAATTCAGCTGTGCTTTTGGAGGATGGATCTGAAATTCCCGAAGGTATATTGGATGCTTTTATTACTTCTTTATGTGCAATGCATGATTTAAAAAATAAAAATAATTCAAGATCTGGTTCAATTTATATTGTTAAACCTAAACAACACGGACCTGAAGAAACATCTTTCACAAATCTTTTATTCTCAAAAGTAGAAGAGGTGTTAGGTTTAAAAAAATATACAATTAAGTGTGGAATAATGGATGAAGAGAGAAGAACTTCAGTAAACCTAAAAGAATGTATAAGAACTTTAGAAAATAGAGTTTTTTTTATAAATACAGGATTTTTGGATCGAACTGGTGATGAGATGCATACATCTATGGAAGCTGGACCAATGATTAAAAAGGGGGATATGAAATCTTCGGCTTGGATAAACGCATATGAAAATAATAATGTAGATATCGGCTTAAAATGTGGTTTTTCAGGAGTGGCTCAAATCGGGAAAGGAATGTGGGCGATGCCGGACAAGATGGCTGATATGTTAAAACAGAAAATTTCTCACTTAGAGGCTGGAGCTAATTGTGCTTGGGTTCCTTCTCCAACCGCGGCAGCTCTCCATGCTCTTCATTATCATAAAGTAAATATATTTAATAAACATATAGATATAAAAAAAAGAAAAATAGCAAAATTAGAAGATTTATTGAAAATCCCAGTTATAAAGAAACCAAACTGGTCATTAGAGGAAATAAATAAAGAAATTTCAAATTCAGCACAAACTATACTTGGATATGTCGTAAGATGGATAGATCAAGGAGTGGGATGTTCAAAAGTTCCCGATATTAATAATGTAGGATTAATGGAAGACAGAGCTACATTAAGAATTTCTTCTCAGCATATTACAAATTGGTTATACCATGGAATATGCAGCAGAAAGCAAGTTTTAGAAATTATGAAAAAAATGGCAAAGGTTGTTGATGAACAAAATAAAAACGACAAACACTATCAAAAAATGTCTCCTAACTACGATCGATCTATAGCATTTAAGACAGCTTGTGAATTAGTATTCCAAGGAAAAGATCAACCATCTGGATATACAGAACCACTACTACACTTAAATAGATTGATTAAAAAGAATTAGTCTTTAGTGAAAGAATTTCTATTTTTAAAAGCATAAATTAAAGTTCCATCATCTAAGCTTTCAATTTCTCCACCTACTGGCAGTCCCTGTGCAAGTTTAGAAATTTTTACATTAATATTCTTAAGACTGTCTTGAATATAAAATGCAGTCGTTTGACCCTCAATAGTTGCACTTGTGGCTAAAATTACTTCCTCAATTGCTTCTTTTTTTACACGTTCAATTAATGCACCTATCAATAATTCGTCTCTATTAATATTATTTGATGAAATTGTTCCTCCTAAAATATGAAAGTATCCTTGATAAACACTCGACGCTTCAATGCTCCACTGATCCGCTATATTTTCTACAACACAAATTTTACTATACTTTTGATTTATATTTTCACAATTATTACAACCACGAGAGTTAGATTTTAAAGATCCACAGGTTTTACATCTTGATATATTTTTGTATACCTCTGCTAAATTTTTAGCCATTGGTCTAATTATTTCCTCTCTATTATTTATCATTTTCAAAACAATTCTTTTTGCGGATCTAGGTCCTAAACCTGGGAGTTTAGATATTAATTTTATTAATTCTTCAATTTCAGAAATATTTTGCATTCAAATTATAGGGGCCACTTAAAACCTGGTATCCCAAAGTTACCTGCTGATTTTGAAATTTCTTCTGTTGTTTTAGATTTTAAAGATGATCTTGCATTATTATGGGCTGCCTTAATTAGGTCTTCAATAATATTTTTCTGCTCTTTTAATAATTTATCATCTATTTCAATTGAAATCAGTTCACCATCACCATTTAATTTAACTTTAACTAAATCCCCTCCAGATTTACCTTCTGCCTCAATCTTTTTTATAGTTTCTTGGCTTTCTTTCATTTTTTTTTCTAATTCTTTTGCCTTTTCAATTATTTTTGAAAAATCTGTCATTTATCTTTTCTATCCTCCACATTTAATAATTCTGCATCAGGAAAAATTTTTTTAATCTCATCTGAAAGCTTTGATTTATTCTCTTTTTCTAATAAATTTATCAGATAATCTTTTTTTTGCTGTTTCAAAGTTGGATAACCATCCTTTTTTGAGAATGCTATAATCCATCTTTTGCTAGTCCATTCTAGTAATTTTGCACTCAGCTCTTTTACAAATGTTTTATCAAGATTTGAGTTAAATGAAATTTCAATTTTCTGATTTTGGAAACTTACTAATCTTAAATTATTTTCAATTTCATATTTAATTTTCAATTCTTTTTTGTTTTCACAAATCTCTATTAATCCCTCTAAACTTTTAATTTGAATATCTTCAAATTTATTTTTTGCCTCCGAAGAAGATATAATTTTTTCTTCTTGCTCTGTATTTTTTAATTGGTCTATAGTTTCTTGTGAATTTTGAATTTTATTTTCTGTTATTATTTTGTTTATTTTTAAATTTTTTTTTTTTCTCATCAAAATTAGTTTTTTTCTCATCTTTTAAAATTTTTTTCAGATATAACGATCTAATCAAGAACATTTCAACAAATTGATGTTGATTATTGATTATATCAATTTTTTCTAGATTGTTTAATGAAAATTGCCATAACATTAATAAATCATCTTTTGAAATTTTTTTTGATAAAGTTTCTATTTTTTCAAATTCTTTATCATTTAAATCAAAGCTTATCCCATCTAAATTTATAAAATTAATATTTTTTATATAATAAAGTGTCTCCAAGAATTCGTTAAGGAAAACTTTTGGCTCAACTCCTGAATTATAAATATTTTTGTAACATTCAAGAACACTTTTTTCATTTCCATTTAAGATATGCTCAATTAAATCTATAATTTGACTTTTTTCAAAATAGCCAAATATTTTTTGTGCAGATTGCAAATCAAGCTCTTTTTCACTATTTTCAACAAGTAAAGCTCTATCGAGAAGAGATAATGAGTCCCTAACAGAGCCTTCTGATAATTTAACAATTAATTTAATTGACTCGTCTGATATTTTTCCTTTTTCTAAATTTTTAATATTAACTAAGTAATCAAACAATTCCTTAGAATTAACCCTTGAAAGATCATACCTTTGACATCTGGAAATTATTGTTACAGGAATTTTTTTTACATCTGTACTAGCAAATATGAATTTTAGGTAAGATGGGGGTTCCTCTAATGTTTTTAGAAGGGCTGCAAAGGCCGATTTAGAAAACATATGTACCTCATCGCAAATAAAAATCTTATATTTTGCTGATGTAGGTTTATATCTTGAAAATTCAATCAATTCCCTAACATCATCTACGCCTGTTTTGCTTGCTGCATCTATTTCTAAAATATCAATATTATTACCCTCTACGATAGATTTACAATTATCACATAAATTATCTTTACATAATTTTTCAACACCATTTTCGCAATTTAAAGCTTTAGCAACAATTCTTGCCATACTTGTTTTTCCACTACCTCTTATTCCAAGAAAGATATATGCATTAGGCAATTTATTATTTTTAATTGAGTTAAAAATACTCTCTGCAATAACTTTTTGACCAATTAATTGATCAAATGTTTGTGGTCTGTATTTTAGAGCTAATACTTTACTTTTTGCGTTCATAATTTAAATTAAGGAGACCAACCAACCTGAATAAATACTCAATACCCTTGCTTCTGTTAAGACCTAGGGGATTTCATGGTACCTTCACCTGGATGGCCCCCATCATATTATATCAGTAATAATTAAAAATCTTCAATATGATATCTTATTTTTTTCTAAGTTTATCAGCTTCGAAAACCCCTAAAACACTCATATCTTCACAATGATAATTTAGATCCTCGAGAGAATTTTTGATTTTTTGCTCATCTATGTGCCCCTCAACTTCACATAGAAAAAAATAAGATAAAAAAGAATTTTTTTCTGGAAAGCTTTGAAGTTTAATCATATTAACACCATTAATCGCCATACCTTGTAAAGCACTATAAAGAGCTGCTGGTTTACTTTTTAATTTAAATAAAAAAGATGTAACGTACTGTTTATTTTTTTTTTCTGGCTGTATAATATCTTTCCCCATTAACAAAAATCTTGTAAAATTTTCTTCATTGTCTTGTATATTCTCTTTTAAAATTTCCAGATTGTAAATCTTAGCACTTAAATTTGAAGCTATAGCTCCTTTTGTTTTGTCATTACTCTCAGAAACATATTTGGCAGATCCAGCTGTATCAGCTCTGACCTGTTCTGTAAGATTATTTTTTTTATAAAATTAGAAGATTGACTTAAAGCTTGCGCATGAGAGTATACATCAATTAAATTTTCGATTTTATTTCCTTTAATAGATAGTAAATTATGACTAATTTTATAAAAATGTTCAGCATAAATATTAAGTCTAAATTTAAATATTAAATATTCTATTCCAATATTGCCTGTAGTCTTATTTGACTCTGGTATGATTGTTTTTATATTGCTATCATTATTTGCAATTTCAAAACATTCATCAAAGGTTTTACATGAAATAGTTTCACATTCTGGATAATTTTGTTTTGCGCAGCTTTCACTGTAACTACCTGGAATTCCTTGATAAGCAATTTTCATAATTTAAGATTTATATTCCATAAGTTTTTTTATTTCTATATAATCTTCATTTGTATCTACGCCTATAGACGAAGAATTTGCAAAAATCACATCTATTTTTATATTATTATCTAAAGCTCTTAGCTGTTCTAGTTTTAAATTAATTTCATTAAAAGACTGATTTAATCCAATAAATTTTCTAAGTACAGGCACTTTGTATATATAAATTCCAATATGATGATAAATATTTTCTAAATTTGCTTGCTTGATTGAACGAAAAAAATTTTGTGCTGGTGAAATTTTATTATTTTCAATATTTCTTTCACAGATTACTTTTACTACGTTATTATTTTCAATATATTTATCCTTAAGTTTACACGCAAGTGTTGCTATTTCAGAATTATTTTTTATTGCTAGATTATTTAAATTAATTATATCATCTACGTTTATCAGGGGTTCATCACCTTGTAGATTAATTATATAATCTGTATCTTTTAGATTTAATTGTTCAAATGCTTCGAAAATACGGTCTGTGCCAGTTAAATGTTCCTTTAATGTAAGTATGCTTTTACCATTATTATTGACAACCTCGTCAAATATTTCTTGGTCACCAGTAGCAACATATACTTGACCTATATTTGTTGATTTAGCCTTTTCATAAACATGATTGATGAGTGATTTATTTTTAATTTTGAGCAAAGGTTTGTTTGGTAATCTGGATGCACCTAGTCTTGAAGGTATCAAAATAATTGTTTTGGTCATAAATTAAGTATTTATGCGTCTTTCGGCCGCTTAATTAGAAATAATTATACATTATTTTTATTCTTTTACATGTTATACGACTTAAAAAAAAATACCATGGATTCATTTGAAATAAATAAAATAGTAGCTTCAATATTATTAATTGCTCTTTTGTTTATTGGTATAGGAAAAATATCTGATTTGATTTTCTATGTGGATAAACCTAAAACTGATGTATATAAAGTAGAATTACCAGATAGTGGTACTGTAAATCAAATATCAGAATCTAAAAGTGAAACAGTAGAACAAGTAGATATTGCTGCTTTGTTATCTTTAGGAGATCTAGCTCATGGAGAAAAAGTATTTAAAAAATGTTCAGCATGTCATGTGGTTGAAAAAGGTGGGGCAAACAAAATAGGACCAGCACTATATGGAGTTTTAGGAAGAAAAGTCGCTGCGATCGATGATTACAAATATTCTCAAGCTCTAGCCGAATATAGTAAAGAGTGGACTTTTGAGGAAATGAATGGCTATCTTAAAAAACCTCAAGCATGGATTAAAGGCACAAAGATGAGTTTTGCTGGATTAAGAAAAGAGAAAGATAGAGCCTCAGTTATTTTATATTTAAATCAATTTTCAGACAATCCACTTCCATTACCTTAATTTTCCAAAACTATATAACAAAATACTTTTTTGAACGTGAACTCTATTTTGGGCTTGCTGCCAAACTCGAGATTGTTTTCCTGAAAATACATCTTCTGAAACTTCATTTCCTCTAGGTAGACAATGAAGGAAAATACTTTTGGGATGAGCTAAACTCATAAGACTTTTACTAACTTTAAAATTCTTAAAGTCTCTATTTTTTTTTATCTTATCGCCCTTGTCATTCAAAGATACTACTTTATCAGAAAATACTACATCTGCATTTTTAACAGCTTTTTTTGGATCACTAAAAATATAAATTTTTCTATTATTTTTTTTTACCCATTCTATAACAAACTTGGGTGGTTTATAACTCTTCGGACATCCAATGCTTAATTTAAACTTAAATTTTACTGATGCTGCAATTAATGAATTCAAAACATTATTACAATCACCAATCCAACATATATTTAATTTTGTTACTGGTTTCTTCTTTATTTCCTCAACGGTAAATATATCCGAAAGTACTTGGCAGGGATGAGAGCTTGGACTTAATAAATTTATAATAGGAATTTTAAGACTTTTACTAAAATCCTCAATTTTTTTGTCACTGTCAGTTCTAAGCAAAAAACCATCTCCATAAGTTGATAAAATTCTTGCTGTATCTGCCAAACTTTCTCCTCCTTTCCCCAGATGTAATTCGTTTGATTTAACGGTTATAGATGCTGCACCTAATTGATTAATAGATACGAAAAAGCTCAACCGAGTTCTTGAGCTTTCCTTTTCATACATTTGTATAATTAGTCTTCCATTTAAAGGTTTATCTTTATCTACTTCTAAGGTATTTAAATTTCTTCTTTTGAATTTTCTTTTTTTTGCGTCATTAAGAATTTTTCTAAGATCACTTGCTGGGATATCTTTAAGATTTATAAAATTTTTCATACTTATTTATACTCATTACAAACTTTATTTAAAACCTTCAAAGCTAAATCTATTTCTTTCTTATTTACATTTAATGGTGGTAATATTCTAACAACATTTTCCCCAGCTCTAATTGTTAATAAATTATTTTTTTCTAGTAATTTGATAAATTTTAATTGATCAAAATGTAACTGTATACCAATTAACATTCCTTTTCCCCTAATTTCCTTAATTATTTCTGGATAATTTTTTTTTAATTTTTCTAATCTTAACATAAAATATTTAGATAATTTTTTTACATTGTTTAAAAATCCAGACTTAAATATTTGATTCATAACTTCTATACCGACCGCGCATGCGTTCGGATTGCCTCCAAATGTTGAACCATGACTGCCTGGTTTCATTGCCTTCGAAACTTTATTGGTCATCAAAACTGCTCCGATAGGAAAACCTCCCCCAATACCTTTCGCAATTGGTACAATGTCGGGCTTAATTTTAGAACTTTCAAATGCAAAAAAATCTCCAGATCTACCAATTCCTGATTGTACCTCATCTAAAATTAACAATATTTTTTTTTCGCGACAAATTTTTCTTAAGTATTTAAGACATTTATCAGGAATAGGTTTGATTCCTCCCTCACCCATTACGCTTTCAACCATTATTGCTGCGGTAGTTTTCTTAATTTTTTTTCTAATATTTGGAAATCTTGGCTTAAAATTTCTGAACTCAATATGATCAAAACCTGGTACAGTGGGTCCAAAACCTTCTACCATTTTTTTTGAACCACTTGCATAAATTGCAGCAATTGTTCTTCCATGAAATGAATTCTTTATACAGAGAATTCTATTTTTATGAGGTTTGCCTATTGAAAAAAAATATCTTCTTGCAACTTTAATGGCAGCCTCTGTTGCTTCTGCTCCACTATTTTGAAAAAAAACTTTATCTGCAAACGTTTTTTTGGTTAATAATCTTGCAAGCTTTTCTGCTTCAGGTATTTCAAAAGCGTTTGATACGTGCCAAACTTTTTTTGACTGTTTATTCAATGCTTTAATTAAATATGGATTTGAATGTCCAAGTGAATTTACAGCAATTCCTTGTACAAAATCTAAGTATTTTTTACCATTAGTTGAATATAAAAAACTTCCTTTTCCATATTTAAAGGATATTTTTCTTCTATTGTAGTTATTTGCTAATGAGCTCATAATTTTTTTTATCTTATACACATTAAAATCATATTGACTTAAATAAAATGCAACCAATGGTTAAATTTTAGTTCTTTTTAAAATAACTGTTAAAAAAACCAAAAAAAAACTTGCTAATAATATGTATTTATGAGTTACATAATATAGTATAAATTTTTTATTAATATACTACATTTAGTAAATTATGAGCTGGGACCAAAAAAAAATAGAAATATTAAAAAATGAGTGGGGTAAAGGCAAAACAGCATCTCAAATAGCTGAAATGATTGGAGGAGTTAGTCGAAATGCAGTTATTGGAAAAGCACATAGACTAAACTTATCAATTAAAATTAAAGCTAAATTTAATTCTTATACCTCAAAAATTAAAAAAGAAAATTTTGGTAAAAAAACAAATAATTCATCGAGAAGAGTAAAATTCAGAAGTTTACTTTTAGATAAAAATTTTGAAGAGGCCAAAAATATATCTCTAGAGGAACTAACAGAAGTAACATGTAAATATATGGAAGGGCATCCTAATGAAAAAGACGCTTCATTTTGTGGAAGAAAAACTGTTGAAAAATTCTCATATTGTCCTTTACATCTTATGGTAGTTTATCAGCCCAAAGGTAAGAAAGAAGAAATATCTATTAAAGATGATGAAGTTCCAAAATTTTTAGAGAAAAAAGTTAAGTCAGCTTAAAATAATTAAAAAAATTTAATTTAGAAAATTTCAATCTCGAGAAAATTCACCTCCATCTTTCCACATATATGAATATTTAAAAATTTCCTCTTCAAACTTTTTTAAGTTCGAATTTAATTCTAAGTCAATATTAGTTTTATATTTTCCACTAGGAACATTATCATATTTCAACAAATTAAGTTGATCGTTTGTCAGAATTGGATTTTTCATAAAAAATTCGAAAAAGGATGCGGTAAACCTTCCTAAGAATAGTGGAAATGGTATTAACAATCTTTTTATATCCAATGATTTTAAAATAGTTTGAACTATTTCTATAAATTTAATTTTTTCAGGACCAATGCATTCTATTGTTTCGTTAGACATCTCGGCGATTACTATTTTTTCAATTATTTCACAAATATCTGTTACATGAATAGGATAAAAAGATGTTTTACCCTGATAGTAAAGTGGAAATAAAGGAAGATATTTTAACATAGTCATAAGCATTGTTGTGAAATTATCGTTTACGCTATAGACTATGGATGGTTTTAAAATAATATATTTGTCGAAAGCTTTTTTTATTTCAATTTCTCCACTTATTTTACTTGAAGCATACTTACTATCTTTTGCATCATCAATACCAAGTGCAGAGATATGAATAAATTGCTTTAAATTATTTTTTTTTGACAGTTCTGCTAATTTTTTAGGTAAAATACTATGAATAGAGTTAAATGTAGATTTATTTTTTTCATTAAGCACCCCTATCAGATTTATACATACATCTTTATTTTTAAAAATTTGATTAATTTTATCATCGTTTAAAGTTGGAAATTCTACAAAATTTATCCATCCTGCATTTCCCTGACTTTTTAACTTGTACGCGTTTCTATGGATATTTCTTGTTACAACAGTTAATTTAAAATTTTTTTTTGTTAATTTTCTAAGTAAATGTCTGCCGATCTGACCTGATGCTCCAAACACTAGAATTTCTTTTGGTTTCATATATAAATAAGTTATGCAAATTGATATTAAATTACATAAAAATGATTTGCCAGATGAAATAAAGCTAGATGACAAAAAGTCAATAGCTATTGACTCTGAATTTTCAGGACTTAATGTCAATAGAGATAAGCTTTATTTAGTCCAGATTTCCTCTGGAAATAATGATGCTCATATAATTCAATTAAATAGAGAAAATTATGATGCACCAAATTTAAAAAAAATCCTTCAAAATAAAGAAATTAAAAAAATATTTCATTTTTCTCGTGCAGATATGACATTTATAAAAAAATACTTAAACGTAGACGTTCAAAATGTACATTGTACAAAAATAATGAGCAAACTTGCACGGAGTTATTCTGATAAACATGGTCTAAAAGATTTAGTCAAAGAGTTTTTAGGTGTAGAAATAAGTAAGCAGTTCCAAAGTACAGATTTTGGTGGAGAATTAAATGATAAACAATTAAAATATTGTGCTAATGATGTAATTCATCTTCATAAGATATATTCAAGTCTAAAGGAAATATTAGTAAGAGAGAATAGATATGATCTTTACATTAAAGCAATAAGCTGTATTCATACAAGAGTTGATTTAGATTTAGCTTTATTTACTGAAGATATTTGGTCTCATTAATTAAATTATGAAAAATAATTTTACTGCGATAGGAAAAAATGTTGTTCAAACAGAAATTGATGCATTAAAAAAATTAAAAAAATCTATTAATAAAGATTTTGATAAAATCGTTAATGTAATACTAAAATGTAAAGGTAAGATTGTATTTTCTGGAGTAGGAAAATCAGGGATAGTATCAAAAAAAATATCATCAACTCTAGCATCGATCGGGATACCAACATTTTATGTTGATGCTGGATCTTGTTCACATGGAGATTTGGGTATGATTAGTTCAAATGATGTTATTATTCTAATTAGTCACAGCGGAGAGTCTGAAGAGCTTAAGAATATAATTAAATATGCAAAGAGGAATAGAAATTTAACATTAATAGGTATAACCTCAAAAAAGAACTCACTACTATATAAGTCAAGTGAATTAAAATTTTTATTACCAACTATTACAGAAGCAGGGCCAGGAAATTATATTCCTACATCAAGTACAACCTTGCAAATGTGTTTGGGCGATGCTTTAGCCCTCTCTACAATAAGACAAAGAAAATTTTCAAAACTTGATTTTAAAAAATATCATCCGAGTGGAAGTCTTGGTTCAAAATTGAAAACTGTAGGTGAATTAATGTTTAAAGGAAAAGATATTCCATTTGTTAATGAAAATTCTAATATTGAATCTGCTTTAAAAATATTTAATAAAAAGAATTTAGGAGTATTAATTGCTAGAAATTCTAAGGGTGTTACAAAAGGAATAATTTCTGATGGAGATTTCAAAAGAATAAATTATAAATTAGAGAATATAAATAATCTGATTATCAAAAATGTGATGAAAAAAAACCCAATTATAGTTAATGAAAATATGCTCGCAGTTGAAGCTTTATCTATAATGAATACCAAAAAAATAACCGCTTTATGTGTTTCTAAAAAGAAAAAAAATAAAGTAGTAGGATTAATTCACATGCACAATATCTTAAAAGAAAATATAGGATAAAATGACTTTAAAGTTTTTTTTTCAGATAATTTTAATTTTTATAATTGTAACAATAATTGGTGTTTTTTATTATAATTTTTTTTTCAAAAACAAAGAAAATGTTGATCTTGTCTCAAAAAGTGAGCTGGAGACCATTTCTAAAATCGATGAGAATGTTTCAAATGAACTGTCAAACATTGAATATAACGCCTTTGATGAAAATGGAAATACGTATTATATATACGCAAAAAAGGCTATTGTTAAATCAAATGAAAACAATGATCAAAATAATGTTTTATTAGAGGATGTTATTTCTATTATAACAATCAAAAACAAAGGATTAATAAATATTTTTTCTAAATATGCTGATTATAATAGAGGAAATAATAACACCTTTTTTTATGGAGATGTTAAGATTGAGTATTTAGATAATTTAATTACATCACAAAATTTAGATGTAATATTTACCGAAAAAGTATCAAAAATTTACAATAATGTTAATTATAAAAATGAAATAATAAATTTGAGCACCGACAATATAATAATTGATACTAAAACTGGGGACATTAAACTAGAGATGGACAATGTTAACGAAAAAGTAAGATTAGTCTCGAAATATAATTATGCTAATTAAAAAATTCAGAATTAAATCATTCAAAGACGACAAACCAATAATAGAACTTCAAAATTTAACAATTTCATATGGAAATAGACAAAT
>MDSZ01198553.1_pt1 | contig 25619 bp, 14 predicted proteins | sample 811201 | NCBI WGS metagenome assembly MDSZ01 (sample SAMN05326647, study PRJNA326480) | marine metagenome | isolation source: seawater | place: Indian Ocean: North | collected 2010
CCGAAGGCCATTTTCTTGAACATTAGACATAATATTCAGAATGTTAAGAGACTCTCCATCAGGAATAACTGCCTCGGATGGTCTAAAAACAAGTTCTACGTGACTATAACCATCATAATACGGCGGTGTAAATGGCTCGAATGATGCCGACCCATACAATGGGTATGTCCCTTCTTCACCGGTTGTTAAGAAAGAGTCATTAGCCACCGGTGGGCCAAACGCTGATCCATAGTAATCTGATGACTTTGTATTACTAGATCCAGTTTGTGCGTACATGACGCATGTAGGTGGATTAACTTCATACGATACGCTATTTCTATCTAAAGTACCAGCGGCGATACCTTTCTCTATTTGGCTATTTAATGTTTTTAATGATCCAAACTGTCCGTTATATAATGCAATTCTCATTCGGTACTCTATATTTGGATCAAAATCTTGTCCAAAGTTGCTTGGTTCACCATCAGGGGCCGAAATTATTGTTGTTAAATTTCCGCCTGGTTTAAAGAAATCAATTGTAGATGCGAGAAAATTACTCATTGCTAGTTTATAATTTAAACTACCTGCTGTTGATATAGAAGCAGAAAGATCAGCACTAGCTGACGGGTGCGGTTCGTTATCTATTATATACTGATTGATATACTTTTCTGGCTCTAGGAGACCATCAAAAGGTATTCTTAAATCAAAACTAGAACTTATTCTAGGAATAGATGCTAAATATTTATTGCTATCGTAGCGCTCTGGAACACCATCGGTCGCTTGATTAGAGCCGGTAAAAGCCATGCTTACGTCGGCGGTATGAACTGGGTAGTCTACTCCAATTCCAGATTTTATTGAGTTAAATAAAATACCAGGAGCAAAAAAAGCTTTCCACACTGGGTTAATCATTCCCAAGTGATCGCCTCTGATTGTATCGCCAAAGTTATACTCGGTCGCGACACCGATTTCATCTATACTTGATCCGGTAATTGCAAAACTACTTTTGTAGCTTTCGTAAAACAATCTAGCTAGATCCTGTACTCTGTCTGCAGGGTAGAAACCATCATATGGTAAGAATTTTAATAATGCTTTTACAGACAATGTTACTTTTGAAGCTTCAGTTTCTTCGCCGTATATATTACTTACTACAGAAAAGGTTTTTAAGAAGTCAGAATGTGAATAGGTTTTGAAAAAATTATTCACACTAGAATCAAAAGGCTCTGTATTTGGAAATTCTGCTGCTCCTGTTAATTCAAGGAATGAGTCAGGCTTACTTAAAAACCCTTGCGGTGCCTCATTTAAATAAAAGTCCATGTGATTAGAAATTCTAAACTCTGGTATTATTGTGTGGTCTTTTCCAACTCTTTTAATATCCTCTATAAATTCAGAATATGTGTCATAAGTTGGTGTTTTATCTGATTGGGCGCCGGCGTCCCATTTTGTGTCACCAAATTTGTACTGATGAAGGAGATCGCTATCTATGACACCTGCAACTCTTCTGTTATACTGTGGGAATAGCGGCGCATATTGGATATGATTAAAACCCGCTGTTTGACCTGCGATTGAAGATGAGCCAAAACAATAATTTGCATATGGATAAAAACTGTTTTGGAGCACACCTGCTCCATCTGACCCTCCTGATATCACCGGCATGAATCCGCTAGTGCTCCCGACCATCACTTTCGCCTCTGCAAATTCGCCACCGTAACGTCTTATTTTACCAGGGTCATTTGTTTCATAGTCTAATCTACCGTCAAGCGGCCAAATACTGCCAGTAAAAGACCCTTCTTCTTCGGTATTGAAGCTCATCTCTGGTTTGGTGTATACACGGTCCACATTACTTGAATAAAACGTGCCGGCGTCGGTAAGAAAGTTATACGCATCCCGAACAGCACCGCGAGTCGGTGTTGCATCTGCGGGACCATCATTCTCTGCGTAAACACCTTTATTAGTTAATCTTCTATCTGATTCAGAATCTCTCCAATAATTATTTTTGTAATTCTGTCTTTGCCGATGGCTAGATAGATATGTATATTGTTCTTTCGGATATATTGTCTCTTTAGTTATAAAAGTTACCAAGCCTTTTATTGGATTTAGATTTTCTGCTCCGATAAAATCATTTGACTCATATAAATAATAGTTTATGACATCTAGCGTTTGTTGATCAGTTTTTACATTTCTTTTCGGATCTAATAAAAACTGGTCTAAATTTACTTTTGGTTCGTTTGCGCTACGATCTGTAAAAAAATTAATATTATTCATATAAGAGTGGTTAATTGTCACCACTGATGGCTCGCCCCCAACTTCATCGACAACCGCATGTGTTATTGGTTTATATTTACTTGTTATTGGTGGTTCGATAGAGGAAGTTATTGATCCTTTACTACCAGATAAAAGTATTTGTTTGTTATCGCTGTTCGTACCGAACACCGGCCTCAAATAGCTAATTCTATTTTCTGCTTTGTGCATTCTAACAACTGGGTGGTTGTCTTTTTTGTAAAGTTTCCAGCTTGCGCCTCCGGCCGGCCCTTGACGTTTATATAATAAACCATGAAAGCCCCTGGCCTGCGCAAGTTCGAGGGGCGGCTCAAAAGGATGACCAATGTTCGTCCCCATTCTTATATTTCGGTATTGTAGTGGACCACCTTTCAATAGCGAGGTGGTTGTGCCGTCGGTTATAGGGGTGCCACTTGGATGACCAAGGGTGTTGGTGGAAGATGATACAGGCTCGTAAAACAAATAATTCAAATTATTTGTGGCGCCTATGAAGGGCTTGGTATTTACAAAGTTAGGAGCATTAGTGTCCCTATAAACGATGCCAAATATCGTCGGCGCGGCGGCCAAGTTAAAGAATTGGGCTATGGCGATATTACTAGATGACACAAAAGTCAAATCTGTTGACGCAAGACTTGCATTTTTAAAGTCTGGTTTTTCAAAACCGTAAAGAGCAGAGCCGGTATAATTTTCTATTATACTTGCCGTAATCCAAGCATACTGTACATCAGTCTGTGGAATTTGATGTTGGACAAAAAAGTTATCGAAAGCGGTATCTATCTCTATAGTTCCTAGATCCCCAGTAAAAGCGTTTGAATATTTTGGTTGTTTACGTCCATTTCTGTTAACTTTATGGAACGAGCCAGTGCCAATGTAATTTAAGTCTGCGCCTGGGTCATTTATAGAAGAAGAGCCACCGGGATAATCTTTCCAAGATGCTCTTTCAAAATCCGCAACAGTTCTGGCGTCACTAAAATACCCAAATTGATTTGTGTGATTGGTTAAAAACTCTTGTAGTGGTTGACGTACAGATAAGTTTCTAAAGGGTAAAACATTGTAGATACTAAATTCTGCAGCTGCTGTATCTAACATTCCCTCACCCATAGTTGCTGGATCACCCGGCGCAGAAAACCTATTGACAATTATTGCTTTATTTGACCCAGTTAAGTCTCTTCGCGGCAGTGAAAAATCAATCACGCCCGATACAGCGGTGGAATCAGGAGTAATGCTTGGTAAGAATCCGTCAGCCTCTGCTAGATACCTATTGTTTATTGAACGACCGTTAGTCATTACAATTTCATAAGTATTAGTATAGTTTCCTATTTTTGTGACACCGAAAGCATCTGTAGCTTGGTCTTCTGTCTCGACAGCACTCGTTAACTGCTGGATGTTTTTAATGTTTACAGGACGCTTTGCATATTCTTCTCTAAAGTAGACAGACTTTGGATCATGCGGATCTATATTTAATAAGTCCAGCGCGCTGCTATCAGCACTAATTTTCCAACCTTCTAATCGCCCCAGCTCTTGAGTATCAGGAGGATCATTATCAGGTGTAAAATTGGTCATTACATGTCGATAGGCGCGCCCACCAACATATTTTTCTGTAAACGGCCCCTGCAATGGCACATCACCAAAAGGTCCGTAATTGTCATGATGTAGATTTGTAATTGCAAGATTTTCTTGAAAGTCGGCAAGATCGGCATATGCCGGGTTCGAGTTGACCGAAGAACTGTATAAACTAAATGGAAATACCATTTGGCCTTTATAAACTTCATAAGGGTTGTCTGTTCCGTCAACAAAGACAGCAGCAGAAAACTTAAATTTTCTCTTTCCTTTGTTTAGCTCTAGATTATCATCACAACCTTTAAACTCTTCAAGGTTTGATTGTGGTGGTTCAATTGATATTAATCCGCCTTCTCCTGGTGTTGACTGCGTTGGTCGCTTTCTTATAGAGTCCCAAAAACCAACTTTTTTGTTTTCGGCTGCATTACCACCGCCATGAAGCTGTTGTTCTTTTACTGCTTTTATTTTATACGGCCTTGCAAAGCGCCGTAAAGCATACGCCGAACCTTGATAGCTGTTGGTCCCATCACTTAAATTTGGCGGTGTTGCATTATTTAGATTGTTAATAACATCTAATATTTCTTGACGATCCGAGTCTACATCTGCGTCACCGCTAGTTAAAATCTCACCAGAACGCTCTGCTCTCTCTTTAAACCATAAACAATTAACTGATTCGTCTAGGCTTTCGGTCGCATGGCCTTCTTTCCAAGGGTATAGTAGTTCGTTAATACCAAACAACACAGCTTCAGGATCTGACTGTTTAAATTCATAAGTTGGAAATTTTGATTCATACTTATTTCTTTCTAAAATGTGAGACTCAATAATATTTCTTAACGGTCTCTCATCTAACCCAGAAGACATTGGTGCTAATTTTTGAATCATAGCAGCGACTGCAAGATCAAACCATTTGAAATATTCAATATATTTATCAATATCAGGAGTATCGGTTCTTTGAAAAAACAATTGTCTTAATAGTTTTAAGGACTTATATTCGCCGCGATACCTGTCAACACCGTGACCAATGAGATTGTTAAAGTCAACAACCGTTGACATAAATTTTAACATTTCCTCTGATATGTTTTGATATGGACTTTTCTCTACATATAAATCAAAAAATGAGGGACGGCTATCTCTAGTAAAATATCTATCATCATTGGTTAATACTTGAATTGTATTCTCATTTGCCAAAACTTCCGGTATGTTTGGTTTTGCTGTTACCACATCATCTATTTTTACGACACGCGTGGAGCTGGCCCTAAATCCGTGTCCCAGACCGGTGAATTGTTTATTCAATATGTTACTTAAAAATCCGTATCTTGGAATCTGTCCTATTGAACCTGATGTAAAATCATCTACAATAAACTCACCAGATGCATCAGAGCCAGTGACACTATCAAAATTCCAATGCAATAACAGAGTTTCTTTATTGGGAACAAAAACGTTTTTAATTTTATCATTAAACAAGTAAGCATTTTGATCTGGATTTTTAATACTATAGTTATTTAAATCTGACGCATGAGTCGATAAGTCATCGATAGATAATTTGTTTTGCCAAACTCTAATTGAATTAACATCAACATCAGTTGGCTGAAGTAAGGTTCCACTAAAATTTGTTCTGTGCGCACCAACAAAAACTCGTTTTGGCGATGCTAAAAATTTAGTTGCTTGATCTAACGTAATAGACCCTGTGACTGTAAATTTATTTATTGTCTCATCTAAAACTTTTTGAATTCCAGAAAACTCCACTACATAGTCAGAATCTCCAGCGCCATCGATACCATTTGAATTAGGATATGTTGTTGGATATAACGATACCATTAAATTCCATGGAGTATCGTTATAAACAGAATTGAAGAAGGATGAGGTTAGTTCAGGAATAAACCCGCCAACGGTACCAGTTAAAACAAATTTTGCCTTATTCGAAAAGAACTCTGGTTTTATTGTTCTAACAATAAAATTGGCATAATCATCGCTTGCCCAAACAGTATCAGATGGATTAGCATCATCTGCAGTGTGCATTCCATATACACTAGATGTGAGCATTAATGAATAATTGTTTTGAAATTGAGAAGAATTCTCTTGTAGCGTACTAAACTGGCTTTGATCAACTCTATTAGGGCATATAATTGACGTTTCAACTGTAAATGACATACCAGATTCTTGTGATACGTTAGTAGCAAAATCCTTACTAGCAGATATGAAAGTTGCACTATTGGGGTCAGGGTCTAAACTAGAAGAATATTGATAAACAGTCGCTGTGGAGTGGCCCTCTAGATTAAAATTAACCAGTTTAAATTTATCTGATACTGTTCTAAAGTTGTCTTGCAATAAATAATCAGCATTATTAGCGTAATAGTTTAATTTATAGACTTTATCGTCTATTCCAAAACAACGAATAAGATTTCTAAAAGACTTTTCTGTGCCTTTGGATTTGTTTATAAAACTTAAGTTGTTATAGATATTTCTATATATGATATTTTTAACGTTTGATATTTGCTCTGTATACAGACTATTATCGTCTCTATTCTCAAATTGCTCCAGTGCGTCTATCGCGTTAAATATTTCTGGTGCTATAAACCCTTTAGATTCTAAAATTCTACTCATGAAAGGAATTGGTTTTTGAGATCCACTAAAATAACTTGTCTGTCCTAAATCTGGCACTGATTTAGCTAAATTTGATACATCATCAAAATAGCTACTCAATATTTGAGTTAAATTCCATAGAGAGTTTGCTATTATGCCTTCATTATCTGGGTCATTTGCATCATGTTCTTCTAATATCCAGCTTGGTAAAGAATAGTATATTGTAGATGGATTATTGTAATCATAATTTCTACCTTCTTTTCTTTTTAAATTTAAAAAGCTAACAACTTCAGGATGATGCGCATAAATTATTGGATCTCTAAATTCACTACCAGTGAAGTTGCTTAAGTTGGACTCATTAATTGCTGAACCGGTTTTTCTTGAGTAAGACGAGTTGTAGCCCGTCCACGTACCATTACTAACCCTACCAGAGTAATCTAGAACAATAGAATCTGTAGATGAAGTTAGCGTTAGCCCTTCGTTGAATTTGTAGTACAGTCCCAAGTGAGTATTGGCATCATCAGTGTTCGTGCCGCCACCTACTTGATCAAACCATCTAGTTTGAATTTGTCTAGAATCTCTCCAAACTTTCCAAAACCTAAATTCATCTAACGAACCCGATAGCTTACCCCAGCCTTTTCCAGCTTGCGGGGCGCCAGCATTTGTACCAGATGGGTTTGTTGCTAGGGCGCCGATGGCCCCAACAATAGTTCCACTAACATAATCTACAGTTGTGCCGGCTTTAACATTATGATTAAATTCACCATCAATAAAGAGATCTACTGACGTATTAGAGCCATCGTTTTTAAATCTGAATGAGTAGTGGTGCCAATTGTTATCTGTAATCGATGCTGGTGTTAAAGATTCGCCAATCTGCTGTTTAGATATACCATTAGTTCCAGACATGTAAGTTACGAAAAACGGAGAAGCAGTTGCAGTACCAGACATTTCAATGGTCATGCGCCCATAGTCTAAACTTGAAGATATTGACGCAGTAGTGAAGATGTCAAACAAAACCTCGGTTTGGGTAGCATCAGAATCAAAAGCAGCTTTTTTAAGCCAAAACTCTACGGTATTTCCATCATTTCCGCCTATCTTTAAGTTGCATTCACGATTCTTTGATAGATCGTATAAATTTGCGCCTTTTCTATAATGTGCCTCACCAGTATCAGGATCAATGTGAATTTTTGAACCTACGCCGGCGTGAGGCCCACCGTTAAAAGAAACATATTCATATGTTCCAGTGCCAGCGGCACCATACGAACCCCAAACGGTATGGTCAGTTGATACATCAGTGGCTGTTATACTGGCTGTTGAAAATACCCCATATCCTGTTGTTCTTGGGTATCCATTATTAAACGTATGAATGTCTAGATTAGAAGATGATAATTCCCAAAGTAATTTTTCTTTTTTGGAACCATCATATGGATATGAATTATAAATTCTTGTTATAGAATCATAATAATATTTTTCAGCAGATCCAAAACGAGCAAAGTTTTCTGGTTTTGAATAATCAACCAAGGGAACAAATTTATTTTTTTGTTCTATAAATGCTTTAATATATTCAGGTGATTCTACACCACTAGACGTCAAAGAATTTAAAGAGACGTTTGATAGGTTTTTGAATTTTTCTTCTTTAAATAAATCTTTTAAGGACATATTACTCTACTCTAAACCTAAACCTTTCTGGTTGCTCAACGTAGCTTCCATTAATTAGATATGCAAAACTTAATTCATATACAGTGTCAGTATCAAACAAGCTCATCTCTAGATCAAAATAGCTACCACTCGTATCATAAGACAATCGAGTGTGGTTTAGGGAACCAGTCCCAAAAGGAATAACGTCTAGATTATCACTCACTCTAGTAAAACGATAATAAGCATTATCAACTATAGTTGTTTCTATGTCGCTACTCGCTACTGTATAAATAGTTGGAGACCAATCTTTTTGACGAGTATATAATCTAAATCTAACCTTCTCTCCTTGATTGTAGGTTGAGCGTAAGTTAGTAACTTTAGAAATGTATTTCTGATCAAAGTTATAATTTTGACTATTAAATGTTTTAACTGTTATTGCTGAACCAGTGTGGTACTCTATACTCCCACTATTCCAAACATCAAAAATAGATGTAATGGATGATGAAACATATGCAAAAGAGCAAGAGTAAATACCAGTCTCGATGCGAGATGCAGTGATATTTGTATGTCCATCAGCTTTAACATTACCACCAACAGGCAATTTAAGCTTGGATCCAAGCGGACCAGTGGATCCACTATATATATTAACATTTAATACCTGAACACCGTCACTGGTGCCAAGTCCAGGGATATCTTTCAATTCACCTCTAACCACATTGTATAGGTATAAATTCATTAAATTATCAGCCGCGGGAACGAGAGATGAACTTAAGAAAAAATCGCCTCTATTGTCTTTTTTACTATCATCAAATCTTGCCTCAATAACTGGGCGTTTGTGGAAAAATTGAGATCCACGAGCAAAGAACATTTTAGTGTAATAAGACTGTTCTGCAGTTTCATTTGAACTTGTTAAGCGAATTCCAAAGCCATAATTATTTAAATCACCTTTAATCCAATCTTCCACCAAGTGACTAACATCTAGATCAAGATTTTCAAAGCCTGTGTCAAATGATTGACTAAAAAGATATTCATTTGGCAAAGCATCGGAGCCGGTTTTATAGCTACCTCCAGGTTGTAGCACATCTTGATGATCAATCCATTTAACACCATCAGAAGCTGATACCCAATTTGAAGCATCAAGATCTGTGTATTCTTCCATATCCAGACCAAGGCCCTCACTCCAAGACTGTGAAATGGCCGATACAACAAGAGTATAATTTTTTGGTGTTGTTTGGGTGTGTTCTGCATCATACATTCTCAAGAAAAAATTAACACTACCAGATGCAGGAATAACACCGCTAGTTCTGTCCGCATTTATTTGAGTCACATCAAACTCAATTAACACGCGAGAGAGTTCAGAGGATAGCCCAGAAACGCTGGAACTCGCTTGACCGTAGATACTGAACATTTCAAGAATGTCTGATTGGCCCATATTGCCACTAACGCCACGAGTTTGTAGATTTGACTTAAAAGCGTTTGTAATAGTATTGTCTTTTGTAGCGTAATATCTCTTTATTGCCATTATTCAAGTTCCCCTACAATGTCAGTGTTGGGAAATTTAATTTCAAAAATAGAATCAATTGGGCAAAGAATTTTTCTACCGTCTGTGCTTTTACTGTCTTCTACATTAAAATTTGAATCAGAATACGAAGGACCAGTTTTGGTTACAGCGTCCACCTCAATAACATCCAACACCAACGGTGAATTTTTAAGCACTGCAAAAACATCAGTTATCAAAAAAGGTTCTCCTATTTCAAAATCTCTTCTATTGCTAAAATAGTTTATCAAATCCGTTTTAGAGTTTTCTAATGCCGTAAATTTATTAACATCAGGAAAGCATATAATCTTATAACTTATTCTAAGATTAATAATGTTTGCATCTAAAATATCTATTGAGTCATTGATCATTTTAAATCTAGATAGATAAGTTTTTAAATTATTTTTAATTACTTCATTCGATTTTTGAAATTTTCCATTGGACCCTTTAGACATAACATATAAATTTATGTTTCTTTGATTAAATGAATCAGAGTCTTGATATGCCATAGCTTTTGATATTGATCCAAACTGTCTGGGCATGTTGTATGTGGCAGTTATTAAATCATCTTTTGTCACTATTCTGTTTTGCATACCATATACACCAAAAGCACGCTCTCGTATTTCATCTGCGTTTGGCAATGGACTTGATCCAATAAAAGCCTCTTCATTGATAACTTCTAAACTCCCGCGCACACCTTGTACCAATGACACGTCTAAATCAAATTCACTTTGAAAATCTATTATTGCATTTTTCACATTCACTATCGTGGCTGCTGCCGTGTTAGTATTTTCAGCAGAATTAACTCGATAAATTATAGTTAAAATTGTGTCTGATGGGCTTATACCTAGACTATCTGTTTTTGTTAAAGATGCGGGATCAAAAGAGTCATCTGTCACATAATTTTTACCGTGTTGCTGTAACATTACAGTGCTTGGATCTAAAACACTTGAAACATTTTCATTAGTGCCGAACCCAAACTGTAGGAAAACTCTTTCCCTCTCTTTAAGTACAACATATCTTCTTGGAATTGAAATTGGCTTTAATATGTTTGGCACTTTGGACATGTTTTGGTTTTGATTTGCGATGGGCACATATATTGTATTTTGAGTTAAATAATCTACCTCAAAATAGTTATTACCCTCTGAATCAATGACAGATACTATTTCAGTTATATTGTTTCCTGGTATCTCAACCTTTCTAAACCTTTGATAACTTCCAAGCACTTCTTCATGCACTGCTAGCTCACCAGAAATTGCCTGTCCTCTAGCTCTAATAGCGTATGTAGTTGGCACAGAAGTTTGATTGTTAATTTGGCCAGGAACCACTTCATTTTGCTCAATATCTTTAAAATTGACATCTTCTAAAAGAGTGAATAATTTTCCATCACGAGTTGAAAATTGACTACCTGCTTTTAAGAATGGAGCATAATCATAATCAGGAGAACCATTTGAACTAGCAGGTATTTCAATAAAAAAAGCTAATGTGCCGAATGATGCAGCTGCTAAATCTGCTTTCAGACCTAGTTGTTTAGATATCTTTAAAACATTGTCATATTCAGTTGCAGTTGATAAGAAGCTTTCATTAACCTGATAATCTAAATAAAATGATAAAATATCACCAACATATGAAACAGTGTCAAGCATTAAAGAGCCAAAGGAGTTAATAGAAAAATCTTTAAACGTATCGGGGTAATATCTTCTGGCATAATTCACTAAATCTGATTTAATTGACTCAAAATCACGACTTGTATAATTTATTGCTGGTTTCTTTTTTGACATTCTATTAACTAATCCTTTTTAATTTGGTGACGTATCTGCTAGTATAACAGAGTCTCTAATATTGTAGCCGTTAATATCATATATTAATTCTATAGCTAGCAGATTTTTTTGACCCGCTTTGGCTACCATCCTTTCATCATCTCTTGAAATAACTAAAGACACAATTGATATTTGTGGTAAATATGCAGCTACTTGTTGTGATATTCTTAATCGAATATCTGCTTCTGGAAATTGTTCAAATAAAAATCTTCTCAAGCCAATTCCATAATTGGGCACCATGACTCTTTCGCCAGGATTTGTATACATTAACATTCTTATATTTTGTTTTACGTTTTCTCTTAAGTCTTTATGTAATTTGTAAAACAAATCATCATTATCTTGCGTCAAGGGGAGTGCTGCATCCAAACCAATTGTCATATTTAGATTGCTAGTCATTAGTATTTCTCCTTAAACATAAGTAGTTTAAAAAAACTATTTTCTTATTCGTCTGTGCAATCAAAAAGTTCTGTTTGTGGTTTGGCCGAGCCTTTGTTTACTGCCTTTGCCTGATTAAGATCATCAATGTCATCTGATCCATCTAGTATTTTAGCTAAAATGCCACAAGCTGTTACAGGGCCTGGTAAAAACCATGGAGTTCGCCATGTGGGATCTGTTATGTTTGCCACCGCTTTAATAACAGCTTCTAGAAGCAAAGCTAATAAACTCATATCTGGCTGTTGAAATTGAATCAATTGTTGTTTATTAAAATCGTTTTCATAATATTTTTGATTATTTTCCCTATCGCACATTGCTAATTGATTTAATAACGCACTTTGAAGCGCCAGCAATGTTTTATCAAAAAGTGATTCCAATGCAGGATATTCATTTTTCAAAGTAGAGGTTACAAATATTGACACAAAAGACAATATACTATCGTACTGAAAAGACGAAACAAATTGATCCAAATTAGCGGTGTTGGTCCCATCTACAATTGCAGAAAGCACACTAGGAGGGGTTATATCTTCTAGAGGTAGAGGATCCGACCCTTGTACAGTTGTGCCATCGCTAAATGGTTTATAGACATATGCAATGGGAAGTTTGAAATAAAATATGCCGTTATCTTTTATAAGAAATTTTTTCTCTAAAGCTACATTAGCGAATGAGGAAAAACTTGATTCGTCATTATTGCCACCACTCATATTATTCAGCAACTGATCAATATCATTCGAAAGACCAAAAGCCTCTGCTCTTATGAGAATATTAAGAGTTTGATAAGATCCAAACTTATAAAAATATGTATCATAACTTCTCATTCTAGCATCTAAAAAGTTTAATTGAGCTGAAATATCCGAGACAAATGTTGTGCTACCTGGAGCGTATTGTTCATATCCTTCAGGTATAAAAGCGCCTGCAAGAATCGCGTCTATTTCTTCAAATTTATAGCCTTTTTCGCCCCAATAAGCTTCGGCTTCTTCTTCAGTGTCATAAAAAGGATTTTCTCCAGGTTTAAGGGTTTGTGGAGTCTCGGTTTGATCGCCAATTCCTCCGAAACCATAAAGACTGTTTAAAACTGTTTTAGAGTCAACAAAACCACCGCCGACTTCATTGGCTTTCTCCAATCCCGCTCTTAAATTTTTTGCAAAATAATGAATTGCTGACTTGATCCCTTGTGAAGCTAAACCAGCAGTGGTGAAGGTACCTTCAGCGCTGTAGAAAGATTGGAAGGTTTTGCCGCTCCCCAGCGGGAGTCTCCCGCTAGAGTTTAAAAATTCAACCATAGCGTCTAAAGGTATACCATCAGAACCGCCCTTAAAATCATAACCAAAAGGATAATCTGAACTAAAGAAAGTAGATGTATGGCCGTTGTCTCCAGCCGTGGCGCTAGTAAATCTTTGTCCTCCAAATAAAAATCGCTGCATTATTTCTACTATTAATGCGTCGGATCCTAGAGACTGCGCCTCGGACGCTAGTATTTTCCCAGGTGAATTTTCAGCCGTATCAGTGGTTATTTTTCGGCCCAAATAGGTTAGAAGATTGTCGGAAGTAGTATCCGGAAAGCCGGCGCCGGCATTAAAACCCTCATATTCAGCTAATTCAAACATACTTTTACCAGCGGGATTGCCATATGCGCGGTTTGGAAGGGCACGTAATAATTGATCTATTTCATCAGATGTAATAGCGTTAACACGACCTCGAACGGGTGATTCTGTGCCCTGTCGATTATGAATTATCTCAAGACCCTCTTCTATAAAAAATCCTCCATTTTTTAATCTTGGGTTTGTAGAATACAATGGCTCAATTTCTATAGCGGTTGCACCACCGTTTGGCCCTCCGATGGCGGCGCCGGATGTTGATATTAGATTTTTAACTGTTGGTGGTGGTAGTGGAACTATACCTGCACCCTGTACTGATTGAATATTGTTAACAACAAAAGAAAGTACATTCCCGGCGCTTTTTAGTCGTGTTGCAATATCAAACTCGGTGGCTAGTACTCCTTCGGTTAATTCACTGTCCAAGCTTTGTGCGTATATGTTTGTTTTAAACCCAGCGTCATCTAGTTTTTTCTTCATCGCCCCTTGTAAAGAGGAGATTGAATCTTGTATTAATTGCCTTCTTATTACAGAAAATTGTTCATCTGAACTGTTTGAACCTTTGTCTGCTGCAACAACCTGCTCAACAGCTGTTTCAACTAATTCAGTTTTATCTTCAGGTATTAAGTCATCTACCTTAACTGCAACTTGCTCTGAAATAAAATCATAATAAAAAGAATTTAGTGTTTGATCGTCGTCTTCAGCTGATGGGAGTATAGCCTCCAAACCAAATGATGCAAAAACAAAAAAGCTTTTTAACATTTCGGCCGCGACAACTGTACGCACCATAGCTTCATAAACAGAACCTATCAACACTTTCTCTGATGGAGTGGGTATTTTGCCAATGCCAGTATAGCACTCTACTTTTTTTGCTCTGGCATTCAATTTGTCTACAATATCACTACAATTAAATAAAGAATCGCCACAAAAATTGTTTTTAGATAATTTTAATTCGTTAAAGGCTGTTTTTTTAAAAAGATCATTCGCGCTAATAAATTCTGCATGTTCTCTGATTATTTGTTCTATAATGTTTGCGAAAAAACTCGAACTATATATGCTGTCTTTTATTTTATTTAAATACGGAGAACTGTCATCGGTATTTACAGCGTTGAAGAAAATCGCCTGTCCACCAACAAAAATACTTGATGGAAGGAGAGGAGATGCGCTTTGAGGCAAGACAGACTCATAAACTGCTGCGCCGGTTCCGGGTTCTTCAAGTGCTGCATTGGTAACGAATATTAGTTTTGAGCTGCGGCCAGGGACCGTACTGTCACCACCAAGTGAGTCTTGCACATCACCAGGTATGATAAAATCATCATATTGATAATTCAAAATATAAAATATTTGTCCATAGTCTCCTATTAATGCTTTGATTTGGAAGACGTTAGGGCTAAAAGAGGTCACATGAAGATTAGACTGTAGACCTATTAGATTTTCTTTTACGCGTGGAGCAACAATTTTATTTGCCGTGGTAATATTATTTAGAGTTTCTGTCATCGCTGTCTGATCAGATGGAAGCAAATTTCCAGCTTTATCTTCTAGATCTAGCTCATACAGCGCGTTCATAGCAGAAGTTATCTCATTAGCAGCGTTGAAAAAATTATCTAAAGGCTGGCTAATGTCAACCGCACTAGTTAATATTGCTTTAAAGTTGCCAATTTCTGCTTCAAAAAGTTTTTCTGCCGCAGTGAAAATAGATTGTAAATATTGACCTCCGATGTGCAGCTGGCTATCCTCTTGAAAAGATGGCAATAAAGGCGTTTTACCACTATTTTCTGCTTCAGGGCCACAAAATACTTCTGGGATTGGTGATGCAGCTAGCTTTTTAATCGCATTCAGCAGTTCATTTAAAAGATCTTCTTCTCGATTTAATATGTCATCAATTAAATCTTCACCTGCTTTTTCTTCTAGATCATCAATAAATCCATCATCAGAGCTTTTACACAATTCAGATAATAATTTTTTACTTTTAGTGTGATCCTCTACTCTTTTTTGACACTTTATTTCATCAATATATTGTCCAAAAATATTTAGCCAATCCGCAAATTCATTTTTTGAATCAAACACTTTTGCCAAGCACTCGTATTTATTTATGGCCATCAAGCCATAATAAATTTTGTCTAAAGCTATTTTGTAGTTTAATGACTCTGGATCGCCATTAAATAAAATACATACTTCTGAATGGGTTAAAACACCGGGAATATCATTGAAAAAGTCTTCAATTAAATCACTACTTTCAAATAATTCCTCGCAACCATCTATAATATCATCTACATCTTTTTCATCAATATAATTACCTGCATCGTCATAAGCCTGTCTAGATGTTAAAATATCATCAATGTTAGAGTCATGTGCACTACTAGAATTTAATACATTTGCCAGATCACTTTTACTAGAGTCCTCACACAAGTAAGCTAACTCTTGTAGAATTGTTGCCACTGATAATGTGACTATTTCATCGATGAACAAGATTACTTGATCGATCAAATTATCAACAAGATTTGTTGCGTGTCCCAAAACAGGATGCGAATACAAAGTATCTTTTATATAAATTAATGCATCTTTTACGGGATTTTCTAATGCTCCCTTCACTGCGGCTGCGGCGGGGCTTAAGGGATCTGCACACGTTCCATCTTCGTTTAACTTCGTAATGTCTTGCTCTATGTATAACCCTAGAAGAACGATGGCAGCAGGGACGGCAAGAAAAATCATAGAACAAATAATTTGTCTATCGGTTACACTAGTTTGATATTGCTGTACTAAAAAATCTCTAAAGGGTGCCGAGAACCTAGTTGGATCAGCCTCTAAAGTTGAATTTGTCACTTTATCAAATTCACCTATAATATAAGTTCTAAAACTAGCAGCAACAGAATCAGTAGTCGCATTTCTACCGACATACTTTAAAATGTTTTGAACATCTTCATGTTCCAGATTATCCATAATAGTTTTGCACACTATGTCTTCAGGTGACTGATTAATATATTTTTTTGCACACTCTAAAGCTATTTGTAGCATTTCTCTTAAGGGTATTACGTTTAAACAAAAGTCAAACGCATCTCTTGTTGTCTTTATTTTATCGCAATTTGCTAGGGCATTTAGAAAGCTTGAATCTGATACTTGTAGTATCCTAGAGCGAACTTGCTCTGCAATTGTTATTTTTTGTTGAGCAGTTAATTCCTTATTTCTTTTGTCTTGTCTTGTTTTGTAGCCTTTTTCATTGCCGCTTTCGGCGCCGGGATCATCAGTTTTTTGTTTTCTTTTTTTACTTTTTTTAGGACTACAAGCTATCAATCTGATTTCATTTAATGAAAGGGGAGTTACACCATCTTCTGCTTCGGGCGTGCCCGAAACTAATCTTTCAGGAATAAACAACAAGGCTTGCACACATACCAATGAAGGCTGCTGATCACTGGTAATTTTACCGCCGGTTTCTATATAAAGCTTGCCTGTGTATACGTACTGAGAGGTTTTAGCGATCTGCATCGCTAAATTTAAACCTTCGTTTGGTTGCAGGGCTCGCTTAAGCGCAGGTAACTCTAAAGATTCATCATTCCTAAGATATTGTCCAACTTTTTTAATTTTATCCTGTTCATGTTCTTTGAAATCGAACATGATAGTGTCTCCGAGATATCTAATAAAATCAGTAAAAATATCAGGGTTTTCTTGCTGGTTAAATACCGAAGCATAATTGGCTTTAGTTACATTGCTATCTTCGGCTAATCCTAATAGCTTTTTAAACCGGCCTAATGGTAGTTTTGCATTACAATGATAAATCTCACCGGCATCATCAATAATTTCTTCTTTTTGTTCATCTGTTAGTGCTTCAGGCCAATCATTATCAATATCTTTTAATAATTTCATTGCTTGTTCTGAATTAATCTTTTTTATTGGATCTTGTATGTACCATCTGTGGAAAAAACTCATTTTATAATCACTTATCCCTTATGTTGTATAGAGGCTGGGGCTAGAAGCATTTTCATGGCCTGCTGGATTGGTTGTAACAATCTTTGCTATAGCTACTTGAAGTTTTTGTAAAACAGCATCTATTTTAGTGCTATATTCCGCAGGAAGCGTTTTCATACCTTTTGAAATCAATTCTGAACTCTGTAAAGTTTTGCCGTCATTTACAGCAAATGGATTGCCGCCTGCGATTAACCCAATTAGCATCAATGTCAAATCAAAGTGTTGATGTGTCATAAGTTCTGTATTGAACTCCGTTTGAGAAGTAATAAAAGAATCTAACATGCTGTTTAGCTTATCTATATGATCATATAGATCCTCAATAACTGAATTTAATGAGTCAGCTTTAGCAACAGGCTGTAAATCTGAATCATCATTTCCAGCTATAAAATTAAATCTCGGAACACTTCTAACTTTACCACCGCCTGAATTTTTTTCAGTGCCACCGGTTACAAATTTAACTCCTTCAACGGCCCACATTCTTAAACCATCTGCTTTCATTGTTATGGCTGATTTCGCATTAACGGAACCAATGTTACCGTCAGCAAAGTATCTATCCGCACGGGTTTTTTGACTTATATACACTTCGGCGGCGACTTTTTCCATATCTCTTATACCAAAAACAGGCTCAATGTCACCAGGTGATCGAGAAATTTGTTTTGTTGTTGAAATAGCATTTTCAGAATTAAACCCAACTGCTACACTTATCGCCGCGGCGCCAGTTTGATTTCCATAGCCAGTGCCAATATCAGTTTCAGTGTCTCTGATCATACTAATCAATTGACCATTTTCACCGGCGAATCTTTTTTCACTTGGAGCCCTATCAGGTAGAATATAAGACTCTGGGAGATAATCTCCTCTAATACCCAAGTAGTTTGCTCTATTTGGTGATTTACCTTGTCTTATTTTTGCCTGTGCTGTCTGCAAATCTTTAACTGCAGGTACTTTCACACTTTACTCCTTTATTATATCATATTAACTATTTAGGCGTATACAATCCTTTTTGCTGTTCATATGGTACATATCCTGGGGTGCCTTCATCAATACGTCCATTCTTTCTCTTCTTGTCAAATCCAGGCCCACCAGCTGGTGCGTATGTTCCTTTAAACGGACCAGGAGCGATACCGGGCAATCGCAGTCTTATATGAAAGTGATTACTATGAGTATGATTGTCGCCAGAAAGTCTACATTTTCTATTTTTAAAATCTACATAAGCCGGATGGGTTAGACTCCATCCGTTTTTGCTTTGTGCAGAAAATTCTTCTATTAGCTTTTTAACCGGCCTGACCCACGGTCTAGCAAAAATTATACTGCTGCAAAACGGTATAGAATATCTGAGATATTCCATAAATGCAAACTGGTCGATATCTCTATTCCAAAGCAATGGGCTGCCGTTTTTTGCCCCTAGCATACTTGTACCAGTTTTGCCCCTATAGGTATATTCGCCAAGATTTACGCCGCGAAAACGCTTTCCATTGGCGTCAGTATAAATGGTGGGAAAAGTTAAGTCTATACCGATTCCTGCTTCATGAGTTATATGGCCGGCATTGTCACCACCTCTTTTTATCGAAATGTGTCCAAACCACCATCCAGGTTTTAACCATGTCGGAGGTTGTCTATTCGTATCGGTTATTTTTTTGCTAATCGCCGGATTATTTTTGTAGCCTTTGCCTATATCTTCTCCACCAGGGACATTCGCCAATCCCTTTAAGTATCTTTCCATTTTTAAGGTGCCATAGCCATAACTTTTACAGTTTGGAAGTTGCCAAACTCTATTGTTATAGCCAGATGAATATTTAACCCACTTTAAATCTTCAGGCGTTGCTCCTGAATAATTGTAATTACCATAGCTACAAGTGCTTTTTTCTTCGTCTACTTTCTTTGATTGAGCTGGTCTATTCGTACTTGGAGTAACAGAGTTAACTTTTTTATCATCTGGTTTTGGCGGTGTATTACCTGCCTCTAAAGCTTTTTGAATTTTTTCTTGATCCCCCGCATTACCCATTAAAGCCTCAAGATTTATTTCTTTTGTGATTATTTTTTTTTGCACACGTTTGATAGATTCATCTAATTTATTTATTTTTTTCCTATCGGCAAATGCTGTGAAAAAAGCTGGTGTCCCTGCAAGAGATTGTATTGTGCCTTGATCAAGTGTGTTATTTGGGTATTTTGATAATATTATATCTTTATTTTTTCTATAATTTACCACAATTGACTTATCTGTCTGTATGTCTTGCTTAAGTTTAGCAATTTTTGGATCTTCCGGCTCTGTAGAAGTTGGCTTTTTAGACTCCACCGTTTTTGAAGCAGCTTTCTTTGCTGGGTTTTTAGGTGGCGCTGGTCCAATAACTTCAACTACTTTCGGTATTAAGTATTCAGGTCCTATTTGATGCGCACATTCGCCATGAGGTATATTAGTTCGTATCACCCTTGCACCGGTTTTATAAACACTATTATAACGATCTTTATTAAATTTACCAGTTGCGATTTGATCCGGCTTTTTACCAGCCTCTGTTAAAAATGTTATTTTTGATTGATTAAACCCGCCGGTTTCAAATAATTTTGTTACGCTATTCCAACCGTAATCAGAGTCTAAAAAACGCGCTGCGGATATTTTGCTTTCAAATGTGCCTTGGTCGACTAATTGTTTTAAATACCAACCATGCGCACTACCCCCGCCGCTGTGAGAAAAACTAACTATATCACCAGGAGCCAATCCATGTGATACTAAAACGCCCGTTACAAACCCAGCCTGAACAGTTCTTGATTTATTTTTACTAGGTGTTTTTGCTAAAAATGGCCTTAGTAAAACAATGTTATATCCATCTGGTATATGGGATGGTCCCATTGTTATTAAATTTTTTATCGATGCATTATAACCACTACCATCGCCGTGAAACATTAAAAATACAGTTACAGGTTTTGATTTATTAATGTTTTTTGGTATCGCTATTTGATATGGAATTGAATTCGCTGAAGCACCTTTGTTTGGTGAGCCAAGAGGAGATGTACCTTTTTTTATATCAACTTGATCAAGGGAGGTTATAAATTTATCTATTTTTTCCGTAGATGTGATTATAGACTTTGGTGCAGCAGTACCTCTTCTGATGTTAGTCCTTACGTTTGGTTTTCCACTGCAATCATTAACATAATTGGACGGGCCGGAATTATTCATATTGGACGTGCCCATATTGTTTACAATACCTGTATTTAGTGGCCCAATGAATATGGGATCTCTAAAATCGTCCATATCTGAAAATGTAACTTGAACAGGATCGCCATAATTTGGAAGTGCAAATTCATGGCCAACATAATTATATTTTTTAAAAACTCCTATCGTTGTGATTATATTTCTGATCCTTCTATTAAAATCAGGATTTGCTAAATCTATTTGTTTGGGTGTTTCTACCATTGTTATTTGAGGAATGTTAACAATAGCTAGAAAAGGCTTAAAATTTCCAACGCCTGGAGTAAAGTCTAATCTGTTTGATATTTTAGCTGCTGCGAGGAAATCATCAAACAAAAAACTAGTGCTAGTGTCACCCTCTAAAACTTGAAATATAAAGTCTCCTGTTAATATGTTTGCGGTTTCAAAACCATTTGGGGTGTTTGCTCTTTTGACTACCTCTCTAATTAAGGGTATTGGTGATGAATCAGTCTTGCTATAATCAACAACTTTACTTCTAACTGGGAAATTATTTTGTACGAAGTTGATACCACTCATACTTATTTATCCCCTTGTATTACATCAAAAAGCTCTCTTTTATCTTCTTCTGATAGTTGTACACCAGAATCAGTTTTCTTGGCCATAATGGACGTAAGTTTTACTAATTGTTCATTGGATCGTTGTAAAGTTTCTACATATTTAGCTGCGATGAAACCTAGATCTTTGTGAGTTTCTGACCCGTTGGTTATTTCTGCAAACACTTGAGTAAGTAAAGTGGAGGTAATGTCGCGATCATCACGTATGTTTTGAATTGCTTCTTGTATGTAAGTCTCTAATTCTTTTACTGATCGTCCCATTCTTTTTTAAACTCCGCGTAACGTTTTCTTACTTTGTTTAGAGAGCTTACAACTTGCTTTGTATTCAAGCCGGTAATTTCTCTGATATACAAGTAAATAGCTTTTTTATTAAAAATCTCTATATTGTTTGCTTCGCTAAAAAGAATTTCAATCGCTTGAATGGTCTTAACTTCATTTTCTCGGAGTGGCATTTTTTTCCAAGATTGTATTTCTTTATTAAGATATAAAAAGAATTCATGTTTGTTGCGATCCTCAATGTAGGTATTATGCACAACTAATTTTTGAATGGCGGGGGTGTTTGATTGTTCTGTTTGAGTTAAAAAATATTCTTCTAAATGTGTCTCTCTCTTTGCTTTTTTGGAGGTTTTCTTTACCTCGGCAATAAACCAATTTTTAGACACGACACTAAAATAGGTAAATGCTTTGGAACCTTTCTCGGGATCAAAATTGTTTAAAACTGTAATTAACCAGTTTTTGCAATCTTCTTTAAGGGAGTCAATATTTGGGAGCGAAGTAAATTTATAAGTGTAGACTATTTTATCGACCATCTCATCAAAAACTGGGCCGATATAAACTTTATATAGCTCATTTCTTATCTTGGGATCTTGTGTTTGGCAATATTGAACTATTGCATCTTGATGTTCTTTTCTGAAATAATGGTTTTTAGTTCTCTTCCTCGGCATATTCTTCCTCTTGTCTTAAGACACTTTGAAAACTTTGACACTCCTCAACAAGTGCTTTTGAGTGACGAAGTAGATTTCCTAAAGTTTCATCACCATAAAAACGTTCAAGTTTGTTTACAATCTCAATGTGTACTTGGTATTCTTCTAAAGTTTCACTAAAATTATCTAACTCATCTTGAAAAGTTAAAAATCGATTTAAAAGCTTAACAACATACCATACTAAAACAAAGTTAAAGATTATTGAGAGGGCCAAGAAAAAGTGCGTCATCTGCTATTATCTAGTTCCTTTTTTTGATTTTTTAAATCCTCTTTAGAGTTTTTAATAAACTCCTCTGTTAGATCACCAGTTTTGCTTTTTTTCTTTTGTTTTTTGGCATTATAAGAAAAGTTTGTTGGTTTTCTTCCGATGTTTTTAGAATCACACCAAGGGCAGTCTTCTATCGTTTCGCCCATCAAGTGGTTTTCTTTCCACTCTCCCAAGCAATCTCCACACTGGTAAACATAAATAGGCAATTTAATTCTCCTTACTCCGGTTGGTCACATATGACGTCCCAATCGGCAGTTGTTTTTTCATTAAGTTTAACTATGGGTGGATTTAAAACAACCAATCCTTCTGGAGAATTTGACATCTTAAACCCTTGTAAAACCGGTACAATGTCGGATTGTTCCATTAAGGATTTTTGTAATGCCATCATCAATGCGCCAATCGCTTGTTTTGATAAATTTGTATGTTTTATCTCACTCATATTAGTCTCCTTTTAAAATTCTATAACTATCCTCATCAAAATGTTGTGTTGAAAACTCAAATAATTCGGAATCTTCAAGCGCTACCATCTGGTGTCTTAAGCCAACATAAACGTGAAAATTATCCCCAGGCAACAAAATTTTCTGTTTTGCGTTGTTTATTTCATCGTCGTCTGAATAATAAACCATTAGTTTGCCTGATTGTAAATAAAATACTTCATCTTTTATTTTGTGATAGTGCCATGAGCACCTTTTTCCATTTTTAAAAAACAGTAGTTTTCCACAATACTCTGGCTTATTAACAATCCATTTTTCAAAGCCCCAGCCTTTTGAAACAAATTTAATCTCTAAAGAATTCGACATCAGTTATTCCTTTATCGTCTATGTATTTATCTCCTGCCGGCTTTCCTAGAAAAAGCTGGTGGTATTTTACGCCCCAAGAATCAAGCTGTTTTTTTGTAAAATTATAAAAATCATAGCGCGCAAGATCTGCTTTGTTATTGTGTCTTCCCATTCCTCTTGCAGTTTGAAATATTATTGTATTTCCTAAACTGTATAATTGATTAATTTTATTTATTCTATCATATAGAGGCTTTGCGTTTTCATAATCTCCATTTGTGTTTGTACATATCGTGCCATCTATGTCAACGACGTAAGTTTTTTTGTTTGTTACTTTTGAAATAGTTTTAGTGGTTGAATACCCCTCAATAAAATTAAATATTTTTACTTCTGCTAAATCGGAGCCCACAACTTCACTTTCTTTATAATCTCCACCTTTTACAATTATATCAGGTTTTATCTCTTTTATTAATTCTAATGGAGTGTTTTCAGAAAAAATAACAACATGGTCTACACAATCGAGAGCCTCAAGAAGTTTTTTTCTATCTTTTTGTTTGTTTATGGGCCTTTGCGAGCCTTTTAGTCTTCTTACACTATTATCACTGTTTAATCCAACAATTACAGTGCCTAGAGTTTTACAATATTGCAAAAGTTCGATGTGACCTCTGTGTAATATATCAAAGCATCCATTTGTAAAAACTTTTTTCATACTATCGAAACACCTTTTCTTTGCACAACTTTGCTAGCGCATTCATTTGCAAACTTAATTGATTTAAAAATATCACCAGTATTCAAATATTTAGTAATTAATCCTGCGAAAAAAGTGTCTCCTGCACCGGACACATCTTTAATTTCTACCTTTTCCACTGAAAATACTTCTCCTTTATACATGCAGCCGTTTTCACCTAAAGTTACTATTAATTTGTTCATTATATCTTTTGGGAGCGTATCTCTTGAATCATTATATTCTTTTTTGTTTATTTTTATAAATTTTGAATTTACACACCAATTTCCTAATTTTTTCTTTGTATCTAAAAAAACGTTAGAATGATTAGCGCATATAATTTCAATATCTTCTTTTGATAAAAAACCTTTATTATAATCAGATATAACTATTATTTTATATTCATCCAAATTGATTTGTTTTAAATCACATTTATTTATCTCATCATCATTCTTATCAACCCTTAAAAACATTTGATTTGTATCTAGGTGGACATATCTTGTTTTTGAAACTGATTGCCAGTTGTCATTAGTGTGAATTGAACAAGAAACCCCTAAAGATTTTAAATTTCTTTGGACATTCATGGCCATACCAGGGTTTGAAGTTTGATCCATGGGAACAAAAACCGGTGCTGGCGCTGCCGGTGCTAGTCTATGGCAAGATCCATAACAAAAAACATCAACACAAGATTCTCCTATTACTAATACATCGTTTTTCATTCTTTACCTGATGAGAAAGTTCTTGTTTCCACTTATCTTATCTCTCCAATAGTTTAACAAATCTAACATAGTTTTTTCAAAACTAATTTGTGGTTGCCAGCCTGTATGTGATTTAAACTTATCAGTGTTTGGCACTTGAAGATCAGCATCTATGGGGCGTAATCTTTCTGGGTCTATTTCTATTGAAATATTTCTAACAGTTGATAAAGATATCAAATAGTCCAACATTTCTTTGACACTACATGTAAAGGAACCGCCTATATTATAATATTCACCAGCCGTAGGGTTTTTAGTAACCAGAAGATAATATGCTCTCACTGCATCACGAACATCAGACCAAGTTCTTAAAGAATTTAAATTACCAACTTTAATAACGGGCTCTTGCAATCCAGCCTCTATCATTGCAATCTGCTTTGCAAAGGTTGATTCTGCAAAGACGTCACCGCGCCGGGGGCCTGTGTGGGTGAACATTCTGGTTGTCATTACTGTTAATCCATATGCTTCAGCATAAAAGCGACCTATTAGGTCTGTTCCTACTTTTGATATAGCATATGGAGAAGCCGGGTGGAACGTAACGTCCTCATGGATTGGTAACAACTCTTTTGACACTCTACCAAAAACCTCTGATGATGCACAAACATGAATAACAGGATTCAAATTAAGTTTTTTTATTGCATCTAATACTTTTGCTGTCCCAAGAATATTAGTCTCTAGTGTTTCTAGAGGAGATTCAAAACTAGTTTTTGGGTAGCTTTGAGCGGCCAAATGAAAAACATAATCAGGTTTTACTTTATCAAAAACATGCAACAATGATGATAAGTCATTAATGTCCCCATATTCTAAAAAAACTCTATTTTTATCATTTATTCTTGGGAATAAGTGCTCTATATTATCAGTTCTGTCATTCCACCTCATTAACCCAAAAACATTCCAGTCTGTTTTTTCTAATAAAAAATCAGCCAGATGGGAACCAACCATCCCTGTAATACCTGTAATTAAACAATTA
>MDSZ01094706.1_pt1 | contig 25616 bp, 27 predicted proteins | sample 811201 | NCBI WGS metagenome assembly MDSZ01 (sample SAMN05326647, study PRJNA326480) | marine metagenome | isolation source: seawater | place: Indian Ocean: North | collected 2010
GACGGGTTTGCCCGACGATACGTCATCTCCTCCTCGTTATTGTCCCAAGGAGTGTTCTCGTCAAGGTTCTCAGATGCTTCCGCCTCTTCTATTTGCTCTGCAATTTCCTCTGTAGGCGCATTGCGTGGGTCAAGCGCACCAGAGTCCGAAGACTTGAAAAACTTAAGTACTTTAATCTCCGAGCCAGGGTCAGCGTCTTGCAGCCGGTTGTCGCTTTTGAAGGAATCCTTGATCGTGTTGCCTAATTGGCGGACTTCAGACTCAGACACACCCCCCATTGCCTCCATTGCCCACGCAAGGTATTCAGCATCTCGCAAAGAAAGAGGATCCTTCTTGTTCGCTACGATATACGCAGCCATGTCGATATCGCTATCAAAATCGAGCTTAACATTGCGGTAGTATGGTGTAGCCCCTGCCAAGTGTGCTGGAAGACGGGGAGTTGGCTGTTCTGCTTGGGGTGCTGTCGGTGTGGGAGCCTTTACCCATTCGGTAGTGGGGATTTGGGCTTGCCCCATCTTGTCAAACAAGAAAGCCATGGCGCTGTGAGCGCCTTGTAGCTCGCCTTCATCGATACGATAGACACCGTCAGGGTCTACGGATACCGCAATTGGTCTAGCTACCGCATATTCAAGGAGTTGGTTGTGGGCATCAACACCTTGTGGTCTGCTATTTAAAAAGTTAACAAGACTTTCAAGGTCATTCCAAGGGACTTTGGCTGTCGTTCCAAGACCCATTGCTTGGCGGAGAACCCAGTCTGCCATCTCATAGTCTACATCTATTCTGCCTGTTTGATCTTTAAGAAATTCAACCTCTGTATACGGGGGATAACTTCTTTTGGGTGGTGATTTCTTTTCACTTGAAGTAGACGTTTCAGACGCATTCTGAGCAGGGGAGCCATCCGCCCTTGTAGCTCTTTTCTTTTTTGGTTTCTTCTTTTTTGGTGTCTTCTTTTTTGGCTCCTTCTTTTGTCTCTTCTCAGCAGCTTTTTCTGCCTCTCTTACGCGATCAAAATCAATATCTGAAATATCAATCCTTGCTGGCTCCCCAACCCACCGCATGTCGGTAGATCCATCAGGCTGGGTAAAGCCAATAACAACGCCTATAACTGTTAATCCGTCATCCCGACTTATGTTTAACATAGGGTCTTTCAGCGCGTCCCCGCCAATTACCCATGTCGGAATTCCCTTGGTAATGTTTTCGGCAATGTCAATGTAGTCAGATGGCTTTAAAGACTCCCCCTCCTTGATACGAATAATTTCTTCCGGCTTTTTATAAGCGCGTCCCTCTGGGGAGCGGAGCCTGGCTCGCACATAATTTTTAAGTTCTTCCGCTGTTTTGAATGCGCCGGTCTCATTTAGAGTATCTAACAAACCTTCCTTGTTGGATGCAGCCTCAATAAATTTGTCTATCTCACCCTCCCTAAAAGCCTCTGGGTCTTGTAAACCCTCAAAACCACGCACCTTGCTCACTCCTCTGGCAACTAAAGGTGCGCCAGCACCTATAATTCCACCTACGATGGCAGCGTGGATACCGACTTGGATCCGGTCCATCAAGGACATTTCAGTTCCCAATGTTCCTGTCTCTATATAAGTTTGAATAAACTCGTCAGAGCCTTCCTCAACAGCCTCCCAAAAAGCGAGATTGGGAATGGTCAATCTGAGGCGAGCTACCGTCTTTGAAAGACCTTCACCAAAAGAAGACTTTACAAATTCATCAAATTCACCAACGCCAAACTTCTGTTTTCTTAGACCCTCAAAAACTTTTTTAGCTCCCTTGGCCGACATCCCTCTAAGGAGGACATCCTCAAGGCCACCCATGCCGGCAACCTTTCTGCCCAATGCAGAAAAGCCCACTGTTATAGTTCCCGTGACAGCACCTGCAAGCATGGCTGCTCCGAGAGCAATGTCATACTTTTCTTCGTGAGACATGTCGTCCGGTAACTGTGAGTAAATAGTTCCATACATATGACCAGCACTGCGGTTGGCACTGGTAAGAAACAAATTGGACGTGATAAGAAGCTTGCTTTTGACGAGCTTATTGTAAGTTTCAATAGCGGGCATGACGCCTTTGGTCGTCACATCCTTGGCTCCCCTGCCTTTAATGTATCCTTTTGCTATTGCTCTACGCGCTGTTGCCTCCAAAGCGGATTCACCTGGCCCTGAACTAAGCACCCCACGAACAATCCCTTTGTAAACCCCCTTGGCTCCGAGACGCGCTCCTGCCTTAGTGGCAACATAGGCTGCTCCGCCAACACCAGTAGTGGCTGTTAAAAGAACAGTGGCTCCAATATCCACCACCATCGGGACAATGTTTGTAAGAACATCAGTTACAATCCCAAAGTCTTCACCAAATGCACGGGCGACCTCTCGTCGTCTAGCGGATGCCTTATGCACATTACTAAGATAATCAGAAGCCCACTGTGCGCCGAGCATTGCAGGAACTACTGCAAAGAGCATGCCAAACCCATTTAAGACAGAGGCTCCCACAGCGGCAGCACTATTTAGAAAAGCATTATGGTTTGTGTCATCAGCTAAAAATTCTTCAAGTATATCTGAATCTTTTTTACCTGATGCCCTACCGGAAGACTTCGCATTAAGCCAGCCACTAGAGGTAACAGAAGTGTCTGTCAGTAACTCATCCAAGTGCTGGAAGCGATCACTAAAATAAAGCTCTCGCTGTTGCTCCAATTTTATCTTTTGAAAGCTGGTTAAATCGCTTTCGGCTACCGCTTTATCAAAAGTAGGTCTGTGTGCGAATAGTCGTGGGTTAGCAATAACACCCCCGTGGTGCAATGTTCTGATATTTGCGGACAAGTCGTCCGTGTTTAATTCAACATTCCCCGAATAGTTGGCTCTAAAGGCAGCTATATCCTCAACAGCCTCCACAATATCATCATCTGTAAACCTGTTGGTAAGGTAGGGAGTCAACTCTGTGTTATCACCAGTAGTAGCGAGTATTTGACGAACGTCTGAGGGAGAAGCTTGGTAGCTACTCGTGCCGGAATTCCCCTGCTCAACCAAACTTGACTCCACCCGTTGGACTACGTTTGCCAATCGACCCTCTGGAAATTCGTGTAAGACTTCTTCAAGCTCTGTGTAAAGGCGAAGATACTGGTCATGCTCAAAAGCTGTGCGGTTAGCCGACTTATTGTGCTTTAACCCTTGAGACACTGCATAGGCGTCACTGTAAGTGGCTGCCCCCATTTGGACGGCTAGGTCAAGCTTAGTCCAATCATTAATTTCGGAGTCTCCCCGCCCGCCAATTACTCTTCGACCATCGTCTTCCTCTAATGCAGCAAAAGCAAGCTCTCCACGATCAACCAAGGTCTTCTTGGCTTTATTGAACCGATCCCGCGTTGATAACACGGATTCCCTCTCCGCCTCAGTTGCGGGGGTTCTTCCTGCAAAGGACGCCAAGTCTTGGCTATGTGTTGAACCAACTTCATCACCAAATGCCCTAGTGACTATGGAAACTTCCTGCTCGTGAGTTGGCGCTTGTGGTCCTACGAGTTGGTTGAATTTGTCAGGATCCTGTAGTTCAGCCTCAGTGGCTAGTCCCTTAGAGACAAGCGCGGAGGCTAAACCGGTATTAATGCCTCTTGCCGTATTTGCATCCAACTTATCGTTTTGGAAGTAATACTTCCACTGATAATCAGAAAAGCCTCTTAGGCTTTGATACTCATCGCTTATCCCTGCACCATCGGTGCTGGACCAATCGGAATAAGTAAGGCTATTGTCTACCCAAGACGGAGTCGAGGGGGTTAAAAGGTGGGATAAATCAGACACAACGAACGCAGAGGCTGCTTGTTTCTAGTTTAATATGTTAGGTTAATCGTATTTCTTCTGTGGATCAGAACTTCCTGGTGAAGGTAAATTGGACTGTCTGAGACTAAGGAGAATTTGAACCCCCATTTGCTGAAGCTCTGTTAAAGAAAATGTATCCTCTCCTCTAACCGTCTCTATAAGACTTATGTATTCGGGACTCTCTTCTGGGTAAAACCTAGACAGTGTCAAAGCTAACATTCGAGTTGCGTTAGCTAGTGCCTCCGGCTCAAGCAGATCATCCTTCTGTGCCTCTTGGGCATCCTGTAATGCCTTCGTAAGATCATCCGATGCTTTTTCACGGGACGTTGTGTCCGTCTTGGCTCTAACCGCCTTCGACTGCTCTATGATTGCCCGCTCCAACGGAGTGTCTCCAAAGCCAGGGATCTTTGTGGATGGGTCAACTCCCAAGGTTGCAAAGCCCCGCGCAGCGGAAATCCGCTCAGAGCTTCCTTGTCCTTTAAGTGATGCCTGCGCCCGAAGGGATTCAGCAGCGGAGTTGAATATAGATGCAAGAGGTTGACTCGCCATTGACTCAGGATACTCAAGCATTAGGCTGGATAACTGAGATTGTTGTTCAGCAAGGGGTGCGCCAGAATTAAAAATGTCTCTAACACGTTGAGCGGCTATAGGAGCCAAGGAGGCGGCTCTGCGCTTGTCCCTCTGCGTTTGTTGTGCGGCTTGTAGCTTCAAGAAAGCATCTTGCCCCGTATCAAACGTGCTAAATTGAGGGACATACCTACGAGAAATCATTTCTTGTTCACGAGAAGTAAGTGCAGAATTTCCCAAATCTGAAAAGAACTGTTGGCGTAGCGGAGCAATGTCCCTTGCCGGATCAAAGTCAGGACTCATTGCAAGCTCCTGAGACTGCCTAATGGCATCACGACCCTGTTGTTCAAATTGGTTGAACTCAGCCGTTGATACAGGAGGACGAGACAAACGCTCATCCTCTGACATGGCATAATACCTTTCAGAAGTTGTTGGGTAGCCCTTTTTCCTTGCCCGACGAGCAGCCGTACGGAGCCTCCCCGCGTAAGATGTACTACTTCTTCGTTGCCCAAACATTGTTATTTACTAAAAAAGCGCTTCCGTTTTTTCGACCGTTTATTTTTTGTGGGGGTTGTTGGTTTACTCTGGGGCTTATTTGCAAAGTTACCTGGATCAACATTAGCTGATTCTGGAATCTCCCCCGCTTTAGCAATCCTGTCTGCTCTCACAGAGTCCATGCTTTTCTCGAAATCACTCATCTCAGGAATCATCTTCCGTATTCGTTCCGATCTCCTTTGAGAGTCCATTACTTTGGTGGACTCGCTAGGGAGACCAGACTCCTCTGACCGATCTCGTCCAAACCATTTAGGGGTAACCCTACCCACTACTTTGCCGCTCCTATCTCTTAAAATTTTGATCCGTCCTGCGTCGCGGAAAGCCTGGTCCTTTACCTCTGCTGGAAGCCCTGCTTTGTCTGCCCGCATATAGGCTTCAATCTGCCCCTGTTTTGAACCTGGGATGTTAACATCCTCCGTGCGCTTTTCCCTAAAGATGCGTTGGTCTCTGCTGGCGACATCCGGTGAGTAGGCTCCCGTCCATTTGCCATCCTCCATTACCTTTGTTAAATCTTCAGCCTTGAACTGTGGTCTGCCGGGATTGAGCAGGTTCTGCATCCGCATATCGCGCTCTGCCCTTAATTTTTCAAACTCATCAGTTCCCCTAAGTGCTTTAATATCATCTGCGGTTTTGCCCGTCTTCCTTAGCATTTCCTGTGTGGCTATTTCTCTAGCCCCTCTGGTAGCTTCGGCTCCCCCACGAAGAAACTCTCGTTTGGGCGCGGCTATTCGCCAACGGCCCATGCGATTAGCTGCATCAACTTCTTCTTGGCTTCTAGGGCGGAACGACTCAAGTGTACCTAATTTAAGATTGGAATATGCAGTAGACTTGGGAGTTCCAAGAATCGTTTGATCTTTTGTATACTGCGTGGCTCCTTGAGAATATGCGGGCATAGGAACTGGCTTGTTTGTTGGGGTGGGCATAGGAACTGGCTTGTTTGTTGGGGTGGGCATTGTAGCAGGGGTAGCACTTCCTCTTTGTCCAGAAGCTCCTGTAGCTCCTGTAGCTCCTGTAGCTCCTGTAGCTCCTCCTGCTGGACCAGCTGCTCCAGTGGCTCCCGTGGGTCCAGGCTGGCCATAATATCTCAACTCTTGCACTTGCCTAGGGGGCATACGCTTCAATAAGTCTAGTTCTTCTTTAGTCATATCTGGTTGACCTGTGGGTTTAGGAGGAATTTCTCCTGTAAATAGAGATTGTTCGGCAGCAGGTTTGGTAGGAGGTTTGGTAGGAGATTTGGGGGGCTGGTCGAATACTCCCTTACGCTCAAGATCGGATTTCAATCCAGCAAGTGCTTCTTCGGCGCTTTGCATTGGTGACTCCTCCTTGGACTCACCGCGCTCCTCCTTGGAAACATCACCATACAATTCTGGACGGTCATAAGTCGTTACTGTCCCATCTCCCCGCAGGCCCCCATCGGGTGGCTCTTGAATGAACCAATCAGGTTGACCAGTATTGCTTGGATTAATTTCTTTATCACCTCTTTCCCATGCATCAAAACCCTTGCCAAAGGCAGGAACAGAACCGCCTGGTCCGTAGGCTTCAAAGTTGGGTGTATAGATGTCTCCCTCTTTCCCCCATGGCCATTTAGTTGCCCCTGCATGCATTTCTTGCTCAGACTTATGAAAAGGGGCATTTCGAGGAAGACCAAAAGCATTTAGACCCGCATCCTCATGGTCTCCCAAACCAAAAAAGATGTTGCCAATGTCCCCCCTAAGATCTTTTGCAAATTCACGACCAGTTATTGCCTTATACTGAAACATGAATTCCTTAGCCAATTCGTCACTATTTGACCAATCATAGGACCCGTCATCCCTAGGCACAGATACCCCTTGAATTACTTTGCCTATACTCTGGACAGTCTTTAATTGCGTTCCTGTACCGTCAAGGGCTGGAACCATCCTCTTGGCTAACTGTTTAGCAAACTCTATTTTACCAGCCTTACTTAGGTCAGAGTATTTTTTTTGCCCTTTTGTGGACTTGACTGGTTCCGGTTCTTCAACCGCTTTTTCTTTAGTCTTAGAAGCTGGCATAGCTGGCATAGCTATAAATTTAACCCCCTTTATAGGGATCGCAATAGCGTAGATTGTATTGTCAACCCCTTAATAAAAACTCTCATATGTAACGTACTTAATTATTTGCAAATAATTAAGTAACCCTATTAGGGAAGGTTTTATTAAGTGCCGGCCAGATTATCCACCGTTAGCACATTTGAGAGACCCTTTAGAGTTCTCCGCTGTCGAGCCATGCCAGATCCTGTTGTATCCTCCACAGGATCAACAGCAACCAAACCGTGACGCTGTCTCGCCAAGTCGATACATAGGAAGGCAGCGTCTGCTAAGTCAGGGCTTCTTCCAAATCGGGATTTGTAATCTGGCTTTGACTCTATCTTCATGCGTAGAGTTGCCCCCTTCACCATGTCATAAAACCTACCTGTTATCTCTTGGGCTAATTCATTAGAAATACCAAACAGTTGTTTAGTTCGGACGAACTCCTTGCCAACAAACCATAATTCACTGACCCTATTTACATACAATTCCTGTCCCACCATTTTACTATTTGCAGAAACCCGACGATCAGAAGCTTTCCCCCCGAATGATACCCGTAAAAACTGGTCACTCCACTCCCCCGCAAGGACATCGCAAAAAGGAGCGCCGGCTCCTGTTGCGTCTACTGCAACGTCTTGGGCTTGAATTTTTCGTTTCTCGCAAGCCTCCTTCACCTGGCGCACAATCTGATAAGTGCGTGGCACAGAACTGTTGGTGGCATCGTCATTGAGATGAAGAGCCTCCCCAAGCTCACAAACATATTGTCCACTTTTATTATAACCTACTCGTCCAGTATACAGAATTGTTCTGTCGCCTCCATTAGTAAACGCTGGGTCTAGCCCCGCTATATTTGTTGGGGTTCCCTCCCAATCAACGCTACTCATAGCTCCCGATCTTGCTATCTCCGCTTCGTTATATATGCCTTCTGTTTCATCAGAGTCGAAGAAAACAGCGCGGACCATTCGCATATATCCTCGTGACTCCTGACCCAATAAGGCTTTGTCCTCGTCGAGTTTACTTATAGTTGGTAGCCAAGGGTAAATTGTTTCCCCTGCCAAAACATTGGGGCTTTTTTCTGCATCGAAACGGAGGTATTGACCTCCCCACTTTGTGTCCCATTTTTCATCCGCATTTGTATCAACAGACTCCCAACCATGCTTTGGTTCACTCCATACGCCAAAGGCATCGAAGCGACTGTTGGGGTTACTCATACCTATCATTTGAAATGATGGGTTTTTGGAAAGGTTTGTTAGACCAGCCTGTAGGATTGCTTCACTGAGTTCCGACAATTCGTCCGCAACGACAATACAACGCTTTTGTTTGATACCGATAAATTTGCCTACCGCCTCTCGTGTCTTGCTCTTTTCGGCAGCAATCAGGGATAATCCGGCGCGTTCCACCAGATTTCCTTGCTCATTGATATAGGCGGCATTTCCAATTGAGTCCCTAATCTTTATTGGTGCGCCATCAATTGCGGAGAGCATGGAAATAACAGAACCCCAAATACGTTTACGCGCTTCTCGTAGAGTTGTGGACGTAAGTAGCACCAATGTATCCCTTGGGGCAGACAACCAAGATATAATCCCCCACGCTGCCATTGTGTGGCTTTTACCAGATGAAGCAGCCCCACCAATTGAAACATACTTATTTCTTATAACGGCACGGATCATTTCTTCGGCCCATGGATGACGAACCATCAATGGTTCCGGTAAGTCATCATGGTTGAACAACTCATCGCACACTCTCCAAAAATAATACTCCCGCGCTTTATAATTATCGTGGTGTGCAAAACCATAAAGAAGAGCCGTCAAAATACTAGTTGGTGGAATAAGTATTCCGCCAACATCCATTTTATGTGAAACAGCTTCTATCCTTGGTTCATAGATATGAAGCTTACGACTAGCTGAACTTGAATTAACCATTAAAGAATAGTATATATTATATGAAGTGGCTAAGATAACACAAAAACAGGAGCTAGTTAGACGTGCTTTAGAACTGTATAATCAGGACTATAAGCTCGTAAACATTGCACGAGAATTAAATATTCACCCGTCCACGCTACGCCGCTGGTTGCGTGAAGTAGGTGCAAAGCCTAAAAAAAATCCACACGGACCAAACCCGAAGCCAGAAGACACGGATCCTCTTGAGACAGCACTCAACGCTAACTTGGGGGAAGCAACAGATGATGCCATTAAGTTGGCACAACATGATGCTAGGAATGAAGAAGACCAATCAATGATGGAGCTTGCAGATGCTCAAACGTCACCAGCTGAAAAATACCAATCATATATTGCAGCAGCTGGCGTCAAGCTCCTGCGGGACGCCATTAAAAACTTGAGGGGTCCTCGCTCCGTGCGGGAGCTATCAGAATTAGACCAACTGATAAGGAGAAACCTGGGGTTAAACGCCAAGAGTGGTGGCGGGACAGGTAAAGTCCAAATTGACATTTCGATACTTAATAACACAAAAGCAGATAGAGGGGGTGGCGCTGTAAAGGTTAGTCCTACCAAAATAATTGATGCGGAGCCTCTAGATGACTCTTGATTATGTCTGAAGAAAAAGCTTATGAAGAGCCGGAAAGTACACTGTTGCTCTATTCAGGACTAGAGGATGCCTTCATAGGCACTGTCGAGACCTACGGTAGACCACCTGTGGCCTGTTACTCAAAGAAAATTACCTTGAGTCTGCTACAGTCTAATTTTGAATTAACAGAAGAAGAGGCTCGTGATAAATATGAATATGAGTATCTCCAGTCAAACTTTGATGTAGCCACTCCTGTATTCCTAGATGATGAACCTCCCCCCATTATTTCCTGACAGGCTACTTGTCACAAACCCCAAGGCACTTGTGAGAGAAGATGTTCCTCCACGAGATTTCAAGTTTGTGACCATATCCCTGATGGGCGACTACTACTTAGTAGTCCCGTGTATTGCCAAGGAAGTTTACTTCCTGCAAATGTTGGGAAAAAACATAGATGTGTTCTTGCCTACCGAAGGCGAGGGGTTGCTCGTCCGTAAAAAAGCCATAGACTCCCTGTGATCATCGGAGTTGATAATGGTCTGACGGGAGGGCTTGTTGCCATCTCAAAATGCACAGGTGCAGTTATAGACAAGACCGTTATGCCTACCCTTCATCGGCTCAAGAAAAGGGAGGTAGATACAAGGAAGGTATATGAGTGGATCATGTCCTTGGAATCTGATTTTGAATTGGCAATAGAGGAACCATTGCACCACGCCAGGTCGTCACAAGCGGTACGCTCCATGGCTTTATCTTTTGGGAAGCTGTTAGGCTTGGCTGAGAGCCGACAGTGGAAAGTGAACTGCATTAGTGTTCACAAGTGGCAAAAGGTCATGTTGGGTCGTGTCCCTAAAGGGAAGACCAAGGAGGTAGCCTTGGCAGTGGCCAACGAGATCGCACCCGAAGAATGCTGGCTAAAGAGCAAGAGGGCTTCCAAGCCTCATGATGGGATGATTGACGCCTTTTTAATTGCTCGCTTTATGCGAGGAAAATAAAATTGGACAAGAACTTGACTAACGATTATAGTCTCTCCCGTTCTTATGAAAGCACTTTATCCCAAGCAGGGGGAAGCCGCCGACTTCTTCCTTAGCGTCCTAATGGATGGTGGCAACACCATTGACACATCAAGTGTCGGGACAGGCAAAACTGTTGTTGCTGCTGAACTAGCATGCCAGCTAAACCAGCCAGTAGCTGTCATCTGCCCCAAGGCGATTATCCCAAGCTGGGAGCGTGAACTGGAAGAATTTGGTGTAACCCCTGAGTTTGTTCTCAATTACGAAAAAATCAGGACGGGTAAAACGCCTCACATGACAAAGCGGGGTAAAAAAATAATGAAGTGGCATCTCCCGAAAGATACGCTGGTCTTTGTTGATGAAATCCACAAGTGTAAGGGACCATACACACAGAATGCACAACTTGTTATCTCATTGGTTCAGCAGGGGTATCAAGTTCACGGAATGAGTGCGACAGCTTGTGAGGATCCTACTGAGATGAGAGCCATCGGTTACCTCTTAGGTTTACACAACTTAAACAAAAGCGATGGTGAAAAGAAAAATTGGTATTCATGGATGCTTGCCAACGGCTGCGCTCAGGATCAGTGGAACCAATGGAGACTTTTAAGTCGCTCCAAGCTAACTGCTGTAAAAGAATCTATTTATGGGATTAACGGATACCGCTTAACGGTGGCGGACTTTCCTGACTCTTTTAGAGCAAACCGTGTTTTTATTGAACCCGTGCAATTTGCTGACTCCAAGAAAATCATAAAGGCATATGACGACCTTGGCATCACCCCAACAATCATTCAGGAATATATTGAGCAAGGCTCAGTTACAGAAAGTGAGCATATTTTAGTAAACCTTCTCCGTGCTAGAATGCTAGCTGAAAGCTTTAAGACACCCTGTATTGCTGAACACGCGGAAGATTTAGTAAGCCAAGGCAACTCTGTTGTGATATTCCTTAACTTTAGAGAGAGTATGGACGCCTTGTGTGAACGGCTTAACTGCCGACGGATTGATGGGGGGCAGACTGCTAAGGAAAGGCAGTGCGTAGTTGATGCTTTCCAGGCGGATGAACTGCATGTTATTGCCGTCAACACAGCAGCTGGTGGTGTTGGGTTGTCACTCCATGACACCCATGGTAACCGTCAAAGGATAAGTCTTATAAGCCCTTCCTTTTCTGCTAAGGACCACTTACAAACCTTGGGTCGCATTCACCGTAACGGAGCCAAATCGGATGCACTACAGAAGATTCTCGTGACCGCAGACTCCATTGAGGAAAACGTCATGAAAGCAATTAACAAAAAACTCAGAAATTTAACTGCCTTGCACGGATAATTTAGGCTTCAGGACTAGAGTCGTAGGAGAGCTACGGACAGAGGTTGTTTATGTTGTTCCTCGTCATTTAACACCTGGAGCCTACCTATTTAAAATGAAAGACACACCAGACCACACAAGTAGAGACCACGCGGAATTTAGTCCGTCATCGTTGAAGTATGTTGCAGCCTGTTCTGGCTATAATGGTCGGTCAGGCACAAGTGCCGCCGCTGAGAAGGGAACCAGGATTCATGAAGCCTTGGAGATTAGGGACTACTCCGCGCTCCATGATGAGGAAGAGATGGACATCTATGAGCGGATTGTTCGAGATGAAGAAGAATTCCTTAACACTATTATTGGTGATGCAGAGCGAACCGAATACAATGAGGTTGTTGTAGACGTAACCTTAGATGGAACAAGCACTTGGGGAACTTGTGACCGTCTAACAATCTACGGTAACAAGGCAGTCATGGGGGACTATAAGACCGGGATCAGTGTTATAGATACACCTACAGAGAATTGGCAAGCCAAGGCTTACACAGCAGGGGCTTTCCAAAAATTTCCTGAGTTAGACGAGATTATATTTGTTTTCTACATTCCTGTGCGAGACGAGGTTCTTCACGGTAAGTTTACGAGAGATGACCTCCCACAACTCATTAAGGACTTGTCATATGTCATCAAGTCAGGTGAGTTGATCAGACCCCAATGGGAAGATGGAACCCCTGACTTGGATAAGCTCTCGCCCAACATAAACTGCCGGTTCTGCGCTTACGAAGAACGCTGCCCCGCGCTAGGAGCAATTGCTATTGAAGTAGCCAATCGTGTTGCTGAAAACACACTGCCTAAAACGGATATCGTGGATCCTGAAGACCCTGAGACATTGGAACAGTTATGGTCTGTAGCTAAAATTGTTACTAATTGGGCTACACGGATTAAGGCGAAAGCTATAGCAATGGCCAAGGATGGCACGGAATTCCCTACCCTAAGATTGCGCTCAATGGGGGCTTCCAGGAAGTGTATAAACAATCAAAAGCTACTGGAAATAGCAGACTCTTTTGACATGGATCATGAAGAAATTGTAAAACTAGCATCTTTTCCCTTGAAAAAAATATCAGAGGCTGTAGGTAAGTCCGCCCCAGATGGCGAAAAAGGCCAAGTTGCCAGAGATTTTATGGATGCCGTAGAAGAGGCAAACATAATAGAAAAATCGGATACGAGATTCACTCTATCCTAAACAGAGAAATAGTAAATATAGTATAAACAGATGCCAAAAGCAGTAGAAAAGAAAAAACAGGAAGTAGTAGAAGTGGAAACACAAGAACTAACAGATGCCCCTAAGTGGCAAGTCACAGCGGATGATATTGATATCCCCCGCCTTAATATTAAACAGAAGTCCTCGCAGTTTGATGCAGGTGAATTTGGGTCTCTTGTCAGTGAGAAGACTCATGTTATCCTAGATCCGGGCGAGTCAACGGAAGTTATCGTAGTTAACGTCATGAAAGCTTGGCGGGAATTAACTGACTTCGGGGGAGAGAAAGGGCGTGTAGCCTATACTGAAGAGGCATACAAAGACCTTGCTAGCGATTCAGAACACGATGTGATCGAATTTGCTGACATAACCATGCTCTTCTCGAAACCTGATGGTGGTGACGAGACAGCATATCCTTTTCCAATAGGGGATAAGTTTTACTCCATGGGTAAGCTGGATGTCTCAAAGGGAGCCTATAGAAATACCTTCAAGAGGCTGGCAACCTTTGCGGCGTTTAACCCCGATGTTCCATTGACCCAAAAGTTGTGGACGTTCAAAACGGAACTCCTTACTAGGGGCCAGGTAGCATGGTATAGCCCGTCACTTACAATCGCTGTCGGGGATGCCCCTAAAGCTGTTGTAGACTTCATGGACAAATTCACCTCTTAGGGATATGGATAAATCGTCTAAAGAAATAGAAGTAGTTGGAAAGCACATCCAAGAATTGGAAGGTCTACAAAATGAGTATGCTGAGAAAATAGCATTGCTTGATAGCCAACGAAATGACTTTTCAATCCTTATTGAAGCCCTCAAGAAGGAGAAATCCTTCTTAGAAGGTATAGAAACACAAGCTCCGCTTGAGCTAGCGGATGCTGAGTCTTAAAAATCCGGCGTGTACACCGCCAGCCCCAACGGCTACTGAGGTCTTATGCTTTCTTCCTCGTAGCTGTTGGGGCAACTTATATACATGAATACCTATGCCCTAGATTATGAGTCCTATTACGACAAGGACTGCTCCATAAAGAAGCTTGGTCCAATGGGGTATTTTAATCACCCCAATTTTGACGCATACTTAATGAGCGTTGTTGGGGACGAGGGGACCAAATGGGTAGGTCACCCCAAGGATTTTGATTGGGAAAAATTAAAGGGGCAGCGCGTGTTATCCCACAACGCATCCTTCGATGAGACCCTCTACCTTCTTGGTGTAAAGAAAAAGTGGTGGCCAAATGTCGATTATGCAGAATGGCATTGCACTGCGGACATGGCTGCTTTCTGTGGCTTGCCTAGATCCTTGAAAGGGGCTACTACTGAGCTATTTGACCTGGAAGTTGATAAATCAACACGGGACAACATGAATGGGAAAAGCTGGCAAGACATGCCAGAAGACTTTAAAAAGGAAGTAAGTGAGTATGCATTAAAAGATTCTGAACTATGTCTGAGGTTGTGGGAGGCCCTTGAGAAAGAGTGGCCCCAAAGAGAGAAAGATATAAGTGTAGCGGGGCGCAGGATAGTGCAACGGGGCATCCCTATTGATTTAGAACTTCTAAAGAAACAGAAGGAGTCTGTTTCACAACTACTGTTTGATTCAGAAAACAGAATTCCTTGGATCGAAGAAGCGCCACCACTTTCAAGAAAGGCATTTAACGAAGAGTGTCGGCGGTTGAATATTGAGCCTCCAGCTAGTTTGGCACTATCAAGTGAGGAGGCAAACGAATGGATAAATAAATATGGTAAGGAGTATGCTTGGATCGAATCTGTTAGAGACTACCGGCGCATCAATGCCCTTAAAAGGAAATTAGAAGCCTTTGATTATGCGACATTATCTGACAGCCGCTTTTATGGTGGACTAATGTATCACGGGGCGCACACAGGACGGTGGTCTGGATCCGGTGGAAACCTTAATCTTCAGAATCTCCCAAGGGGTGACCTCTTCGGAACAAATTTAAGGAGTCTTATCTCCCCTAAACCAGGCAACAAACTTATCGTCGCAGACCTGTCTCAAATTGAAGTTAGGACGTTGGCTTGGCTCTCCAAAGACAAGGCCGCCTTACATACAATTGAGACCAGTGCGGACATATACGAAGGATTCGCCATCCACTTTAGACAATGGGACCCAAAGGGGGATTCCTCTTTAAAGGATAAAGACCCCAGCTTGCGACACAAGGTAAAACAAATGGTTTTAGGTTGTGGCTATGGGGCTTCCCCCGCAAAGTTCGCAATAATGTCAGGACTCCCACTTTGGGAATCCAAAATATCTGTGATGATCTACCGAAAGCATATGGGCGGGGTCGTTAAGTTTTGGAATGAATTGTCAAGGAAGATGCACATGGCATACAGCAAAGGGGAAGAATTGGTATTCCCCCTGCCTTCTGGGCGCTCTTTGAATTATGGAAAAATAACGACTGCCCTGCAAAAAGGAAAGCGTAACTACATATCCATGGTTACAAAAGGTTCCAAGAAGATACCCGTAAGACTCTGGGGTGGTCTCTTGGCAGAGAACCTTTCTCAAGCATTAGCTCGCTGCATATTTGCTGATATGCTTCTTCGGGTAGAGAGCTTGGGTTTAAAAATAATTTTCCACGTCCATGATGAGCTTATCATAGAGTGCAAAGAAGGGGACGCGGAAGAAACACTAAGAAGTGTAATTGAAAGCATGTCCACTCCTCCTGACTGGATACCGGATATTCCATTAAAGGCAGAGGGCAAAATACTAGATAGATATGAAAAATGAAATACCGCTACATTAAAAACCTCACAGAAAAGAAAACGATCAAGACAGATGACATTTCAAAACTTGCGTTTCCCAAGCCCATCTGCGAAACCAAAACACACTTTAGGGAGTGGTGTAAAGAAAAGGGAACTGAGTATATTTTTTATACCTTATGTGAGGGGGACAACCCCAACTTACGCATATCTAATGATAACCCTATTAACGCAGTGCATGGATTTGCTGCGGATTATGATGCGCCGCCAAAGTGGGAGTCCGTTGAAACATTAATCAAAACACAATGTAAGGAGTTACCACCCACCTGGTATTCTAAGACATATTCAGGTTACATACGTTTGGTCTGGGAGTTTGAAGAGCGATTGCTCATAGCACCGGATATGTATGACTCCTTTATAAGGAAGCTATCCTCCCACTTAAAGGCAGAGAGACTTTTTGCTGGCTTTGATGATGCTTCCTACAGACCTAGTCAAGTGTTTGCGCTGGGGACAGAATGGGTAAAAATAGGGGAACCGTTGCCCAAGGAAGTTTACAGAACGGTTCTATTGAAGACGGCCAGTAGTAAGCCTCCTCAAACATCAGGAACAGCAATACCTATCGAAGTTATTGAAGAGGAAATGCAAAAGCGTTTTCCTGACCGTTGGGAGGGATCCTTTGTGGTAGGGGCGCGTGGACCTCTTTTTTGGATTGATCCTTTTGTAGAGCGTGTGGGGTGCCAGGTATCTGATGCAGGGATGATATGTTACAGTGACAGGGCAGGAAAGGGGTTTGTTCCTTGGGAAGAAATTTTTGAATCAGACTTTATTAAGGAATATGAAGTCAAGAAAATGGGAAACCTTTTGGACCAATACTGGTTTAATGGTAAAGCGCACTACAAACTATTACACGGTGCTGCTCAACAAATCCCCAAAGATCAATTAATGCTTGAACTACGCCAAGCTGGCTTTTCCCCAAGACCAAGAAAGGGGAAAGCACTTTCTGAAATGGAAGAGGCAATGCTGGCTATAGCCAACGAGAACAGAATTGACGAAATTGCCCCCGTTGTTTTTAGCCCCGACAGGGTTGTCACATATAACAGTCATCGTATACTCAACACTGCGAACATTAACCCCGTAGAACCAGCAGAGGACGGTGACGAATCTAAATGGCCCTTCCTTCATAAATGGCTACACCAACTGTTTGCAGACAGTGTGGAACATGGAACCGTGCTTTACTTCTTTGCTTGGCTAAAGCGGTTCTATACGGCTGTTTTAGAACGTAAACGTAAACAGGGACACGCCCTTCTGTTAGTTGGGCCTACTGGTGTGGGCAAATCATTGCTGTCTAACAAAGTTATATCCGCTTTGGTAGGTGGCTTCTCAGATGCTTCGGACTACTTATCCGGTCAAACGAATTTCAACAAGGACCTCGCACGGGTCGCTGCCTGGGTTGTTGATGACACAACGTCTGCTGCCTCATTCCAAGAACAAAGGAGAGCAACAGAATTAATAAAACGGTCTGCCGCGAATCCTAGAATGGAATATCACGCCAAATATGTGGACGCAATTAGCGTCCCGTGGACGGGTCGTGTGGTCATGTCACTAAATATGGATGCTAACAGCCTTAGTGTTATTCCCAGCCTTGACTCATCAAACAGAGATAAGTTGATGGCTTTGCGTATGAGTGACACAGCAACCTCAAAGTTTCCCCCCAATGACGAACTTGAGCAGATTATAGAGAACGAATTGCCTTATTTAGCTCGTTGGTTACTGGATTGGGAAGTCCCAAAGGAAGTTAGGGGGGACTCCCGTTTTGGAGTTTATGGCTATATTGACAAGACAATTGCATCCGCTGCGTATGATAACTCTAGCCGTTCCACGGTAGCTGAACTGGTAGAGTTTTTCGTTAAGAGGGCGCGAGAGTATTTCACCAACCCAATATGGCGGGGAACCCTTACTGAGTTCCAAGGGAGCATCCTTGAGTTCAACGGGGGTCGGAATATAGGTGTATCCGGCAATATGGAGTTCGTTAGGAGGGGGTTCCTAACCTTGGAGGAAACCAGTAAGAACAACAAGAAGGCTAGACCTATAAAGTCCATAGGCTTTGGGGGCGGAAAAATATGGGAGATTGACTTAGACTCAAAATTTGATATAGACAAAGAACCAATGAAACAGGAAACCGCTAAAGAAAAAGTAATGTCATGACCAGAGAAGAAATAGAAGAGTTTATAGCAGGAATAGAGGGGTCTATTGTATTAACAGATGAACTGTTTATTCCAGGTATCGATAACGGGTTTGTCGGTTGGGATGGTTGGGGTGAGCGGATAGTCTACGATTGGAAACTCTGCTTGTCAGGACTTGTAAAATCAATGGGCAAAGATGGCGCGGAAGATCATCTTAATCGATTAAGGCAACAAGCGGAAGACTTAGCAAAAGAGGGAGGCTATAATCCTCCCGTCTTTATAGACACCCCCTAGTCTACTTAAACCGTGAGGGGGGATTAAGTTCGCTTATCGCAATTTGATACCCATTGGATTTGAACACAAACCCCGTATCATCCTCATCCCCCACTTTCCTAAACGTGGCCTCATCAAGGAACGTGGGAGCCGGTAACCACCCGACTAAATAAACCCTGGCAAGGTCGCGCCTCACGCGAGTGAAAAAAAAGACATCGTTCTCAGGGACGATGTCTTTTTTGCAGTTTACAAAGGCGCTAAACTCTGGCTTAGGTTGCCCGCTGCACGTCTTGGACTTCACCTCAACCTTCTGTTTTTTGTATACAACATCATGGGTGAAAATTTCATTACCTACATACCGACTACGCGGAAGATAGGCATTCACGGCAATCTCCCCCAAGCAACCTGTTAAATTTCCCAGACCCCGCATATAGGAATTAGGAAGGATGCCCATGGCACACGAACGCTCATGAGCTAATGCAATGTCTTCACCCGTGGGAGTGAACACAGCAAAATCATCCACATTTTTAAATCGCTTTCGTCTTCTGCGCGGGCGACTCATTAAAACCCTGGGATAGCATCTATTTTCTTTTTAAGGTCTTCCGCGTATTGGAACCTGACACCTTCCCTCTCAATCCCTGCTTTTTCATAATCTTTTAGAAAAATGTGCGTGGCTTCCCTTACCGTCTTGGCTTTGTTCATTCTATCCCTCACACCACCATACTCTTTAGTATTGTCCATTTCAGACCCCATGAAACCTAACTGGACATCCACCCCATAAGGGTCAACTCCTTTGGCCTTGGCATATGCTAGCATATTATTTCTGTCAGTATCCCACCGACCACCTGTCTCCCATTGAGCAAGACCCCTGCCGCGCCCTATTTTTCCGCCCGCCAATTTCTGTTTTGCCTTGGGGTCTAATTTGGATTCACCATACAGGTTAGCAACGGCTCCAATGGCTGCTGTTTTATTTAACTTAGCGACCTCCATTAACTTCTTAACCAAATACTCAGGAGATCCAGACGGTAAATCAGAAGCCGACAAAGAAGACGGCTTTGCCTGTCTCTGGGAAAGTTGGCTAATGCCAGCCTCCACAGCCTCTTGGAAAGTGCGCGGGATCCATGGTGACTGTGATTCTTTCTTCTCAGGTCGTTTAGCTCCGGCTACCTCATACCAAGGGTCATCTGGTCTCTTCGCCCCCGCAATTTCATACCAAGGGTCATTATACTTTTTATCTTTATTAGGCACAATTAAATGTTATTTTTTGCGTTCGATTCTCTTTAAAATTGTTTCCCAGGCTGGAAAAAATATTTCTTCCATGCAACGAACCACTGACTCCTGCTCATAGCGTTCTGCCCAAGCTAACCCAGATATAAACAGGCTGGCTTCCATCATCTCATGCCTGAGTGTTTCTAAAGCATCTTCGTCAGTTAAGCCAGTGTTCAACTGGATCAGCTTGTCATCATGAAAATATTCCCCAAAGGTGCCGCTATCTGCTCCCTTAAACTCCTCGACAATCAACCTAATCCGCTTTCCAGCGATTGTGACTGTCTTCGGGAATTTCATAGGTTATCACCATTTGCTGGCTAATTCGTTATAAAGAACTATACCACCTGTAATGGCAGTAGCCAACCCGTCCCTGTGATCCTTTGCCAATTGCCAATCATCCTGGTTAGTGCCAAAGAACGGCTCTGCAATCACAGCAGGACAGTGGGTTAGGCGCAGGAAGCTGGCTCCACGGGATCCTTTTCCACGCGCTTTGATACCCCTGCTGGTGAACTGCGGGAATGCGTCCTCCATGGAGTCTCGTAAAGAGCGAGCCAGAAGGCGCCCTTTCTCACTGGTGTTCCAATAAAGCCACTCATGTCCAGTGGCAGAAGCTCCGGCGGCGTTAAAGTGAAGCTCTATAGCAAACTCAGCACCGTCTTTTTTGAGTTTTTTAGCCAGCCATCTCATTGCACTGGTATACCCCGTTCCTCCATAGGCATTATATATGCGAATTTCTTGCTGAGTCATGCAAGAAATCCTTTCAGCCAAGTCACTGTTGTAATCCCATTCAGTGGTTCCATCAACGGAAGCGGCTCCGCTATCTCCTTGTCGGCTGTGTCCTACGCAAAGTGCTATCATGCTGGGCCTATTCCAAATAGTATTGAGGTTAATGGGACAATAAATAAAGCGGCTATTGCCAAGATGATGATCAAAAGAATGATCAGGGTATTGATGAAACGGAGGATCATTTGCCTCCCCCTATGATTATAGCCCTGCGATATGAGTAATCTGAGTGAAACTTCTGCCCTCGTCCCTGTAGGGTTCCTTCCGCGAAAGGATAAGTAACCCCATCAATTAGGGTCACCGTTGGTGGGTCATAAAGTGCGCTCTCGTTCAAGTCTCTTTGCGAGTCGTTCCAAACGCAACTTTGCAGCAGGACTGCCATCGGCAGCCAGATCATCAATAGTATCTTCCAGATCATAGACAAATGTTCTTTGTCGCCACTTCGCGTAAGCGATGTAAGCCTCCAGGGCGGTTGTTAACAACCGGAAGAACTTCACTTCTTCTTGTTCAGCACCGACCAGACGAGTCCGACAAGTGTTACAACGGCTGATACACCAGTTGTCACCTGATCTCCGTCAGCAAGTCCAGCTTGCGTAAGGAATCCGCCGCCGAATGTGAGACAATGACGAATTATTCCTAAAATAGCTTCTTTACTCATTTCTTATTTTTGTTATTTAATAAATGGTAGAGCGAAACCACCGCAACGGCAATTCCTAAAAGCCCTCCCAAAATCTGAATAGCCCACTCCATCTGCTCTTGATAAGGAGAGAGAACCGCCAAGACTGAGCCAGCAATCCCTGTAGTCCCCTTGGTTATTATCTCTCCGGTGTTCATTGTAATCCATTCAGTAGCGTCTCTAGCGGGGAATACACCCAATCGGCAGGTATTTCATCTACAAGAGAACCTTCCTCTTCTGTAGTTAATAAATGATAGCGGCTCGATACTTTAATTATACCCCTGTTAGCTCCGCCTTCTTCAGCATATACAGACCAAACCATAGGCGTTGATAAACCCTCATCGGTAGCCCCTTTTTCAGAACGCTCTACGGCTTCTTGGTAGCTGTCAAAAACTAGATATTTTTTCATTAAAAGTGATTAAATGCGGCGTTTATATTAGCTACAATACCTGAATCATTTGATGACTGATTAGAGTCATAAACAATGAATTCTTGAATTGGCCCGTTGTGGGAGTAGTTACCACCAAGACTGTGGTGACCTATACCTTGATTACTAGCCGTCCCTGCAAAGGAAACACTATTAGCAGAAGAACCGGAGTGAGAGCCAGCAGTTCCGTTATGGCTTATAGTCTGAGAAGACGTAGACGCATTGAAGGAAAAAATTCTTGGAATATCAAGGTAGTCAAAAGCGGCAGACGGCCCTCCTCCTGCGAATGGGCCACCTGGGTATGGAGGGTCGGGATTAGTTGTATCTTCGTGCGGCCCTGTCTTAATAGAACCTAACCCTAAGTTAGAATAAAATATCTCATCACCACTGCTATATAAAAGATGACCGCAATATTCGGTAGACCCATCACTTAACCACCATGTGCTACCTATTGGAGCCGCACCATAAGATAGGGCAAGATCGACCTTGCTTACCCAAAAAACAGATACGTTTCCTATAGATAGACCTGAGTTACTTACTTGCAGAAAACTGGTGTCAGCAACGTCCGAATCAGTCACAAACTTTACAGCAGTATTAACTGTCCCGCCCGATCCACTTGTTACTAAGCTCCCTCCGTCATATATTCGGGGTTGCTCGCCGGGAGTATTAGAAGTCGCGTTAGACCCCTCTCCCGATTGGTCATACCAAGTATCCACATACCCCTCGTTGGCGGAACCCGTAGCCCCTGTTACAAAAGCATCTAAAGTGGCTCCTGACCCTCCCGATAAATTAGCAGTAGGTGAGTCCCCTGCCACGATTCCATTATCATTAAACGCTATGTCAGCAGTCTCATCATCGTCATTCCTAACCTTCATGGCATACCCCGTATAATCAGTCCGTAGTTTACGAACCGAATACGCTCGATGAGCATTCGGGTAAGTGTCCAATAGCAACGGTGTGCTGGCAAACAACCCACTCGCTGGGTTAGCGGTTACGCCGCCACCTAATCCAAGTCGGGGAGCCATGGTTCTTTAGGCGGCGTGGTAGCAGAGGACTGAACCGCTATCTAGCCCAACAGCAGTGAACTGTCCGTAGATTGTGACTCCTTTTGGTATGGTAATAGGGCTAGTATCACCTATAAGATTCTTTGTTGCTGAATCTGTTAGCTCTGGCCATACCGTATTCGTAGCGTGTAGCACCGAATCCTCAAGAGCTACAATGGCGCATATATCTGGGACAGTCTCTCCACTATGTAGTGCGGCCCATCGTGCGGCGACAGTTTCAGTTCCCGAAAGGGCAGTTGCTCCGGCCTGACCGAAGGATTGTTTATCAATGTTTGTTGTAGCCATAGCTAATTATTGTTTGTTTAAATTAATACATCCCTAATATGGAGCCTCCTGGTCCACTTGGGGCAACAAAGGGTCTTGGTTTTGCGCCACCCCTGTATGCGTCGAGGTCGGCATCTAAAACTTTCTGGCAAGTCTGCCAGTGGTATTCGGCTCTCTGAACATCAGCGTTGTCTTCAGACAATTTTCCTAAGAAAGCATGTTTAAGAACCGATGGGTCATTAGGCACGAACACCCTATGCGAATCCGCGCTGACATCAACATACTTTCGACGCAAAAGGAATGTCGCTTTTGAATCAGACTTAACAGGTGATATCCTATACTGCCTTCTTGCGGGATCTAAAGAAGCTGATGTGTAAGGCTCTGTGGTGACATACCCATCGTCAAATACACCTGACATAAGGGAAGTTACATCTGAAGCAGCTGAAGTGCTTGGTTCCCCAAACATTCGGTAATCATGCCAAATTGAATACAATGCGGTTGGGCTATCCTCAAGGATACACGCAAGTATACTATCGTAGCCCACACCAGTAGACTGACTGTCTTCAGGAAGCACATAAACCCCTTTGTGGACGGGCTGTTCTTCAAGCGTAGTCATCATGTCCCGCCAGAAACCCATATTGTAAATACGGGGCATAATCTCGTTCAAGGCTTTGCGGAACTCCACTGCGCCTGTCTGAAGCGATGCATCCAAATACTTTTGGTATTTGGACTGTAAGTCCTCTGCGGTAACTGCTGGCATGACTCGTTAAATATAGGGGATTTGGGGGTTATTTCAAGAGGGTAACCGTGCTACCCAGATTAGGCTGTAACTCGTCCGGTATATCCTCCCAGACACGTTTGGGGTCTATCTTACCACATACGTCACTGTAGCCCGCATCCTGCCCGCAGACCCAATCTGGGGGGCAGTATACAGGCCATTTGTGTTCTCTGTGGGCATCCTCAATAAGTTGGTCATTTAACCATGAAGGGTTCTCTTTGATCTTCTCAACATCATGTAATTGAGCGTAAAATTCTTTGAACGCCGACTTATGTAATGCGTAAGCGTGGGCGCGGTTCACGGACAATGGGATAATGACTTCGGGGGTGTCGGTAAATGTTACTGGCCCCCTGTGTTGCCCACCGAAATATAACTGACCCCAATCGTCAGGAACTGCCTCCATAAAGGTGTTAATCCGCTCCAGCGCATCCGGTAAAAAATAAACATCGTCCTCTAGGACAAGGACATTCTGAGGAGCTTCCCGCCGTAGATGGATGTGCAGAACATCCTCAATAACCCTACGGTGAGACTGAAGACATCCCCAAGCACCGTTACTCAGCTTCCAATAATTTGGGGGTTGGGTATACTTTCCGATAACAGCAGGATATAAAATAACCTTGGAAATATCAACTACACCCGTAGACAGGAGGTTCTCCTTCAGGGCTTCCAGCCTGTCCTTACGATGGGCGCAGTGAATCACATACACTGCGTCGAACCATTCAGTTAGGGTCTTCATTCTGGTTCTTCCCCGAAACCCTCTGAGTAAGCCGTTACGGCGAGGTTTGATACACTTAGATAAATATCACTATGTATGTATTGAGTTACTATTGGGCCTGTTTTTTTGCCTGTAGGTTCAATTTTAGCCAATAGTATGTAGTATACCCCAAAGCGTAGTCTGTCTTCAGACGATCCACCCGTAGCTAACTTGTTCATTGTTGCTGGGATAACTGGGTCGGGGTCGGCTCGCATTATTTGGAGATCGGGGTCTGACGCATCATCATTTTTATCCACTATAGCCGCCGCCGCAATAGGGCGGTTAGCCGCACCGGATGTAGTATCAGTTTTGTTTTCTTCTATGACGGAAATAATATTTAAATCATTTGTCTCCCCAGAAAGCTCAATGCCTGTTGTGCTGTATTTTAAGACGTAACGCAGATGGACATAATTAACTTGCTCAGGATCAAAATAAGTTGATGTGGATGTTAAGTTTGCATAACCATGTGCGGCATCAGAATTAGTAAACTCTTCTGCTAAGGCTTTCGTTGGGGAAACATATACAGCGTCATTTCCAAACGAGGGGAACCCATCATCACCGTTCACCGGGAATATGTCAGCAAGAGTAACACCTGTATCATTAGTAGTGTCAGCGGCTTCATCCTGACCACCTGACGGCCCCAGCACGGTGACACCCCCAGCAGGGACAGTCGCAGAATCATTGGTAGTCAGATAAAATCGCCCCTCACGGACACGGATTTTCCACTGCTCGTCTTGCACATCAAAATACCTATTCACCTTGAACGGGTGGTCTGGTATCCTTTCCGGTGGGTGGTAGTCAGGGATATAGATATCACTAACCCCTTCTTCATATCGCGGGACACTGAAGTCGGGGGTCATCCCGTCAGGGAGATCGCCATTTTGGTTGGGTAACCAAAATGAGCCTAGTTGTGGAGAAACTTGACCACTGCCATCTGCACCTGTTTGTGGGAATTCTTTAGGGCTTTCATCCATTATTCTTCTTCTGGGATATCATTATCTCCGAAATTATCTAATGATAGAGACACACCTGTATCTGGGCTGTAAGCAGTTACTTTTGTGCGGAGATACCCACCCCTAAATGGTTGTTGGTCGTCAGAAATAACTAAATAGTCAGGCCAATTTGTCCAATTAGTTGCGGGCCAAGTAGCATTATATGAAATGTATTCCCACTCAGCATCATCGGTTCCTGTAGTATACAGGAATGTATACTCGTTATGCAGACATCTGGGGACTTTAATGTTAAACATCGGTGTAGTGAAAAACATAGCCATTGGCTCCATTGGCTTCACATTGGCTAACTGAATGTTACTCCCAGCATCCCCAGTAGTTCCTGCTGGGGCATCGAAAGGTTCTCTGCGCCAAAACTGTTCTATCTTCATTTTTGTTGGGCCA
>MDSZ01076159.1_pt1 | contig 25611 bp, 27 predicted proteins | sample 811201 | NCBI WGS metagenome assembly MDSZ01 (sample SAMN05326647, study PRJNA326480) | marine metagenome | isolation source: seawater | place: Indian Ocean: North | collected 2010
AATGAATCTATACTATCTATAATTACTGGAATAAAAAATGAGGATCAATTGACAGAAAATATAGATTCTTTAATCTAACGCCAAAAATCTTGGGAGAATTTTAAATGGAAGAAAGAAAACTCAAAGAAATAGAGCATTCAAAGAAAAGAAGAGAAATTCTTCAAGGCTTCGAACGCATTGCAGATACACATGCTGCAGATCAAGTAGAAGATCTTGAAAGTCTTATAAAGGACAAGGAAAAATTCAATTATTATTTTTCCAACATGAAATATTATTCAATAACAATTTCAAGCGAAAAATATAAGCATGATTGGCTTGAAAGAATTTGTAATCACTCAGATATTAGAGTTCTAGATTTTGCTTGTGGAAATGGAGAGAATGGAATTTATGCCGCTTCTTTAGGCGCAAATGTCGATGGGATTGATATTTCTCCAGAAGGGGTAAATAACGCAAATGAAAATGCAAAAAAATTTGAAGTTTCGGACAATTGCAAGTTTATCGAAATGGATGGTGAAAATATGACCTATGAGGACAATCATTTTGATTATGCAATTGAGTACGGCGCTCTTCATCATGTTGATTTGGAAAAGGCATTGAAAGAATTATCTAGGGTCCTAAAGCCCAATGGGAAGATGCTTTGTATAGAGGCTTTAAGGCATAATCCTTTAATTCATGCCTATAGGAAGAGAACTCCCCACCTAAGAACAGAATGGGAAGTAGAACATATTTTAGGCATTGAAAGTTTAAAAACCATGAAAAAATATTTTCATGAAGTTAATCCAAAATTCTTTCACCTATTTTCTTTAGTCTTAGTTCCATTTAGGAAAACTTTTATTTTTCCAATTCTTTATCCGATTTTAAATTTTTTAGATAAATTGTTTTTATCTAACAAATTTATTGGAAAATACGGCTGGATAATGTCAGTAGAACTCTCTAAACCGAGAAAATAGTATTTATGTATACCTATTTTAAAAGGGTAATGGATATTATTCTTGGCATAATGATCCTTATAATACTTCTCGTACCAATATTAATAATATCTTTAATCATAAAGACATCGTCTCCAAACGATCCGGTTATTTTCAAAAGCAAGAGGGCAGCAAAAGAAAAAAAAATTTTTTTTCTTTACAAATTTAGAACAATGATCATAAATGCTGAGGACATTGGAGGGCCTTCTACCGCCGTAGATGATCCAAGATTTACATCTATTGGCAGGACTTTAAGAAAATATAAATTAGATGAACTTCCACAATTATTTAATGTTCTTAAAGGGGAGATTTCATTTGTAGGACCAAGACCTCAAGTTTTTTACTATGTAGATAAATATTCAGAGCGTAATCTAAAAATTCTTTCGGTAAAGCCGGGAATTACTGACTTTGCAAGCATTTTTTTTTACGATATGGATGAAACTTTAGGTTCTAACCAGGTAGATTTAAAATATGAAAATGAAATAGAACCAATTAAAAATAAATTGAGACTCTATTATGTTGAAAACATAAGCTTAAAGAATGATGTAATAATTTTATTAGCTACTTTTTTTTCTTTATTTCCTTTTTTAAGAAACAGCCTTAAACATTCTTTGGATTTTCATTTCAAAAAAGCTCTTCAATATGAAAATTAAATAAATGAAAAAACATAATATCTCAAATCTTTTGAATCCATCAAAATATCAAAATGAGTTGAATACTAAGAATTTTCAAGTAAATTTTTTGAAAAAAAGGCTTCAATTGATGATTCTCATTAGGCTAACAGAAGAGAAACTTGCATTGGAAAGAAAAAATGGAGTAATCGGTGGGCCTGTTCATTTAGGCGCTGGACAAGAGGCAATTGCTGTTGGAGTTTCTGCCAACTTAAATAAAAAGGACATGATCTTTGGCGCTCATAGATCACATTCTCACCTTTTATCAGTTAATCCTAATCCCTATAAATTGTTTGCTGAGGTTCTGGGAAAAGATACAGGATTTTCCAAAGGAATGGGTGGCTCAATGCATCTAATAGATAAAACTAATGGTTTTTTTGGGTCTGTACCAATAGTGTCTGGAACAGTACCTATAGCTGTTGGCGCCGCTCTACAAGCAAAAAGAAAAAATAAAAAACAAATATCTGTCGTTTACTTGGGCGATGGCGCATTGGAAGAAGGAGTTGTTCATGAGTCTTTAAATTTATCAAGCATTTTATCGGTTCCGATATTATTTGTTGTCGAAAATAATTTATTTTCCAGCCACATGCATCTATCTTTGAGACAACCTCAAAATAATGCTTGTAGGTTTGCTGAAGCTAACAATATTCCTAATATTCTTGTTGATGGAAATGATGTGATAGAAGTTCACGAAGCAACAAAAAAACTTTTGAAAGAATCAAGGAAAAATGCAACACCATGCTTTTTAGAAGCAGTTACTTTTAGACATTATGGACACGTCGATTGGAGAAAAGATATTGATGTTGGAGTTAATAGATCAGTAAAAGATTTAAAAAATTGGTTGAAGAGAGATCCAATTGAAAGATTGATTAAGGCAATGATTAAAAAAAAATATATAGACGAAAAACAGATTTCAAATATTAAAAAAAAGATTGAAAGTAGGATAGAGGAGGATTGGATAAAAGCTTTGAAAGATCCTTTCCCGGCAAAAAAGGAATTACTAAAGAGAGTATATTTTGAAGACTAAGATTACCTATGCGGAAGCAATTTTATCCGCTTTTGAATATCTACTGCATAAATATCCAGAAACATTAGTTATTGGTCAAGGCTTATGGAGTCCCTGGTACGTTGGGAATTCAATGAAAGATCTTGATAAGAAATTTGGTAAAGATAGGGTTATTGATTCACCAGTATCGGAATCAGGAGTTACGGGTCTTGCAGTAGGAGCTTCCCTTGCAGGAGCAATGCCAATAGTAGTTCATCCAAGAATAGATTTTATGTTGTACGCTATGGATGCAATAGTTAATCAAGCGGCTAAATGGTCACACATGACGGGAGGCCAAGCAAATCCATCTGTAACGATTAGAGGAATAATAAACAGAGGAGGAGAACAAGGTGCACAACATTCACAAGCTCTTCATTCTTGGTTTTCTCATATTCCCGGATTAAGAGTTGTGATGCCTTATTCAGTAGCTGATGCAAGAAATCTTTTAATATCTTCTGTTTTATCAAAAGATCCCGTAATTTATATAGACGACCGATGGCTTTATGAGAAAGAAGATTATGTTGAACCTATAAAAGAAATTAACTTATCAAAAATAGGACCAAAAATAGTAAAAAAAGGTTCTGACCTAACTTTAGTAGGTTCAAGTTATTCAACTCAACAAGCTTTAAATGTTGCTAAAGTTTTATCAGAAAAAAATATTGAAGCCGAAGTAATAGATCTGAGGGTTTTAAATCCTTTCAATCCATTAAAAATAATTTCTTCGGTAAAAAAAACAAGAAATTTAGTTGTAATAGACGGTGGGTGGAAGAATTGTGGATTTGGGGCAGAAGTAATATCCTCTGTAGTTGAGAATGTTGAATCTGGAACTCTTCTTAATAAGCCAATAAGGATAGGTATTGAAAATTCTCCAGCTCCATCTTCGGCAGCCTTAGAAAAAGTATATTATCCTTCCCAAAAAAACATCTTAAATTTAATTCATAAACTAGGTTTATAGCCATCTACAAAATGAGAGACTTTATTTTTTAATTCTCTAATTTTTTCCTTATTAGCTAATTCAGTAAGCTCAAGTACCAACTTTTCAATTTTTAAATAGTCATATTTTTTTTCATGACCTTTTTTAATTTTTGGATGAATTGTATCTTCAGGATTATTGTCAATTAATAGTTCTTCATAAAGTTTTTCACCGGGCCTTAGGCCAGAAAAAATAATTTCTATTCCATTACTATTTCCTTCAGATGCTACAGAATTTCCAGAGAGCCTTATCATTTTTTTGGCAAAATCTAAAATTTTTATAGGATTACCCATATCAAGTAAAAATACCTCACCTCCTTTTGAAATTCCCCCTGCTTGAATTACTAAATTAGCAGCTTCATTTATAGTCATGAAATAACGATTTACATCCTTATGAGTTACAGTTACTGGTCCTCCTTTTTCTATTTGCTCTTTGAAAAGAGGCATAACTGAACCTGAGGAATTTAAAACATTTCCAAACCTTACTATTGAAAACACCGTTTCATTATCCTCAACGTCTTGAAATGCTTGTAAAGAAATCTCAGACAGTCTTTTTGAAGCTCCCATTAAGTTTGTAGGATTTACTGCTTTATCTGATGAAACTAGAACAAAATTATTTACTGAATTAGTTTTAGCCAATTTACAAAGGTTAAAGGTAGCTACGAAATTATTATTTATTGCAGAGCTTATATTTGTATTAGACTCAAGAAGAGGTACATGTTTATAAGCAGCAGCATGATAGATTGTATTTATTTTGTATTTTTTAATTAGATTATCTAATCTTTCTTTTTCTTGAATATTGGATAATACAAAAACCATTTCAGAGAAGTTCTTGTAAGTTTGAAAATGCAATCTCAATTTATAGAGGTTAAATTCTGATGAATCTAACAAAATTAGTTTTTGTGGATTAAGGTTTGCTACCTGCATAGATATTTCAGATCCGATTGAGCCACCTGCACCAGTTACAAGAATATTTTTTTTATATATATTTTTTTTTAATAGTTTTTTATCAGGAATATTTTGGTCCCTAGCTAATACATCCTCTACCTCTATATCTTGAATGGACATTTTTGTTTCAAGTGCTCCATAATTTGTAGGAATAGTTTTAACATGAACTTCAAATTTTTCTAACAAAGAAATAATTTTTCTTCTATCTTTTGAATCAATATTAATCATTGCCATCACTACTATAAGATTTGGATGATTTTTTTTTAGTTTAGAAATTTTGTTAAAACTTCCTAAAACTTTGAAATTAAATATTTCAAAATTTTTTAGCTTTTTATCATCATCTATAAAGCCTAATATCTTATATTTTTCGTTTTGAGAGATATAGGCAGCCGTCTCTCTGCCAGCCTGTCCTGCGCCATAAATTACTATTGGAGAAGAAACATTCAGTGATTTATTTTGTAAAAATCCATAAATAAATGATCTTGAGGTTGCATTTAAAAAATAAACCATAAAAAAACTTATAAAAGATAATCTAAAGGAATCTATAAAAATATTAAATTTAAATTGATAAATTGCACCAAGAGCAGAGGTAAAAAAAACTATCGCGATCAGTCTGCCTCTTCCAAGAATAGTAATTACTCCAACCGTTCTAAAAAAGTTCTTATATCCATGAAAGAAGTGAATCAGGGTAATTGATCCTAAATTTAATAGAAAGATCTCTGAAAAAGAAAAAGATAGAAAACCATTGATTATCGGAAGACTATTTAAAGCTTCTAAATTTAAAAATAGTAAAAATCCGAAACAAATAATAAGAGGAAAATTAAAACAAAGTAAATCATTCAAAATAACTAGAATAACTTTTTGTGTTCTTGGGAGAGATATTAAGTAACTTCTTAAAGAATCGATCATAATTGATAAAATGCTTTATAGTATATTATGACCTTCTTAAAAGGAAATTGTTTTGAAATCAAAACTATCTAAAGTAGTAATTCCAATTGCTGGACTTGGAACAAGAATGTTACCGGCAACTAAAGCAATTCCCAAAGAAATGTTACCCGTAGTCAATAAGCCAATTATTCAACTCATTGTTGAGGAGGTAGAATCGGCAGGATTTGAGGAAGTGATTTTTGTAACCCATTCAAGTAAATCGTCAGTAGAAAATCATTTTGATAGAAGTTTTGAGCTTGAAACAACTTTAGAGAAAAGAGTAAAAAGAAGTTTACTAAAAGAATTAAAATCAATTTCAAATTTGAAAATTTCTATTTTTAGTGTGAGACAAAGCTTCGCACTTGGATTAGGCCATGCGATATCTTGTGCAAAAAAAATCGTAAAAGGAGAACCTTTTGCAATCATATTACCTGATATGATTTTGAAAGAACTTTCTAAAGGCAAAAATTTATCAATTTTAAAAGAGAAATATGAAAAGACAGGTGACTCTCAAATTTTATTAGCTAAGGCCGCAAAGAAAGAAATATCAAATTATGGTGTCGTGGAAATATCTTCAACTTTTATTAAAAAAATCACAGAAAAACCATCTGAAAAACAAATTAATTCAAATTTATTTGCTGTAGGCAGATATGTTTTTAAAAGTGATATTTTTAAGTATATCGATAAAAAACAAAAATCAAAAAATACAGAAATAGATTTTTCCAGCGCAATTCAAAAGTACATTAAAAGTGGAAATAGAATTTCATACACTATTTTAAAAGACAAGTATTTTGATTGTGGAAATATACTGGGTTACCTTGAGGCAATAGTAAATTTCGCTCTAGATGATAAAGCTTTTGGAAAAAAATTTAAAATGATCTTAAAAAAAATCTCATGAAAAAAAGAAAAATCGCTGTTGTAAGTGGGGGCTTTGATCCCTTACACAGTGGACATATTGCATATTTAGATGAAGCTAGCAAATTTGGAGAAGTGTTAGTAGTTTTGCTTAATAGCGATCAGTGGCTGATAAATAAAAAGGGCAAATACTTTTTACCATTTAATGAAAGAAAAATTGTTCTTGAAAATCTAAAGCTAGTGGATGAAGTGTGTAGTTTTCAAGATGACGATATTGGATCTTGCATACATGGCTTAAACGATATCAAAAAAAAATATCCTAAAGATGACATTATTTTTTGTAATGGAGGAGATAGAACTCAATCAAATATTCCCGAAATGAGCTTAAAAGATATAGTTTTTGAATTTGAAATTGGAGGCTCAAATAAGTTGAATTCATCAAGTGAAATCCTAAAAAATTGGAATTATCAAAAGGAAAAAAGAATCTGGGGAGAGTTTTATAACTTATTTGAAGAAAAATATTTAAAAGTTAAAGAACTAATTGTTTTTCCGAATCAAGGTATGAGCTTTCAAAGACACTTTCATAGGAATGAAGTCTGGTTTGTAAGCGAAGGATCTTGCAAGGTAAATTATAGTAAATCTACAGAGGAAGAAAAAAAGGAAATTACTTTAACTAAATTCGATACCTTTTTAGTGAAAAAGAATGAGTGGCACCAAATAATTAATCCTCATCAAACAGAATGTAAAATCATTGAAATTCAATACGGAGATAAAGTAGACGAATCTGACATTGAAAGACTGTATTATTTCAATGAAGGCAAATAAAAAAGAATGGGCATTGCTTCTTTTTTTAGACACAAGTTAAAGAGAGATAAGAAACTTTTATTAGTATCACTTCAGGAAGACTTAAAAAAACTGGAAAAAGAACTTTCAAAAAGCAAAGTAATTGGCATTGATACTGAGTTCGACTGGAGGACTACTTATTTCCCTAAACTTTCGATTATTCAAATATCAACCTTAAAGAAGAAAATTATAATTGATTGCCTTAAAGTAAATCCAAAGAAGATTCTCAAAACATTCCTTGAAAATTCAGAATATTTAAAAATTTTTCACTCAGTAAGAAGCGATTCCTTAGTTATAAGTAAGAGTTTGGGGATAAAAACCGCAAATGTTTTTGATATTCAAATAGCGGAAAAAATTTTAACCAACAGAGATATTTTGGCATATTCTAAAATCGTAAAAAAATATTACGGCATAAAATTAAATAAATCTGAAACCAATTCAAACTGGTTAAAAAGACCTCTTTCTGAAAACCAATTAAAATATGCGCAAGAGGATGTTGATTTCTTAATCGGAATCTATAGGGCACAAAAACCACTTCTAAGAAAAAATAATCTTGAAGATAAAGTTAAGAAACTATCGGAACGAGAAGCTAGCTTGGGTAATGAATCTCTTAAAAAATTAAGGCTGCAAAAGAATGAAAAAAAACTTTCACATAGAGGTAAAAAAATCTTCCTTTGGAGAGAAGAAACTGCTGAAGAGGAAAATATCCCTCCTGGGTATATTTTTAAGGATAAGTTTTTAAAAAAACTTTCTGAGATAGCTCATGGGGATCCTCTGGCAAGAAAGAAAATAATATCGATGATTGGCAATACTAAAACTGCAGAAAAATTTATAATGGACCTTTTATGATTTTAACTTGGTTTTTATACGCGGGTTTATCAATTTTTATTGGTTTTTTATTATCAATGCTAGTTAAAAACAAATTCTTACAAATTTTTCTATTTAGTCTTTATGTGTCTTTGACAATTACACCTTGGTTCAAAATTCCAGGAGAAAGTTTTTTTGCCCCTATCTTCACTATCTTTTTTTTAGAATCTACTATTTTAGAAAAAAATGGATTGGAAAGAATCTTAAGACCACTCTTTATTTCTTTTATTTTTACTTATTTAGTTTCATTTATTTTTTGGAAGAAAAAAACTAGAAATTAATTATTTTTGGATTAATTTTTGAGAGGTCAACTATTCCAACACTATTTTTGCCTTTCATAAATCCAGCACATTCTCCTGGATTAAATATATAGCAATCATTAACTTTCTCAAGCCTATATCTATGTGTGTGGCCATGTAATATCAGATCATTATTTTTAAGCATTGTTGAATCAATTAAATCTGGATGATGTACCACAGATATTTTTGAAGAACCTCATTTCATAAATATTAGAGACAAAAAATTTGTTGTTCTTCATCATCCAGATCTGATTGATGAAAATATGATTTCAAATGCAGATTTCATTATTCATGGTCATACACACAGGTATAGATTAGAAAAAGTTAATAACTGTATCATTTTTAATCCAGGAGAATGTGCTGGATTTATGAAAGGAAAAAATCAAGTAGGTTTAGTGAATTTAAAAAAAATTGATTTGCGGGTTCTTAACTTTTAGGCTTTCTCCAAAAGAGAAACGATAAAGTAAGGACAAAAAAGAATGTTAATAAAAATGGCCTTAAGATTCTCCCAAATCCATGACTTTCCAGAATTGTTGTTTCTAATATAAAAATCGAAAAAACTGGCGAAAGATAATTCTCTCCAGGATTCTTGAACCAAATACTTAATAAAATTGATAAACAGAAGCTAAAAGAGATGATTTTTGAAATTCTTTTTTTAAAAAAAAGAGAAATTAAAAAGCTCAAAATTAATGACAAAAAAATATATATAATCCACAAAAAATTCATAAATTCATGTATTTGATAAAGTGATCATAATCTGAAGAATCACTAAATAAAGTCTTTAATTTTTTTTTATTGATTATATTTTTTGCTGCCAATTTCATTAAGCTATCTGCCATTACATGAGAAGGGGGTATATTTTTATCCCTAGCCAAAAATTCTCTCCAAAGAAAAATATTTTTATTTATTTTTGTTGTTTTTTTTAGTTTTCTAAGTCTTGATTTATGCAATTCTTCATTTCCAAGTAACGCTTCCTTTTTAGATTGTTCAAAAGTTGAGATTAAATTACCCTTCCTTTTCAAAAATTTTTTTTGCAATTCGGATATCTCTATAAGATATGAAACATCGTCAACTGCATAAGATAATTGTTTTTCCGTAAAGGGTCTTTTTAACCAATTAGAATTTGTTTCGGTTTTATCCAAATCAATACCAAAATATTTCTTCACTAACGATGCATAACTTAATGTTTGACTTGACCCAATGTTTTTCTCAGCAACCTGGATGTCAAATACGTTTTTAATTTTTATATTTAAGTTTGTATTTAATACTGTTGTATCACTCCTTACTGAGTGAAAGATAATTAATTTTTCCTCGTCTTCAAGAATGCTTTTTAGAAACTTTAAGTTTTTACACTTTAAACAATCTACTAAAAAAATTAAGTTTCGAGTAGCGATCTGAACCAAAGAAAGCTTTGGAAAATAGGTATTTCTCCAATCAAACTCAGTATCTAAAGCTATAATTTTTTCTTTTAGTAAAGTTTCTTTTAAAAAATTAATACTTTCTTCTTTATCGATCAGATAGATATCCCTTTCTCTTAGGTTTATTTTAGAAAAAAAATAATTAAATATTTTATTTAAGGTTTTCAAAATTTTCTATAATTTTTGATGTTGAATACTTTTTGTGAAACTTGAGAGTTTTCACTGAACCACCGCGAGAAATAACATAATCATATCCAATAATTTTTTTTAAGTCATAATCTCCTCCTTTAACTAAAATATCGGGATTAATATCCTTTATAAGATTGATGGGAGTTATTTCATTAAATATTATAACGCTGTCAACTACTTTCAAAGATTTAAGCATTTCAAGTCTATCTCTTACATTGTTAATAGGCCTTGATTTGCCTTTTAATTTTTTAACTGATTCATCGCTATTAAGACCGATAACCAAATGAGTTCCTAATTTTTTAGCTTCTGATAAATATCTAATATGTCCGATGTGTAAAATATCGAAACAACCGTTTGAGAAAACGAGTTTTTTTATGTTGCTTCTATTTTTCGTTAAGTAAATTTTATCATCCTTCATGATTTATTTTTTGGCTATTCTCTCTAAGAAGATTTAATGACAACAGTTCCGAGTTCTTGGACCGATAGGCCTGCTGCATGATTTGCTTTTTTTATAGACTCAATTAAGTCTAATCCCTTGGCTAAGAATATAGCGGAGTGAGATACAACAATATCTCCTGCTCCTGTTACATCAATAGCATTAGTTTTTTTTGACTTTATATGATTTACACCTTTGTCATTAAACAAAGAAAGGCCATCTGCACCTCTAGTGACTAAAAGATTTCTTATGTTCAAATCTTGTCTAAGTTTTAAAGCTTTTAATTCTAATTGCTTTTCAGAATTACACCTGCCTACAATATTTTCAAATTCAGTCAAATTAGGCGTAAGCATAAAACAGTTTTTATATTTTCTAAAATCTTGACCTTTAGGATCTACTATCACTTTATTATTTTCAGATAAAAATGAAACAAGATTTTTTCTCTTAGTCCATTTCAAATCAATTGCTCCCTTACCATAATCAGAAATTACCACCACTTGATTTTTTATATCGGAAATTTTCTTTGTAAGGTCGATTTTAGATAAATTTTTGTCAGAAAGATTTTCTTCCTCATCTATTCTTAAAATCTGACCTTTTGGAGAAATAATTCTGTTTTTTACAGTGGTTTGAAAGTTATTAAGTTCAATTAAATTCTTTTTAAATTTTATTCCAATAATTCTTTTCAATTTACTACCTGAGTCATCTTTGCCAATGAACCCTATCAAGTTTACATTGATGCCGGCATGATGAATGTTTCTTGCAACATTTGCAGCTCCACCTGGCGAATAAGTTATATTTTTTTTTAATAATACTGGCACCGGTGCTTCTGGGGACATGCGATTAATATCTCCAAACCAGTATTTATCTAGCATTACATCGCCGATTACAGTTATTTCTTTTTTTTTCAACTTAAACTAAGCCCATTTTCTTTTCTACTTCTTGACAAAGATACTGACCAAGAAAAATATGACATTCTTGTATTCGTGCTGTATCGGAAGATTTAATTTGTAAAGAAATATCTGAAATATCTGTAAGTTCAGTTTTATTTTGTCCAGTAAGAGAAAATACTTTTATGTTATTTTTGTTGCATACTTTAGCGGCTCTTAGGATATTTTCAGACAAGCCTGAAGTTGAAATAGCCAGAAGAATATCTCCATCATTTCCTGTTGCTTCAATTTGTCTTGAGAAGACATTCTCAAAACCATAATCATTTGCTATCGCCGTCAAGATTGAAGTATCTGTATTCAATGAGATTGCATTTAAAGCCTTCCTGTCTTCTTTGAACCTTCCGACAAATTCAGCGGCAATATGTTGAGAGTCTGACGCAGAGCCACCATTTCCACAAATAATTAATTTTTTATTATTTTTTAAAGCTGAGACTAACTCGTCTATCATTTGATCTATTTTTGATTCTAAATTCTTCATTTCTGAGAAAATTTCAATATGAGAAGTTATATCTTTTACAAAATTTGACATTTTTAATGGGGTAATAAATTTAAATATTTTTGAATCACTACTTTTTCATCAAAATTTTCTTCAATCATTTTTCTTGAATTAATTCCCATTTCTTCTATTTTTCTGTCTGACATATTAAACAATTTTAACATTGTGTCAGATAGCCCAATAGGATCTTTTGTAGGGCAAAACAAGCCATTAAAGCCATCCTTTAGAACATCCCTACAACCTCTTGAATTAGAGGCTATTAAGGGTAAAGAAAATGCCCCAGCTTCGAGTAAAACTCTGGGTACTCCCTCGTTATAATAAGTAGGAAGAACAACACAACTGCTTATATCTAAAATTTCTCTGACATCTTTTATTTCTCCTTTATATTCTATGTATTGTGATTGATGCCAATTTCTTATTTCATTTGAAGAAATAGCATCTCTATCTTTTTTTAAAATTGGACCTGCTACTAGAAATTTCGCTTTTATTTTTTTTGATCTTAAGATTTTAGCTGCTTCTAAAAATTCTAAAATACCCTTTGATTTTAGAAGACGTGAAAAAAAGAGAAAGATGAAATCTTTTTTTTCTAGATCATTATCCTTTTTAAACCTATTTACATCTATACCCGATCCAGGGACTAAAATAACCTTACTTCTTTCCTTTGAGTGCCTCGAAAGAACCTCATCGACATCTTCTCTATTTTGAAAAAAAATATTAGTTGCCTTTAAAAAACATATTTTATACAAAATTGAAGCTACAAAATTTAGTAATCCCTTTTTTTTAAAAGCTCTTCCTAAGCCTGCAACGTTTGGAGAAAATTTAGTTCTAGGAAAAAAATAAATTACTAATCCAGAAAGTATATTGGGATAAATAGTAAAACTAAAACAATAATCAGGTTTCTCTTTAATGAAAATATATATCATTTTAAAAAATGATATGAAAAAATTTAAAAATAAATAATTTAAACTAGGAAAACTAACTTTTATAAAACTAACCCCCCAGCTTTTAATCTGATCTTCGTACTTTCTGTCTCCTGAAATAACAATGACATTGTTTTCGTTTAGAAAAGAAAATATTAAATTCTTTCTAAAGTTAACAATATTCCAAGATGAATTAGTTATAAAGACTACTTTATTTTTGACCAATTTTTATCTATCCATAATTGTAAAGTAATCAAAGCCCAAAGCTGCCTATAATTATTTCTTTGGCCGCTGAGATGAGTTTTCAAAAGAAAATTTATTTGACTATTATTTAAAATTTTCTGATCTTTCAATTTATTAGAATCTAAAACTTCCATCACCCATGATAATAATTCTTCTCTAAACCATTGAGCCAAAGGAACCGCAAAACCTTTTTTTCTTTTAGATTTAAGTTTGCTAGGATAATATTTTTCATGAAGCTTTCGCAAAGGAATTTTTCCTAAATTTTTATTAATTTTTTGTTTAAGTGGAATCTTAATTGATTCCTCATAAACATTTCTATCTAAGTATGGCGACCTAACTTCAAGGCCAAATGACATTGAAGCTCTATCTATTTTCTTTAATAACATCTGAGGCATATAACCTTCAATATCTGCAAACATCATATTTTCTTCTAGTGTTTCACGTCCAAAATTACAATTTATTAAAGATTTTTCTTTGAGAGCATCGTTGAGAACATGAATCTCTCCCAAAGAAAGTAAAGAAGAGTAAATTGAGTCATTACTTTTTAAATCTATTTTTCTAACTTTGCTTAATTTTTCAGAAAATTCCGAAAACCCTAGAAAATCTCCGATGAGATCTAATACTTTATCTTTTTGGTGTTGTTTAAGAAAAAGATTCATGCTTCTGTCAATTTTTTTAAAAAAAGAACTATATTTAGAAAGTTTTTCTGAAAATAAATATCTATTGTAACCTCCGAATAATTCATCTCCACCGTCTCCAGTTAGCGCCACTTTTATAGATTTTGAAGCAAATTTACTCAGCAAAACTGTAGGGATTTGTGCGGGATCTCCTAGAGGTTCGTCATAAATATCTTGAATATTTACAATCGTTTCTAATAGATCATCCTTTTTCAAAAACAAAATCTTGTGATTGCAGTCTAAAAAATCTGCAAATCGCTTAGCTTGATCAACCTCACTAAAACTTTCTTCTTCAAAACCTAAAGTGAAGCATGTAATTTTTTTTTTATGATTTTTTGATGCAATGGCAGTTATCAATGAAGAATCTATTCCTCCAGACAAGAATGTTCCGACTTCAACGTCTGCTTCTAATTGATTTCTAACTACGTTATTTAAGACATCATCCAATTTATTTAGATTAGGATCAAAAGTTTGAATTTGAGATTTCCTATAATTTGCATCAAAATATTTATGTTCTTCTTTTGAAAAATTACTTAAATCGTACTTTAAGTAATGCCCCGGTAATACTTCAAAAACATCTTCTAAAATGCTTTTTCCTTTTGGAAAAAACCCATATACAGAATAAAAATTAAGATTTTCTTTTGAAATTAAAGAATTATTGTTCATCAAAATGTTTGTTTCAGATGCAAATGCAAGAGAACTTTTATTTTCACAATAAAATAAAGGCTTTTCCCCAAATGAATCTCTAACAGCATACAAAAGATTATTTTTCTTATCCAAAACTAAAAAAGCATACATTCCTCTCAGACTCTTTAAAGTTTCATCCAAGCCAATTTCGCTTATTGTTTCTAAAAGAATTTCAGTATCTGAATGTCCTTTAAGTGCAGACTTACTATTTATTTTTTTTTTGAGATCATCTTTATTATATATTTCTCCGTTATAGATTATAGAAAAGTTTCCACATCCAGACGTCATCGGCTGGGAACCATTTATAGATAGGTCTAATATAGATAATCTTGTATGACAGAAAATTCCTTTTCCATGATTTATTATCAATTTTCCATTATCATCTGGGCCTCTATGAGAAAGGCTTTCTATGGCATCTGCTCCCCATTCAATTAAATTTTGAAAATTTTCTTCTTTATTTATATAAGCTGCAACGCCACACATTTTTATAACTCTCTGAAACTATTTTTAAAATGATTTAGGATTTCATTGTAATCAGATAAAAGACATGAACAATTATTTTCTTTCGTACACATTGGTTCAGAAAAATTTTTGTAGTTTGGACATAAAAAATTTTTTTTATGATTATGAAATGTTTTCACTTTTAGTTTTTTTCTTTTCAAAGACGGAACTCTTAATGCTGGTGGCACACAACCATATATTGAAAGTACATTATCTGAAAAAAGATACCCAATATGAGATGAACCAGAATCATTTGTGATTAATAAATCAGAAGAAGAAATTATATTTATTGCCTCATTCAAAGAGGTCTGACCTACTAAATTAAAAAGATTTTTATAATTATTCATTTCTTCAAAATTAAATTTCTTACTCAAGTCATCTTTGGTTCCTAAAATAACTACATTTTCATTTTTTACAATTTCGTTAATGAGTCTTTCATAAAGACTTAAAGAATATTGTCTTGAACTTTGAATAGCAAAAGGAGCAAAACAGACAAAATTTTTCGGCAAGGAAAATTTTGATATGTTGGATTCAACTTTCTCTATATCTTTGTAAGAAGGCCTAATTTTATTCAGTCCCAAAATTTCCAAAATTTTTTTTATTCTCTGGTCGTAATGATCAGAAAGAAAATTAAAGCCATAATGGAACCCTTTAAAATTTGAATAGATATGATTTGAAAAAAGATAACCGATCTTATATTTTGCTTTCCAGAAATACCTCAAGGATGATCTAAAATTTAAATCAGGAAAAACTAATAAACTGTTCTGACAAATACTCCCTCTTAAATTTTTTCTTTCTATCCACTTTATTGAATTATTTTTTATAAATTCAGCGTGGTCGCTCAAAATAAAAATTTCTTTCTTAGGATTTTGTATAGAAAAGGAATTTATAAATGGATATAACATCATTATGTCTCCAATTCCCAAAGGTCTTTCTAAAACAAAAAAAACTTTTTTGTAGGATATATTTTTTACTTTTGAAGAAAACAACTTGGAAATTATCCTTCCCAAAAGGATAATTATTTTTTTGGAAACTAATCTAGCTTTTTTTTGCAATAACAAAGAATGAAAAATATATATCTGGAATTTTACTTGACTTAAATACACTCATATTGGGGATATCTTCTATTTTTTTTATTAAGTCCTCAGGATATATATCCCATTTATGATGATAAAAAACATTCTTTTTCCACATGTTGCAAGAAGGATGAGGACAATAAATGAATAAAACACCATCTTTCTTTAAAACTCTAACCCACTCTTTGAGAGCTACATCAGGATTATCTAAGTGTTCAAGGGCGTGAGAAGAAAAAACAAAATCTTGTGACTCATTTTCTTCTAGAATTTTATAAGCATTCTCCTCTTTATTATCTTCAATACCACGAGAATTTTTAAGCGGCCATTTTCCAGCTCCGATATCCAAGCCTCTTCCGGTACAGTAATTTAATGCATATGACTCTATGACCTCAGATGCTTTTCCAATTTTCATATATTCAGGATATAAAAAACTTGCTTTGTAACTTTCGTAAGTTTCATGAGAGTATTTATTTTTTATTTTTAATTCAAAAAAAATTAATAGATCCCAAAAAAAAGATCTTACGATTCTGTATAAGTATTTAGTAATTTTTCCCATTTAAAACCTCAAAAATTCTAGATTTCCATGCATTAATGTTTTTAAAATCATCTACTAAATATTTCGAATTAAAATTTACTGTTTCAGGTAATCCTCCAACATTCGATACCAAGAGATTTATTTTTAACAAAAAAGCTTCTCTGGATACTCTTCCATAAGCTTCTTGCCATTGACTAGGAACTAGTACCAATTTAGCCTGATTATATATCTCAAAAGAGGAAGATGCCCAAGGTTTAAAAATAATATTGTCTATTTTTTTTTCTGAAGAAATTTTTCTAGTGTAAATTATAAAATTTTCTTTATGAAAATATTTTGTTAATTTCAAAATTAAATTTTGACCTTTAACATTGCTATCACCAATGAATAAAATTGAATCTTTCTTTGATTTTTTAAATTTTTCTGAATCTAAGATTTTCGAAACATTAATTTCTGGGTAAATAACTTTGGACTCGACGTTGAAAATCTTTTTTACCTGTTTTGCCATAAATTTTGAATTAGAAATTATTTTTGATTTTCTAAAAGTTATTTTTAAATCATTTCTGTATATTAAAAGAGGGATAGCTTCTATAAAAATATGAATGAATTTAAAAAATCTTCTTATTCCATAGTTATAATTCTTAAAAATTCCTAAATCACTTTCAGATCTAACAAAATAAAAGACTTCGCCTTCAAAATTATTAGCAAAATTGGGGGCCCAAACTCCATACGTCCAAAGAGTTTCTTCTTTCCTTTTTCTTGCATTTTTTTTTAAAGCATATCTGTTTATAAGATAATCCCATAAAGGAAAATTTTTGATTTGAAAGCTTTCTCTAAAGTATTCCTTTTTATGATTTTCTAAAAGTTCATTTTTGATTCTTTGAGCATTCATAAAGTTAGGATTTTCTAATCCAAGAAACTTAAATTTAGTACCAAATTTATTTATTGTTTTCTTTGACAGAGAAATCATGCTTAATTCTGCACCTCCATAGTTAGAGTGAATGTATTTAGAAAACACAAGAATTGATTTATTTTTATTAATTTGCATTTCTGGAGTTTAAATATTTCGAATATTCTAGGGAAACTTTTTTCGAATACTCTTCCCAAGTAAATTGTTTAATCTTCTCTAAATTTTTTTTTGATATCTTATTATAAATATTAGTATCCTTTAATTTAGACATTGCATTTTTTATTGACTTTATGCTCCCTGGCTCTACAAGAAATCCGCCCTCATCATTTTTTATAATTGAGCCACTAGAAAAAGTTGTAATAATTGGTAGTCCATACGACATAGCCTCATAAATGACTTTTGCGGAACCCTCGCACCAACTAGGAAATAAGAAAACATCAGAAGTTAGATAAAATTTTTCAGGATTTCTAAACCCCATGTAATGAACGTTTTTAGTTCCTTTCAAAAATTTATTCATTTCTCTTGTTTTTTTTCCTAATAAGATTAATTCATCATTTTTGAAAGAATTATCTGAAAAAGCCTGGAGTATTTCAGGCACCCCCTTCCTAAAATCAACATTTCCGACAAATAAATATCTCATATTCTTCGGATTTGGATTTTTTATTATTTTTCTCTTAACTGGATTAGCCCCAAATGGAATAGTAGAAATATTTTCTTTTCTAATACCCAACCTTATTAAATATTCTGTTACAAAATCTGATGGAGAAAGTATCTTGTCGGCCTTTTGCAAAGATAATTGTTCTTGTTTTTCTTGATCTGAAAAATATGTCAAAAAATGTCCTTTCCCGCTTGAGTGAACTTCTTTTATAAAGTTTTGTGTAACATTTGGGACGTCAATCAAAACGGGAATATTATTTATATTGCAATAGTCTATGATTTTTGTTGAATATTCAAAAAGATGAACTATTGAATTTGGACAAATCTTATTTTTTAAAACTTTTAAACAAATCCTTTCAAAAATTATTCTCTCATATTTTCGATGATTGAAATTCCTGTAAACAAACAATCTATACCAATTCAAAAACCTTGCGAATATTCCAAAAAAAATAAGATTTATAAAATTTGAACCGCTTTTACCTGAACCTCTGCTTACACAAAGAAAGTCAATTCCGCTTTTCCTCTCAATAAAATCTATTATTTTTTTTACTCTTACTCCAAAATTACCTTTCTTATCAATATGAGAGTTGACCAAAAAAATTACTTTCATAAGTTTATGTATTTGTTTTCTTCGATGCTATTTCTTGATGAGCAGCTACCAATAAAAGGTTCAGAACCAACATACTTAGCCAAAATAAGTCTAAGAAAGAATGCAAAATATTGAAAGGACCCCAAAAAGTAAGGAATATTGCTTTACCTGTTCTATCAAGCTTAGAAAATGCTCTAAACAAAACAGCCAAAAAAACGAGGAAAAAAAATAATCCCAAATTGAGAAAGATTTCTAAATATAAAAAATGAGGATGTAAATAATTACCAAAAGGATAAGTGTTAGAAATTAAAATTTCGCTCATTCCAAGACCAGTTCCCAGAAAAAAATATTGTATTGGAATATTCTGATACAAATAACTCCACATATGCAGCCTTCTTCCTTCTTGCATCTCTAACTGAATAACACTATCAATGGTAAAAAGATTAGCAATTCTTGCTATAGCCTCGAAACCTACTAATTCAAGAACCTCAATTCTGTAAAAATAAAGAATCGAAATAAAAATAATCCAAAAAGTTTGTATTTTCAGGCTACTTAAAATTAAAAAAATAAATAAAATCTGTAAGAAATTTGATCTATTGCCTGAAAGTAAGATTGCAAGTAAAAAGATTGCTTGAATAGCAAAGCTAATTTTTCTGTTCCTTATAAAGTCATTAACAGAGAAAAATAAAATTGTTAAGAAAGACCCAATTACAGGTGAGCTCCATGTAAAGGGTCCCGTAGATCTAAAATCTGCATAAAGTGGAATTCCGAAAATATCTTCTCCCGCATAGAATTGATATATGGCGTCAATACTTGCAAATATTCCTAAATAAATAATTGGTTTACAAAAATTAGTCGCGTTACTTTGCAATGAAAAATAAAAAATAAATGCTAAAAATAAAGATGCAAGATTTGTCATTGCATTTAAATCGGTAGAAAAAAGAACTATAGGAACAGAAATTAAAAAATAAATAAAAAGAATCAAATATGTTATGTCAAATTGCTGAATATAAAATCTTGTCCTTATTGACAAAAAAGAATAAACGGCGATCAAAAGTGGCTTGAAATAACCATACATAAAGATGGAGACCATCCAAAAAAACCCAAATAGAATATTTTTTCTAATTTTCATTTAAGGAGATAAATTTTTTTATTTTTTCTGCTCTGTGTTCCCATAAGAAATGATTTAAAAATTTTTGTTTTGCGTTATGGCCTTTTGTGTGAGGATCATTAAGACCATCATAAGTAGCTCTAAGTAAACTTTTTTCATCATCTGGATCAAAAAAAAATGTTTCAGTGTCATCTAATATCTCTTTTAAAGAACCTATCTCTGAACAGATAATATTTTTACCAGTAGACATGTAGTCAAAAATTTTTAGTGGAGAACAGCACCAATAAGTTTTAACTTTCCGTGTCATGGGAAATATTAAAAGGTCAGCAGAGATTTGATACTCAAAAAGTTTTTGTTGATTCATATGACTTTTCATTACAAATCTAGAAGAATATTTTTTTGTCCAATTTTTTTTTTGATATTCATTTATGTCTTTTATCGAGCCGCCAATATGAAGAATTGCAATTCTGGGAAAATTTTTTAGTATAGACTCAAATAGATCAATTCCTCTTCCTGGACCAGCACTGCCTGTATGTAGGATAATTTTTTCTGGATTAGAGTGTAAAAAAAACTGTCTAATATTTTTTTTGTTTTCCTCATTTTTGTTTTCTTTTCCTCCATCATGAGAAACAAGAATAAATTCTTTTTGAACTCCAAATTTTTTAATTAAAAATTTTTGTAAAGCATTTGAAATTACACATATGTATATTTTTCTTTTTGATTTTTTTTTAATGCTTTGTTTTTGAATATATATTAACAATAAACCAATTAATGTTGGTTCTTTATGAAGTTCATAGATTGATGGCTTAGATAAAGCAAATGCAATGATAGATATCAACGCATCTCTTGTGTAGATGAATGATGCCTTTTTTATGTCTTTTATTGCTCTCAATGAAAATTCCAATTTGCTCAATTTGCCCGAGGCTAAAACTAATTTTTTATAATTACAGTAAGGGAAATTTAAATCACAAGCGGGGCCAATAAATTGGAAATTTTGAAAAATCTTATCGAAATGTTCAATCATCGACTCTACTTGCCTTGCCTGAGCAGCGGTAGAACCTAGCTTAACGTAAGAAATATATTTAAAGATCATAATTAAATCGAGTTTTCATGTACAAAATTAATAAAAAAAATGAATTCAAATATTTATAGAAAAGAAGAATTTTGAATTAAAAAAGGTATATCGAATTTTTTCACTAGTTCAAGATTGTTATTTTTTATTTTATTGAAAATTTCCTTACTCATAAGCTTGTTTTTAATTTCCATATCGTCATAGTTTATATCAATGCAAATGTAGTTTTTATCTTTGAATAAAATCCCTTCATAAGAATTAAAAATTGAAATGGGTACAGCCCCTAAAAACATTTGCTCATAAAATCTAGGTCCAACAGTGTCAAAAGCTGACGGAGAATTTATCAAATAATTACAATTTGCAATCCAAGAGTAATAATCATCTCCAAATAAAAAATTCTCTCCATTTTTACTTGGATTAATATCAAAATTTAGTTCTAAATTTGAATTTAAAATTCTTTCGATTAAATGTTCTCTTTGAGAATCATTCCATTGAGAATTTAAATTTCCTCTGAAGCCAATGTCTATTGGTCTCAACCTGGTATTTAAGTGTTTTTTCAATTTTTCTTTTCTAAATCCAAATGGCATCCAACGGGCATCTATATTTTGATCAATAAAAATTTTTTTTGCTTTTTTGGTATGTGTGACAATTTTTGCATTATTGAAACTTCTAAAAAAATTTACCTTTTTGTTTAAGTCCTTATAGTCATTCTTGGAAAATATAATTACTTCTTGATTTTCTTTTTTAATTTTAAAAATAACAATTTTTGAAATTAAAAAACTTACAAAATTTAGAATAATGTATTTAAATCCATCATTTATGAACAGGTCATGAAGAGTATGAGAGATAACTACTTTGCTATAGTTTGCTTTAAAAAAAATAAATTCAAAAAGTGTAATTTTTTTATACCCTGCTTCTTCGAGACTTTCTAACCAATCTAAATAATAATTTCCTTGAATGTTGTTATTTAGACTTCTATAAAGCACTATTTTCATGAAGTAGCACTCCCTTAAAAATTTTTATCGCTGAGTTTTTTGATACATTCCAACATAAAAATCATAGTGATTTTTTTTTGTTGTGCCATCTTTTAAACTTTTTATATTTCCCCTTCTTTTGTCAACTAACATTTCCTCAACTAAATCTAAGCCTGAGGTTAAAGAACTTATTTGCTCTTTGTTGTAAATTCTGTGACTATTGAAGACAACTCCTGGATCTCTTTTTGTAAAAGTAGTTGAAAAAATGAGATGACCCTTATACTCAATCACTTTTTGAATTTCTTCCATTAACTTTCTAGGCCCGTCAAAATCTAAAGAATCTCCATATCTTCCTAAACCAGCATGCTGCAGAGTTTGTTGACTCATGACTAAGGAGAATTTATTTTTGCAAAATGAGGACAGTTTTAGGGCATCTCCAACTAAACAAGTTTCATTTTTAGAATTTTTTTTTCTTTCTCTTATGTCTACAGTAGTTACTTTACAGTTTGCTAACAACCCTAATAGAAAATGTCTATATGAACCAATATCTAATATTTCATCGGGTTTTAATTTTGATATCCAATTCGACATAATAGAACATTGAGTATCAAGCGAACTTTCTTCGTGATCTTCTACTTCATATCTAAGGTTTTCATAAATTTCATATCCCTCAGCCTTGAAATTATCAATCAAGATTTTCGATTCATTCCTAATTTTCTTTACTTCATATGAAGTTGGTTTACTTACCCTTGAGATATTGAATCCAAAGTTTTGTCCAAGAAACTTATTAAATTTAGAAATTAACATTTAAATCTCTGAATAGATTTTTTTAAAGGCCGTAAAGAAATCCTCTGAATCTATAAAATTTAATTTCTCAAAAGATTGTAATTTAAGAGCAAAAATGTGATCCATATCATATTGGACATAATGAGAAGATTCATTATAGATTAATTTACGATCACTAGATATTATTTTAAATCTTACCAAATCTTTTATAATTTTTTGCGAACAAACCGAAAAATTATCTTTGAGTTGAACATTTACAATAATAAATTCATGTGAATTTGTATGTTGTGCTAAGGAAACTCGATCAATAAATTCATGGCCATTGAATCTAATGTATCCTGAAAAAATTTTTTCCTTTTTGTTTGTTTTTATAAATTCGTTTTCAAAAATTAATGATTTACAGTAATAGTCTTTTTTATAGAAATGATCCTCTTTTTTATAAAATTTACCGTCAATGACAAAATCAGCGTAAGTATGTCTTGATAGGAATAGGTCATCGCAATTTTCACTTGCATTGTTGCCAAGATGACAAATCACCTTGTTTTCAAGATTTGATGATAGCTCTACTCTTATAATTTTATTTTCAATAATCTTACTTTTAATAATTTGGTGATTTTCTAAGAAATAATCAACAAAAGGTTTTTGTAAAACTTTTAATTGATATGGGAAGTAAAAAAAATCAATTAGATATGTAAAAATTTTTTTTATGGCATTTAGTTTTTTAAACTTTATAACTTTGTATTCATTAATATAATCATAATGCTTCTCATTTTGAGTTTTTTTTTGAAGGAAAATCTTGAGAATTTTATTAAAAAAGAATCCGGAAAACTTTCCAAACCGAAACGGTAAAAAGAAAAAGTTAAGATTATTAATATAAAAAAAATAAAGAGGTTTAAATACAGAAAAATTAAAAGTAATAGTTTTTTCTAACTTCAAAAAATCCTCCGAAGTCCCTTTAAGTAAATGAGGAAACTTATCAAATTTAATATTAGAAAATTCTCCTGTTTTCCATGCTCCTCCAATTGATTTAGATCCTTCAAAAAGACTTATGTCTGTATTTCTTGATTGAAGAAGTTTAGCTAACAAAAGCATTAGAGGGGACGTTCCAATGATTATAGATTTTTTTTTAGTATTCATAAAAAAATGGATCAGCGTCAAAATTTTTTGTCCATCTTTCTCTAAAGAACTTTCCAAGTCTTTTATTTTTCATTTTCCAGTTCAAACCATCAAAACTCTCGTACTCTGAAATAGATAATCTAGATTTAGAAATTAGAACATGACAAAAAATTTTAAAAACTCCTTCAGCGTAGCTAACACATGGATTTGCATGATACTTTGGTGATCCAGAAATTAATTCATTAGACATCATTCTAAAAAAGTCTTTAAGAAAGCTTTTTTTTGAATGAATGAATACTTCCTCATCAATGGCGTCCCAGTTTAATAAATTTTTACTTTTTGTTAAAAAAATTTTCCACTTAACAACATTATTTGATAAATATCTCTTCGAATACCATAAGAAAAATTCATCATTTACCTTGAGAACATAGGGATAATAAATCTTTGAATTTGAATCTTTATCAGGAAATCTTATTACATGTCTATTTTCCCATTTCGCAAAATCCTTACTCGTCACACAACAAAGTTGAGTTATTTCATTTATTTCTTCAATGAAAAACATAAAAAAATTATCCTTGTGCAATAAAATATGTGGATGTTGGCATCCGTTTCTTTTCCCGAACGAATTAGGAATTTCAATTTCATAAAAAGGTTTTTTGTCTAAATGCCAATTACTAAAATCTTTTGTAATAATCTTTCCAAATCTCAAAATATTATCAGCGCCTCTAGCTTGAAAAATACAGGAAATTTCATCATTGGTTTTTATTAGGCAAGGATTACTGGTTTGTTTTTCATAAAAAGTATTTTTTTTTAATGGAACAAGTTGTTTTTCATTTATTAGAAATCCATCCTCGTTGTATTTTGCGAATCCAACTGATTCACTAGTTCCATCAAAACCTGCAAAAAACATCAATTTTTGTTTTCTTGAAGCCAATCTAATTAAAATCTGTGGAAATAGTTAAAAAAAAATTATGATAACCTATTTGTGGTGATAAAAAAATATTTCAAGATAATCATTGGTTATCTTTCTGGAGATTTAATAAATACTGGTCTAAGCCTAGCTTTAACATATCTCATAAGCTATTTTTTTGGGCTTTCTTTTTTGGGAAGCTTGGTAACTCTTTTATCTATAATTAGTCTTGTCAGTGGTTTCTTAAATTTTCAAATTGTAGATTGGTTTGGGATTGAAATAAATGAAAATAATAGAAATATAGATAAGCTTTATTTCTTTATTAATCTGGAATTATTTACAAGATTATTAAGCAGCATTTTAATTATTATTTTTTTTCTACTTACTGAGTTTGTTTCCTTAAGTCTCTTATCTCTAAATATTTACCTTATCTCATTTATTCTATTGTCATTAGAAAATTTAGCAGTTTCTATAATGAGATTCGAAAAAAAAACATATGAATTGGTATTTTTAAAAAATTTTTTAAACTTTTCGAGATTATTAATCATTATTTTCGTAGTAATTTCTTATGGAAAATTATCATTTGATTCATTTATAAAACTTTACGCAATAGTAAATTTTATTTTTTTCTTATTTTGCGCTTTTTTATTGCAAGAAAGATTGAAAGGATTATTCTTTAAGTCTTCAAAATGGTTATCCGAGTTAAGGCAAAAAAATTTTAGAGCTAGAGCTTCAAGGATGTTTATTGCATCATCCTTTTCAAGTTTTACAAAACATGGAGATATTTCTTTTTTGTCTCAAATTGTCGGCCCGGAGTTGACGGGTTTTTACAAATTAGCAAAATCTTTCGCAAGCCTTTACAACATATTTGCAGGCGCATTGTCTTTTATTTATTTTAGAATTCTTCAAGAAACTCTTTCAACTTTGGATGTTTTTATAAAATTTTGGAAAGAATTATTTTTTACCTCT
>MDSZ01194334.1_pt1 | contig 25589 bp, 18 predicted proteins | sample 811201 | NCBI WGS metagenome assembly MDSZ01 (sample SAMN05326647, study PRJNA326480) | marine metagenome | isolation source: seawater | place: Indian Ocean: North | collected 2010
CCCTAACTTGACTCCCAGCAGCGACAAGCCCTAATGTTAGTCTTGCTGAATGAGAACCCCCTCCCCTAGGATCATTGAACCCCTTGGACCAAACTGACTCGACCATGTCTGCATGTCCGGGTCTGGGATGATCAGGAAGAAAGTCGTAATCGTTTGGACGGGCATCTGAGTTCATCGCCACCAGTAAAATTGGCCACCCCGTTGCCTTTCCACCATATACGCCCGATAGGATCTCGCATTCATCGGTTTCCAATCTTGGAGATAGCCCTCTCTTTCCTGTTTTCCTATTAGATAGGTCACGCATTAAGGCCTCAGTATCTATCGGAGTTCCCGGGGGCATTCCTTCTACTAATGCGCCTACACACTTTCCATGGCTCTCACCAAATATTGTGACTCTAATTCCTTCGCCTAGACCCATTCCCATCAAGATGCCCCCTCTAACTCAACTTCACTATTTTCGAATCTGGTAGATATGGTTTCGATGCCCATGCCATTAAGAAGTTCCTCAAGATTGTCCAAATCTGACTCGTAGCAAACTATTGCCATTGCAGGTCCTGAGCCGCTAATCCCGGCTGCAATTGCTCCGGAGGCGATACAAATGTTACTAATTCTAAGTGCTTCGAAATCATCGGTTGCAGCTGCGACGGCCATTCCATTTGAGGAAAGTGCATCCATTGGAGATCCATTCATTAGAGATGCTAATGATCTTTGGAAAAGCCTTTCTTGGTTGTAGAATGAGTTTTTCGAGATTTCTGCCTTTCTACTACCTCTCAACCCTAAAATTACAACTAACGATTGATCGATTTCTCCTTGAAAAATTACTGATTCAGAAGCCGCAAGGGTTGGATCAACCAGTTTCCATCCTGGAGATAATGAAGCCATCGTATCATCCATACTTCCTGTGATTGTACATTTGGACAACCTCTGTGATTTTACGGCTATGTCGGCAATATCGAAATCAGACAATCCAGTCCAGCAATAGGAGTTTGCGGCCCTAATTGCTGCGCAGGCTAGAGCTGAGCTGGACTTCAGACCCTGTCCTATTGGAATATTGCTTTCAACCTTCCACCCTACTTCGTTTGGAAGAGGTAAGCCCTCTGACCTCCAACAGGATTCGACAGCATCCAGAATTCCATTTCTATCTTCTTCGACTAAAACTCTGTTCTCTAACAACAAGACCTCTGTGGACAACTGAATTCCTATTGAACAACCCTTTCCAATACCCAATGCATGAAGGATTGAGATCGCCCCATTAGCAGAACCCCTTCCCAAAATCCTCACTTCTCTACCCCCCGTCCTTTGAGAGCAATTCCTACATGTCTTAATCTTGGATCTGCAATTACCAAGATTCTGTCTCCAGCAGATAGTTCCGTTACTGAAACAGCTTCTCCGGTAGGTGTAACGATTCTTACTGTCTCTGCTTGTTGAACAATTATCTGGCCATGGGAGTCAGAAACCATGAATCTAATCAGAAGCAATGGGCGATTTTCAATTTTTATTCTACCTATGATGGCACTTTCATAAATTCCAGAATTAGACACAATTGAGACTTGGTCTCCAGATTTGAGTTCGCTTAGGTACTTCGTTCTGCCGTTGGGCAAAAGAGCATAGGAATGTATTGCTCCGGCATTAACTCTGAATGGCCTAGTTGGCACGTAATCAGATTGGATTGTCTCGCCATGGATGAGGCAAAGTTTTCCCGATATTGAACCTGTAGCGATTCCCTGTCCTTCCTTCAACCTCCGAGTTAAATCGACGCAGGCCCTTTCTCCAATTCCTGCCGATTCAATTGAAGTGATTTCTGCCTCCACCAGAGATGGCTCTTGAAAATCTGCCTTTTCAACGAACTCTAGTTTCTCACCAATCATCATTTTCGCCTTATCTACTAGTTGTTTGGGGACCAAAATTGCATCTACGCCAACATCAAGGGAATTGATGCTGCCATTAAGATCGATTTCATCTTCAATCGCTGCCGCGATTCGAGTACCTGATTCCCTGGATGCTGCAATTAGATTCTCAAGGGGCACCATCTTCCAATCTGAGCATCTAACTAGAATCCAAGGTACTAGTCCGATTAGTGACATTGCTTCTTCCTGGTCAGAAGAGTTTCCAATTTTTACTTCGGAAACGTCGCTTGAGAAACCCGTCCAGAATCTGCTAATCATTTCTAGTTCTCCATAGTTTGAATCTTCAGAGTCAATCCAAATCTGCAAAGGATCACCTCAGATGTCTAGACGCTTCTTCAGAGCTGTCACCATCGTGGACTATTGCTCTCAGTGCCCTAATCATTGACGCAGGGTCTTCTGATCCGAAAACTTGCCTTCCGATGCAAACTCCAGAACCACCCGAATTGATTGCTTTCTCAACGACTTCTAATAGTTCAGATAATGTAGAATCTCTGGGACCTCCTGAAATTAAGACCGGAATTGGAACTGAAGAGGTTACGATTCTGAATGAGTCTTGGGAGCCTGTCCAAGGGACCTTGACTACATTGCACCCAAGCTCCCAAGCTAGTCTGGCTGCATGAGCAACCCCTCCAGTAATGTCAGAATTATCAATAGAGAGATTTTTCCCTCTCGGATACATCATTCCCAAAACTGGAATTCTATTTTGATTGGAATCTGTGGTTATTGCTCCTAGTCTCTCGATCATGTCCGCCTCATATTCATCTCCCAGATTTACCTGAGCCGAAATCCCTATGGCACCTCGATCCAGGGATTCAGAAGCGTTCGCGACTAGAACCTTATCTTGAGATCGATTACCACCATGAGACGTAGAAGCTGAGGCATGACAAACGAATCGTTTCCATCCCGTTCTCTCGAAGTGATGGGTGATTGCCCCCTTGTGAAGAATTATTGCATCGGCTCCGCCCTCTATGGCGGCATCGACTGCTGAATCGGTGTCTTGGAGACCATGCTCCGGGAAGTTAGAGACACCGTGATCCATAGGGACCCAGACTCCCTTACCATTAGGAAGAATGGTTTCTAAGCGGTTTGCCAGAACATCGGCCACATATTCTCGTCAAAGCCCCCTCTCTTGAATGGTCCCTTATTCTTGTTTCTTCCTTTACTCTTGATTTCATTTATCAGAAATCCAAGTCTACAATTACTGGGGCGTGGTCCGAGACTACCATTCCACCCTCTCTCATTATCTGAGCAGACTTCAAGAGTGGCCTTGCAGAGTTGTTCGCTAAGATGTAATCTATTCTCCAACCCCTATCCCTCTCTCTTGCCCTTCGAAAGTTGGACCACCAAGAGTAAGGGCCCTTTACCTCCCCCACGTAAATTCGCAGAAGATCGGACCAGCCAGCAGCTAGCATTCTATCGAACCACTCTCTCTCATGCTCCAAGAAACCCGAAGTGCGCTTATTTCCCACTGGATCCCAGATGTCATCCTCTGTATGTGCAATATTCAGGTCCCCGCATAGCAAGGCTGGTTCATCCGAATCTAGGAATTGTTGACTCCATTGAAGCATGTCCTCCAGCCACTGATCCTTGTAATCCTGGCGCTCTTGTCTTGCCGAGCCATTTGGCAGATACATGTTGATACAATTGAGGTTTCCATGTTTTGTTACGAGCACTCTACCTTCTGGGTCCCTTGTCTCATCAAGATCGGTATCGATTCCCCTACCAATCTCGTCCATACCGACTCGGGAGCATGACATTACCCCCGAGTACCCCTTCTTCTCTGCAGGATGCCAGATTACCTCATATCCATCGGGTTCGGACCATTCCTTAGGCATCTGCTCAGGAAGCGCCCTTACTTCTTGGAATAGCATTATGTCGGCGTCGATCCTCTCAATGAAATTATCAAGCCCCTTTCTGTGGGCTGCTCGTATTCCATTTAGGTTCCAAGACACGACTCGCATGGTCATGCGCTACTGCGATAGGTCTTTGACCTTCTCGACGAGATCCATCTTCCTGATCCTCCTCATCCCATATGGAGTGAGGATTACAGAGATGAAAACTACTACTCCGACAAGCTGTATTGCAACTACTGGATCTGCTGAAACAGACATGTAGAATGACCACTGAACGAAGGATGAGATCATGGCTTGTGTCCCAACCAAAGTGAACATGAAAGCTAGTGACCCCCCGATAATGCCTATTGCGAGATGTTCCCCAAACAACATCCATCCAAGTTTGTTCATTGGTGCTCCAAGAACTCTAAGTGTTGCAATCTCCCTATCTCTTTCTGATAGATTGATGATCAGGGTATTGAAGAGAACCACTATCGCGATAAGAATTCCTAGAAACAGGATTGCCCCCAGGAAGCCTTGCTGCTGTTCAAGAATTGCCTCGTAAGAAGAGACCAAGTCATCCTTCTCGATTACAACCAACGATACGTCACCCAGGTCTGCATCTGCAACTACCCCTTCTGGAAGGTCGATTAGAACAGCAGATGATTCGAATCCAACTACTTCTGCCAAGTCCGATCTGTGAAGGTACGCAGTTCTGCTCATCTCTCCCTGAGTGATGCCTACAATCTCTACCTCAATTGATGTGGAGCCTAAAACAAGAGTCTGAAAATCGCCAGTCCCCCACCCAAGAAAATGATTGAGACCTTCATCAATAAGGATCTCAGTGGTTTGCCTGCCTTTCTCCGGAATCTTGCCTTCCTTCAAATCTATTACTACAAACGCCTCGCTATCTGTAGAGAGTACATCCATTCCATTTACCATAATTACTCGGGAGTCGTCAAGGGGATTTGCCGGGAATGAGATGATTCTCTCGTAACTCCCTTCCCTTGCCTCCGCCCACTCAATAACCCCTTGATCACTTCCAGAGAGAACGTTTGCTTGTACGTCCCAGTTCTGCTTATCTTCAATGGAACCCACAGTCATGTCTTCCATTGTAGCCATCATCAGAGTGATGCTACCGAAGAGGAGCATGGAAAGACCTACAGCTAGGAATGTGAAGGCTAGCCTTGTTGGCTTCCTGATGCTGGACCTTATCGTCAGACCTGCCGTCGTGGGTAGAGAAGAGGTGATTTCCTGTATTTTCCTAGAGGAAATCCTGATCTCGTGCTGGCCCCTCAGAACTTCAAGGGGCTGTAATCTTGAGGCTTGAATAGCCGGGACCGCTCCTGAGACTAGAACGACAACCATCGTAACGCCTACAATCTGAATTACTATTGGAGCAAGGTCAGTTGTTTCGACGATCGGGATGCCCAATATCTCCTCGTAGATTTCTAGCATTGCTGGTGCTCCCACATAAATTCCAAGCAATGCTCCCATCGAGGAGCCAATGGCCCCAATTGCCAGAGGCAAAAGGAAGTAGGCAGGCATGATCGAAAGCCTGGGGATGCCTAGAGTTCTCAAAATCGCAATCTCTCTGGCCTGGGACTGGACAAGCCTCTGAAGGCTGAGGAAAATTGTTATTCCGGCAATGGCAGCAATCATTCCTGTTACTGGAAGGTAGAACTGCATAGCTCCATCAGCGTCCAATCTTAAGAGTTCGACAGAGAAAATCTGGGATCTATCGTAAACGAAAGAGTTCGAGTCGACCGTCTTAGAGACTGTTTCGTCTATATTCTCGATAACTAGTGCTAGCTCTGCCCCTTCCTCCTCGTCAGTGTTTGGCAAATCGTAATCCGGTGTTCCCGCGACGTCTATCAACAATAGATTTGATGTGCCCTCACTGAGATTAGAAAGCCTCTCTAGACCCTCAGAAGAGAGGTATCCTGTGGCAAATGTCCCCATCTCTGCTGGAAAGATGGATCCCTCCTGTGCATAGTATAGATGATTAGAATGTAAACCGATTCCAACAACAGTGAAGTTCATTCTCCCTGAGCCAGCACTGATTGTGATTGTTTCTCCCAAATCGACTTCCATTCCAGTTGAGACCCGATAGTCGATGACTATCTCACTATCATCGTTAGCCATTCTTCCTGAGCAGCAGTCATGATCGGGGATCCAAACCCTATCTACAAATCCCTCGTCAATTCCATGCCAGACTGCAGGGACCAGTTTTTCTTTGTGGAACATAGTTCCATCTAGTCTTAGCCTAGGCTCGCAATCATTTAGCACCAAGTCAGAATCAGACCAATCGTTGGAAATCTCCTCGCAAAGTAACTCTGAAGTCTGACCATTCCAAGTTCCACTTGGGTTCTCGACCAAAACGTCTGGCAGGTTCAATCCTTGTTCTGTGTCTTCGTATATTTTGTCGTACATCCCTGAAACTGTGTGAGCGTATGCTGCGAATGAAATCCCCGCAAAAACGGCAACAAGAACCATTGCGACGACTGCAGCTAGTCTGACCTTTGATCTCATCATACTCCTTGCCAAGCGCTTGGTCAGGAGAACAAACATTGCTTCACCTATCCTACTCTCTCATCGGAGATGATTTTTCCACTATCGATCCTTATTACTCTGGTAGCGAAATCTACCAATGACTCGTCGTGCGTGACGAAGACGCACGTGATTCCCTCTGACTGACAGGCCCTCACTAGTACCTCCATCACCACCGAAGAAGTCTTCGAGTCTAGATTCCCGGTCAACTCATCTCCAAGAAGTAGCCTCGGACGCTTGGCAAGGCTCCTAGCTATGGCTACCCGCTGCTGTTGCCCGCCGCTGATCTCTGCGGGGAAGCGGTCCATCTCGTTTTCAAGGCCCACCAGGGATAATAGGTTTCTAGCCCTCTTTTCGTCCCTGCCTCCTGCCAACTCCTGGATTAGGAGTAGGTTCTCCAATACGGTAAGATCCTGAAGAAGGTTGAAGAATTGGAATACGTATCCAATATTCTCTCTTCTGAATGTTGTCATTGCCTCTGAGTCATTCTTGGGAACCTCATTTCCAGAGAATTGGTATGTCCCATCTGTAGGGCTGTCCAATGCTGACAAGCAATTGAGTAGCGTAGTCTTTCCCGAACCAGAGGGTCCCAGAAGGATGATTCTCTCTCCTTCAATAATGTCTAGGTCCACGCCATCAAGGGCCCTAACTGTCTCTGAAGCCATTCGATAGTGCCTTTCCAGCCCTTTTATTCTTACCAGTGCCATACTTTACGCCGACTCTACGAAGGGGTATTGGTATTCAAACTACTTCGCCAATTCTATGACTCTGATGCGCCAGCGAAAAAGGCCATAGAGTCCCTGAATAGTTCCTCCCTTCTGTGCCTCTTATTGTCTCTAATCTTGAGCCAAGTGAACCCAATTGCAAGTAGGATTAGGAAGGGTATGAATGCCTCTGCATGATACCTCTCCATCACCTCGATTATCCCTCTTGCCGTATACGCCCAAGTGATCGAAGCTGCAGTCCCGCCAATGAAGCAAGCGGCTAAGACCCTCTGGAATCTCATTCGTGCCACCAAACCGAGCATCGCGCCAACTAGGACCCCGCTTGCCATGAATGGGATCCAGACAAAGACGATCAGCCCCCAGAAACCAAATCTATCAATCCTGGAACGATTCTTATGCGCGACATACTCCACTGATGAGAGGATGTCGCCCATGAACGGATTCTGGAGTAGTGCCCCAGCAATCCCCCCTCTCTTAGCAACCATAGCCTCCCCGGATAATTCCTGAAAGCCTTTTTCGACCCTGCCAGCTACCGCTCTATCCCCCAAGGTTGACTTCTCGTTTCTTGCGCTAACTACCAGAACCCTGCCTTGTAGAAGATCCTGCAAGTCTGAAGAAAGGTGGTTCCTGAGGTCCCCTTGGAGATGCTGGAATGTTGGCTTGAATAGGAAGTAGGCGAACCTCGTTACAGGCCTATAGATTACTCTGACAAAGACTGCTTCCTCGTCTGCCATTATTGCAGAACCATAATCGGCAACATCGTGTCTCTTGAACCACCTGGACATGCTGTCACGGAATGCCTCCTCCAGATTTCCGAATTGGCTCATGTTAGAGAAGAAAACACTGTAGTCCTCAGTGAGTTCTTTTGGATTCCAGTCTTCAGGTGAAGATTGAATTTTTCTTTCAAATGCTCCACTTTCTGAATCAGAGTCTGTGCGAACGATCTTGAGTTGCAAGGGCCTCATCTCTCCAAAAATTCTGAATTCTCTTAGAATGTCCTTGATTATGGTACCCTTTACTTCTGCAGGAGGGACTATTGTCCTCCTAGTAGATCTATATGGAAGGAATACGTCGACTGAAATAGACCTGTCCTGAATCTTCATGGAACTCAAGTCTGGACTAATGTGAAGTCTCTCGCTCGCCGATTCAATAGTGTTCTCAATTAGTCTCACCATTTGTTCGCTAGAAAGAAGGTCGTCAGTCTCCCTGTGGTACAACCTGTGCATCAATGGATATTGGACGCAGAGGAAAAAGACAGACATCCCAAGTGAGACAATTGCCATGTACCAAGGTGGAACTTCGTAGCTTCCGCCAGTCAACATTGCTGTTTCCCTGCCCCCTACCCATTCGGCAGCCATCAGACCCCATCCCCATCCCCCCATCTTTTGTATGGTAAAACATGGTCTGACATCGTCGTCAAACTTCTCCATCTTCCTATGAGACTCATCGGAGCCGAATAGGCCGAAGAAAGATGATGCCTCTACAGTATGCAAAGACAGATCCAACTCCTTCTCTCCTGCCAAGTCAACGACTCGCTTCTGGTGGAATTCTTCCTGTGATATTTGAGGCCAGCCCGAAGAGTCGTTTGTCGAGACTATCACAGATACGCGAACCAGGAAATGTCCGTCATCCAACTGATCGTGCTCCAGAACTATTGAAAGATCGCCCTTTCCACCTTGGATTATTGAAAGCTCTTTTTCTGAGTCGAGAGAATCAGAATCGCCCGAAGATGAAGAGTTCCAAACTTCTACGATAATTGCAGAAGAGGCATCCGAAGGGACGTTGTTGCTTCGGATTCGCAGATCGTTTTCTTCGATACCTGCCTCGATCCATATCTCTCCCCTGCGATCGACGCAATCTGACGGGTCCAAGAACGTCCCGGATAGAGTTTCGTCCACGACAATGGAGTCGCCGAGGATCAGTCCTGACGAAGCAACGGAAATCAAGCTAAAGAAAACGAATCCGGAAATTAGTCCAAAAACGAGTGTATAATCGTCGAATGTCTGAGGGATCACCGAATTTACCAAGAATCTCTTCCCTGGATTCTCCTTCCTCTGCCTAATTCTGTCCAACTCAATGTCAACTCGATCGTATGGATCCTCTGTTGACTCTGAGGTGTTCTTCTCTCCGGGCTCTTCTAGAGAATCAATAGGCTCTGAATATAATGAGTCTCCCGTCATTGGGGATAAACGAGTCAGTCCCAGTATATTTGATATTTGCAATTTATCTCATTAATGCTATTTCGAACCTATAAATTTCTGGAATGATTCCCAACTATGACGACGGGAATTTTAATGTCCTCCTACGGAGTAGGAGGAGCATGTCCAGTGGCAACGCGGCCGTGTCACGCCTATCCCTGCTGCTGGTCGGGCTGATGGTGTTTCCAGGCCTAATGACGCTGGGGATTTACCAAATTGGAGCCGATAGTTTGCCAAATGAGGCGAAAATGGCACCAATTGATTTTACTCCCGATTCGGATTTACCCCTTGGATTACCCAATTCTGGCGATCCTTCCCACGGGTGGAAAGATGACTCTGGAAACATTGGCGAGGCTGCATTATTCTATCGAACTGCGACGTACGTGCCAATTGAAGATTGGTCATCGATAACTGGAGAAGTTGTCATGTCTGGTTGGCTCGCTCTGGCACACGAATACCCAGTTCCTTCTGATTGGAGGGAAAGTTTGACTGATCTGGGGATGGAGTGCAGAACTTTCTACTCACCTCAAGGATTCCATTGCAAAGTTCCAAAACTCACACCCATGGAACTCGAGGATTTCGGCGTAATTGGTGCTTTCCGACTAGATGGAACAGACAAACTTGCACCCGATGTAATTTCACTTGTAGAAGGCCAATCAAATGGGGCAATAATGCAGGGCGATAGATTCGTGATGAACGTCGTATTGAGTGGATCGGACGAATTATCGGATCTAATCAACACTGGTGTTGAGGTTTCTGACTACCGGTCGAACAGAATTGCAGAAGTAGTGGTTTCCAAGGATGATTTGGGTAATCTACTGGAGCTCGATTTCGTCGAGTGGGTTGAGCCCAAATATCCAGCACAGCTTGACAATCAAGGGGCTGCCGACATAATAGACGTAGACTGGGTTGCTGATGCCTCCAACATGGGAATCTATGGAGGCTCTCTGACAGGAGCTGGGGTGATTGTTGCGGTAATGGACTCTGGCCTGGATGATGCGGTGGTATGCTCCAGCATCTCCGAATGTAACACCTTAAACAACGATATTCACGCTGATTTCGCAGGAAGGATAAGAGGGATTGTCTCCTATACATGCTCCACATGTACAGATGGTCCGGATGATCCCAATGGCCATGGGACCCATGTCACCGGATCCGTTCTGGGAGATGGGTCGAACTCACCAGAAGGCACGGACAATAGTGGAATGGCCCCCGATGCTCAGTTGTTCATGCAGGCAGTCTATGCGGTAGGTGGCTATTGTAGTGGTTCCAGGCTTTGCCAACCCGACTACGAGGACTTCTTTGCTGAGGCTCACAATGCCGGAGCCAGGATTCACACCAATTCATGGGGGACGGGTCCCGACTCAACATCAGGATGCAGTGGCACCGAGTGTTTTGCATACTACAGTTCTGATGCTTGGGAAATTGATACCGAAGCAAACGTTCTGAGCGACTTGACCATTCTATTCGCGATGGGTAACGATGCAATGGACTGCACATACAACTCATTCGGTCAGACAACCTGCTACGGCGGTAAAAATGGTGAAATTAATCTGGGTGCATTGAATAGGCAGGCCACTGCCAAGAACATTCTATCTGTTGGGGCCTCGGAAAACTACCGTGACACATTGCCCCTATACTCCACACCTTACAGGAATTTCTGCACCTTTGGCGGAAATCCCCCCGCTCAAGGAGAATGCCCACAACCTCACACTGACGAGAAATGGAGCATGAATCCAATTTTTGACGACACGGCATCGGACAATCCAGAAGGAATGGCTGCATTCTCTAATAGAGGTCCCACCAGTGATGGCAGGATAAAGCCAGACATTGTAGCGCCGGGAACTTGGATCCTATCGACTCGCTCAAGCTATGCTGATACAAACAGCAGAGATGTTGGAGACTACTACACTCACAAGTATGGGACTTCAATGGCTACTCCGATTACAGCAGGTTCAATCGCCCTCATTCTAGAGTACTTGAATAATTTCGGTGGATACGACTGCAATCTTGCTTATGATCCATCAAGCGATCTATGCCCGGAATCGTCGCTAATCAAAGCAATAGTTGCCGCAGGAGCGCACGACTTGATGGGGCAGTACGAAACAGGGGGGGACGCGAATGGTAATGGAGCGGCAGAAAAAGCTCCGAACAGCCACGAAGGCTGGGGGAGGGTTGACCTACAGGGAGTAGTCGGTACCGGTTTCACAGAAGGGATTGAAATCTCGACCGAGGAGAGTCACTCCTTCAGATTATCAATCCCCGATACTGGAATCGAAAGCTTCAGAGTTGTGCTTTCATGGAACGATCCAGCGAATTCACCGGGTTCTGGGAAGCAACTTATCAACGATCTTGACATTCTTCTTAAGAGTCCTAGCGGAGTAGTTCAGACATACACAAACGACGATGTGAACAACCTAGTAGGAATCACAGTAGATGGAAGCCCGGAAGTGGGAGATTGGGAAATCATTGTCACTGGAACAAATGTCCCATCTGGTCCTCAGAAGTACTACTTGGCTTCTAGCGCAGGACTGATCGAAGACATGAGGCATCCGGTTTCAGACGGATTAAATGAGCCTGGTTTCCAATCTGGTTCAATTTTCACTGAGACGACGATGACCGTTGGAGGTACTCATCTTTGTACAATACTTGATGACGCCTCTTTACAGTGCTGGGGAGATAACTCCTACGGCCAATTGGGTGATGGGACCAAAACAGACAGGCTCACAACGACCCCAGTGAATCTAGATGAAGGGAGGACCGCCGTATCCATTAGTGCTGGAAAGGAGCACACTTGCGCAATCCTCGACAATGGAGAACTGGTGTGCTGGGGAAGGAACAACTTTGGACAATTAGGCGATGGTTCAGATAGCCAATCCAATAATCCTACAGGAGTAGTATTCTCAAGCAGTTCCGCTGTCCCAGTCCAGGTTTCATCAGGGGATTGGCACTCATGTGCAGTGCTTGATGACGCCAGCCTGGAGTGCTGGGGAAGAAACGATCACGGGCAACTTGGAGACGGGACTAACATAGACAGAAATTCTGCGGTGCAAGTTAGTCTCTCACCGCACAAGGTCCTAGCGGTTTCGACTGGGGCTAATCACACTTGTGCGGTCCTAGACGATTGGTCATTGAAGTGCTGGGGGGCTAATGGAAATGGCCAGTTGGGGTTGGGCTCGACGACATCCACAAATTCCCCGGCCACTGTTAGCGTCGGTGGAAACACAGTAGCAGTTTCTGCTGGAGGTGCGCACACCTGCGCCATTTTGCACGGCTTCAACATGAAGTGCTGGGGGATGAACTCAATGGGCCAGTTGGGGGATGGTGGGACCAATCAACAAAACGATGCGTCTTCTGTCGGATACGTCTCTTCTGGATCTGGTGATTTAGAGGTAACAACAATTGATGCCGGGGAATCACACACCTGTGCAATTGACTTGAGCAAGGCTCTACACTGCTGGGGGAGCAGTGCAAAGGGCCAAGTTGGTGACGGTAGCACGTCCAGTCAGATTTCCTCACCCACGACAATAGATCTTGGTCAGAGCCTTGGTGCCCTATCGGTTTCCACAGGTACCTCTTTCACATGCGTAGTGGCGAGCAATGACTTGCCCAGATGTTGGGGTGGACATGGTTCTGGAGATCTATCCATGGACACCTCTCCTTCTGAGTTTTCTATCCCTAGATGGTCTTACATTAGTTCATCTGAGAGGGACCTTAATGACCCCCCAGATGGGACCTTGAACATATTCGAAGTCTCTGTCGCTGGTGATTCCGATAGCGATGGTTTTCCTGATGCAGACGATAACTTCCCAAACAACCCCACTAAGGCAGTAAACTGCTCACCTGGATCATATGGCAGATTCACATGCAGGCTGGCCGGATTGGGATACTATGTCGAGGGAAGCGGATATACGGTCATGACTCCAGCTAGTCCAGGACACTACGTCAACTCCATCGGCGCGAGTTCACAGGTAGAATGCCCGATAGGAGAATTCCAGGAGTTGTCTGCACAGACTTCTTGCGAACCCGCTCGACCCGGATACTACGTTTCCGATACTGGTTCTGCAGAGGGTACCCCCTGTCCAGCTGGGACCTACAACAACGAAGAGGGGCAGACCTCGGAAGCGGCTTGCAATTGGGCAGAAGCAGGGCACAGTGTGCCCGTACTAACCCAAGTATCTTCGGGCGCGAAGCACACCTGCGCCATTCTAGATGATGGTTCAGTAAGCTGCTGGGGAGAGAACAGCAATGGTCAACTTGGAGACGGAACTAGATCGGTTCACATCGAACCGGACAAAGTTTCAATGCCATTGGGCAGGAAGGCCTTGGAAATCTCTGCAGGGTCATACCATACTTGCGCATTGTTGGACGATGGGTCAGTTCGGTGCTGGGGTGCGAACGATTTCGGCCAATTGGGCGATGGGACAACAATTGAGAGGGTTTCTCCAGTTAGCGTAGACCTAGGAGGAACGGCAGCATCGGGAGTATCGGCTGGAGAGTCCCACACATGTGCAATCCTCGACGATGATAGTGTCAAGTGCTGGGGTGACAACAGCAATGGTCAACTTGGAGATGGGACTACGACTACCAGGAATACCCCGGTGAGCGTGTCGTTTGGAGGTTCCGGAGTTCATCAGATTTCGGCTGGATCATACCATACTTGTTCGATAATGCTGGATCGCACAGTTAATTGCTGGGGGGACAATTGGCATGGGCAATTGGGATTGGGCTCAAATTCAGATAGCCTTACTCCCAGATTAGTCTCGGTTTCGAGCAACAGCAGCGCAGTAACTCTGGATTCCGGCGCATTCCATACCTGCCTTGGGATGAATGACGGGAAAATGTATTGCTGGGGATACAATGCCTACGGCCAACTAGGAAATGGAGGGACAACGAATTCGAATTCTCCAATTATGGTACCTCTTAGCTCCACTCAATCTCCGACTTCCGTATTGGTAGGATTGTTCCACAGTTGCTCGCTTTTCGACTCTGGGGATATGGCTTGTTGGGGAGATAACACCGAGGGGCAACTTGGAGATGGTTCGCAAACCGGGCAGTTAATTCCAAACTTAGTTAGCCTGTCAGCAGGGGTGCTGTCAATCTCAGTTGGTCACAGGCATAGCTGCGCCGTTCTGGACGATGCAAGCCTCAAGTGCTGGGGTATGAACTCAATGGGTCAGCTGGGGGACGGGGGGACCACAGACAGCTCCACCCCAGCCAGCGTAGACCTAGGTCATGGCTCTAGGGAGCAAGTTCCCTGCGCCCCAGGAACCTACCAGCCCAACGAAAGTCAGACCTCATGCATCCTTGCCGATCGAGGTTTCAGTGTCCCTCTCGAAGGGCAACTGGGACAATCTGGATGCACAAGAGGGGAGTACTCTAGCCTGAAGGGTCAAGCGACTTGCGCCCTCGCATCAGTGGGATTCTACGTAGATGGTTTCGAGGCCCAATCGCAGAAGCAGTGCCCGGATGGTTTTTCGACCCTAGCAGAAGGCTCCACAAATTTCGATATGTGTATGCCCGACTATGATGGAGACAAGGTTCCAGATCAGTTCGATTCCGACGCTGATAATGACGGTGTTGTTAACTCCGAAGACTTTGACTGGCTGGACGAGAGTGTGTCCATAGATTCTGATAACGATGATATCCCAGACAGCATTGATACTGACGACGATAATGATGGGGTAAACGACACTGAAGATCTATTCCCATATAACCAAGCTGAATGGAAGGATGCTGACATGGATGGAATCGGGGATAATTCCGATACTGATGATGACGGCGATGGAAGAGATGACAAGTTCGACGTTTTCCCAGACGACCCCAACGAGTGGTCTGATTTCGATGGCGACAATATAGGCGACAATCTGGATCCCGACGACGACAATGACGGATTGTGTGACGATCCCTCCAGTCCCGGAATCCTGCCCCCGGATCTCGATGAAGATGGAACCCCTGACTGCATCGCACTACCTCAAGGGGATGCGTTCCCACTTGACCCATCCGAGTGGTACGATACAGACGGAGACAGCATTGGGAACCAAAATGACACCGACGACGATAATGATGGATACAATGACAGCGTTGACGCGTTCGAGTTAGATCCTACTGAGTGGGCTGACTCGGACAATGACAATATCGGAGACAATAGGGACATGTTTCCCAACAACTCAGCCGAATGGCAAGATACAGACAGCGATGGGGTAGGGGATAACTCGGATGTGTGCCCTTACGAATTTGGAATCAATCCCTCGGATAGCAACATGATGACCTTGCTTGCACTCCCGGGGAACGAATTGGGGTGCCCAGTTGTTTTCCTTCCTGGTGATGAAATTACGGTGACTGAGACGGAAGGGGTATCTGGAGAGATTACGACTTCAGACGAAATAGACACTGATGGCGATGGCATTCCCGATCTATGGGACACGGACGATGATAATGACGGTATTCTGGACATCAATGACGGAAGGAATCCTGATTCCGGCGACCCAAATTCTGTTGGGATCTATTCTAAGGACCCAACTAGGCCTTTCGGACTCGAGACGTGGGCGATTATTGTTTCAGCCATTTTCTTTGTAGGATTGATGGGATACAGGACAATGAGTTGGAAGAGGAGAGGGGTCTCCAGCATCAGATCAAAGAGAATCAGAATTCAATGATGGTGCAGGAGGCAGGATTTGAACCTGCGAAGCACTACGCACAGCGACCTGAACGCTGCCCCTTTGACCACTCGGGTACCCCTGCTCTCAGGAAGCGGCATTCCAATCAGACTTCAATGCAGCGCAAACCCTCGATAGATTGGTGCAGGGGGCAGGATTTGAACCTGCGAAGCACTACGCACTGGGACCTAAACCCAGCCCCTTTGACCACTCGGGTACCCCTGCTTAGTTGGTCCGAACAAGTATCCGCCAAGAAGGCAACGCATGCTTGTTACATTCCCCATAGTGTCATAACTTGGCCGCTGCGCCCGGAAGACGGCAAAAATGGCGCGAATTGGTGTCCTAGGGCTGGGAAACTGGGGTACAGCATTAGCCATGGCTTGGTCCAATGACGGTCACAATGTCCTAGGATGGACCATTGAGAAAGAGGTATACGAGTCTTTGATGACAAAAGGTGAAAATCAGAAGTACCTTCCAGGTTACATCATTCCGGACCTGGAATGCACGATGGAAATATCCGATGTCACAGGAGATTGTGAAATCCTGGTCCTTGCACTCCCGAGCTCGGTTATTCTAGACGTGGTTGATTTGCTAATTCCTACCCTTCGCCCCTCTCACCTACTAGTGGATCTTGCCAAGGGACTTGCCCCTCCTCAAGAAGGAGGTTCGGGGATGATTTCAGACGCAATTGAGAATAGGTTAACAAATGCTGGGATGTCGAATCCAGTTGTTGTCATGACTGGTCCCACAATTGCACCAGAAGTAGCACGTGGGGTGATCACGAACGCATTAGTGGCATGCCATGACTTTGGCGTGGCGGAAAGGATTGCCGACCGGCTATCTACTGACTCTCTCGTTCTTACTCCAGCTGAGGACCCGCGAGGTGCTGAACTATGGGGGGCGTACAAGAACTGTGTAGCCCTAGCCTGCGGACTAGTAGATGGCCTGAAAGACACAATCGGTGGCGATAACCTGAAGGCGGCTTTGGTCCTATCCGGTTATAGTGAGGGGATTAGCTTACTTGGAAAGATGGGGGCGAATCCAAATACAGCTTTCGGTCCGGCGGGAATTGGTGACCTTTACGTCACCGCAACGAGCCCGAGGAGCAGGAACAGAACCCTTGGAGAAAAGCTAGGTTCTGGAAAGACTCTGGAGCAGGCTCTTGACGAAATGCACATGGTCGCAGAAGGGGTAAGGGCCACTAGGATGTTCCTGGATCGGTCCAATTCAATGGGGCACGAGACTCCATTCCTGAGTGTTCTCGGAAGCATCCTGGATGGTGAGATAGAAATTGAGGATGCCGTAAGAAAGATGGTTGAATCATACCGAGTTATCTGAAAATAATCAAATTCTCCCCAATGACTTACCTAGTAAATCGAGGAGTACCATTCCAAGGTTTGTTGGCAGCTCGAAAAAGAAAAACGAAAATAAATTTCTGACTGAGAGTGTGGTGCAAGATTACCATTATTACTTGACTGCTAGTCAAAATAGTATGGGAAAAAGAGGGGTCCTGCTAATGAACATCGGAACGCCCGATGAACCTACCATTGAGTCAGTTAGAAGATACCTTCGAGAATTCCTACTGGATCCTGATGTTATCGACATCCCTAGCCCGCTTAGGCATTTACTTGTTAGAGGGATAATTTTGAGGACCAGACCAAGAAAAATCGCTCCTCGTTATGCCAGTATATGGATGAAGGAGGGTTCTCCCTTGAGAGTTTACACCCAAAGAATCTCTGAAAGGCTTAGTGAGGAGATGGGAGATACCGAATGTGAAGTTGGTATGAGATATGGAAATCCCAGTATTAGATCTGCCTTAGAGAAATTGAGATCCAGAGGAGTAGACGAATTGATGCTGGCACCTCTATTCCCTCATTATGCTCAGGCCACAACGGTTTCCTCAACTAAGGAGGCTTTTTCTCAATTGAGACAGATGAACTGGAGCCCCGAGATCTTTGAGTTAGGGCATTTCGAAGACAAGCCTTCTTTCATTAAACCTCTTTCAGAGTCAATCAGGCCTCATCTGGAAGAAGGTGGGCACCTGCTTTTCTCATTCCACGGGCTTCCTCTGTCTCATGTTAAAAGAGCAGACAAATCTGGTAGGCATTGTCAGAAGGTTGATTCTTGTTGCATTCAATCTAATGAGGCGAACTCATTGTGCTACGCACATCATTGTAATATGACTGCCAAATCTGTAGCAGAGGAGTTGGGCCTAACAGAGAATGAGTGGTCTATTTGCTATCAGAGTAGGCTCGGACCTGCGAAGTGGCTAAGACCATCCACTTTGTCTGCGGTTGAGAAGCTTGCAAAGAGTGGCGAGGAGGTCGTTGTGGTTTCACCGGCATTCCTAGCCGATGGTCTTGAGACCTTGGAAGAGTTGGATATCGAAGCCAGGAGTCACTACCAAAGTCACGGTGGAAAGAGCTTCAAACTGGTAAAATGCTTGAATGATGATCCATATTGGATTAAGGGCCTTTCGAATCTCGTCGAGGAGGTTTTCAAGAATTTTGGAAACTTGGAATCCGCAGTATGAATATAGTTCCGATCATTCCTAGTATAAACGTGGAAACTCTGGAAATCAACACTTCTTGTGGGATAGCATAGAATACTGCAAAGAGCACAAAAAACCAAAGAGTTAGAAGAATCACGGGTTTGCTCTTTTGAGGAATTCCTTTTCCTTCTCTGTAATTCTTCACATGATGGCCGAATAATTTGTTGTTGATGATCCAGTCATAGAATGTCTGGCTTGATTTTGCAAAGCAAGCTGCTGCGAGGATCATTAACGGAGTGGTGGGTAGTCCAGGTACGGGGATTCCGATTAGGCCAATTGTCATTGACAGAAGTCCTAGAATAAACCAAAAAGTCCTACTGAAAATTGAACGATCAATATCTACTTGATGGACATCGATTTGTTCCATAAACGCCCCCCAATGGGGTATACTTAGTAGGTTCGGTTTGTGCAATCTCCTTTCTTTTTCGGGGCAGCCTTGATTTCCTCTGGCCCATTCGGACACCCAATGGCTGTATCCGACCTAAGTGAGTTCGAGTCTCGGCTTCTGAAGTGGATTTCTGCCTCGGACTTCGTAGAGGTCCCTTGGTCTACAAAGAGGGCGGCTGATGCATTCAAAGTAAAGGAAAAAGAAGTTTACGAGGCTCTGGCAGCTCTGACCCTGAAAGCTAGAGATCACATTCAGATTTTCTATGATGGTGGAGAAATCAGGATTGCAGCTGACTACTAGATTCTATGTCCAATACTCTTCCAACTTTGGTAGCCGGGGGCATAAATACGTCAGACCAGGTAGGCTTATTGTTTTCAGATTCGTCAGTGAAGAATGAGCGAAGATATATTGACACTAGATCAATTAACATCACAACTAGGAAGATGATCAGCAGATAGGCTCCAACTTTGTCATATTGAAGGAATTTAAGGTACAGATTGATGTAGTACCCAATTCCACCAGCTCCAACAATTCCAATCACAGTCCCTGACCTAACATTGTATTCGAACATGAAGATTGCCTGAGAAATAAGATGGTTTGCTGTTTCTGGGATAACAACTCCAAATGAAATTTCTGTCTTGGTTAGGCCCATCGCGTTTACGGCCTCTAAGGGAGTGTTGTTCATCCCCTCTATAGCCTCGTACTGCATCTTTCCCAGATAGCCCACGGTGTAAATCGTCATTGCCATTGTTCCTGCTATAGGACCCAATCCCACGAGGATGACGAAAATGATGGCCCAAATTAGGCTGGGGAGGCTTCTACAGGCAGAAACAACAGCCCTCGAAGGATAAGTTACATATTGCGGAAATAAGTTTCTGGAGCTAAGTAACCCCATTGGCAGTGAAAAAAACATTCCGAAAAATGTTGCGAGAATAGCGATCTTAATGGTTTCAATCATCCCAATCCAGGCTGTTGAGCATGTGAACTGTAGGAATCTGTTTGCTTCGCAGGGAGGATAAGACTGTGGCTCAATTACACTCCACCCGTTCCAATCCCAAACCAGTCCCGAGGTAAGTTTGAGGGCAAACCAGAAACCAAAAATTACGACGGAGACTGAAACTAACAATTCCTTTAGTTCTCGATTCATTTCTCTCATGACTGCACCTCTACGATTGAAGTATCAGTGATGAATGGATTCAGCCTACCATCATCTATTACTAGAAGCCGATCTGAAATTTGTCTAGCTCTCGAGACATCGTGTTCCACGAGAATCATTGCAGAGTTACTTGATCTGACATAGTTTAGGACAGAAATTATCACTCGCTCGGAGGTTTCTTCATCTAACTCACTTAGGAACTCGTCTGCCAAGATTAGTTGCGGTCGTTGTGCCAGAGTTCTAGCTGTTGCAACCCTCCTCTGTTGACCCCCAGATAGTCGTTTTATTGGTTCATTCTTCTTTCCAATCAATCCCATGGCCTCGATAGCCATTTTTGCATTATCCCGGGCTATTGATCTAGAATTCCCAGCCTTCGATCCAAGCATTACATTGGCCCAAACGCTAGAGTGTCTAACTAGGCCTAGTTTCTGAGGAATGTATCCAATAGAACCTCTTGCTGGTCTTTGAGGAATTGTCGCTCCACAAACATTTACTGAGCCAGAAATTGGTTTTAACAGACCGGCGATAGTCTTCAGTAGTGAGGTCTTCCCAATCCCAGATGGTCCGCTGATTGAAAGAACCTCACCGGGATTAATCTGTAGATCATCGATGAATAACAAAGGGGTGTTTCTATGAAATCCAACCTTCAGATTCCTGATCCCCACTACCGCTGGCACGTATTGTGGAATCCTGTTTCTTTTTTGATATTTAGGTAACCCTAAATTTATGACCCACACTCATTTCGGCCGTCTCCAATGGATTCATTAGGAGACAGAATTAGAGAGGCGATGCAAGGAAGAGGGATATCAATAGCAGTAGTTGGAGTACTATTGTCATCTGCTGTTCTTTGGTCATTATTCACAGTAAACTATGACGATTGCGAAGGAGAAGAAGACTGTATCAGGATTGCATACGAGGTGAAGGATACATACCTATTCTGGGAAGCGAATCCGCAAGAAATGGCTGACAAGCTTAGTGAATTAACAGGAAAGAAAGTGGTAGTTTACCCAGTGGCCGATGAGATAGCTGCAATCGAAGCAGTTGCTAACGGAAATGCCGAAATCGCAATGGTCGATGGTGCTGCCGGATGGCTAGGCTATCAGGTGTACGATCTTGATGTAGTAGCAGTAGAGAAAAAGCCCGATGGCAGAGTCTACTATAACGCTGCAGCATGGGTAAAGGCCGACTCCGAAATAGCTGCTGCACATCTGGACGATGACCCGGGCACTGATCCCTTCGAAATGATGGAGGGAAAGAAATCGTGCCACACTGGTTGGCTAAAGAGTGCTGGCATGCTGATTCCAATGGGCTACCTCATTGGTAACGGGTACGCTGAAGTGATTGGAGACCCGGAAGAGATCGAGTCATTGAGAGCTACAGTCACCAACTTCTTCCACGAGGATTCTGAGATTCCCGAAGGAGGGACCCAGTACTCAGGCTATGAAGGAGCCCTGAAGTGTATGATGACAGGACATGGAGATGTAGCATTAGTGAAGGACACTGCCTACCGGCTGTATTGCGATGAGGATGAGGATGGTACGCCAGACGGACCCGACTGGTGCCTGGATCGGGATGAGATTGTCATGCTACCTTCTTTCGGCCAGGCTCCAAGCCACCCAGTAATGTTTGACCCGGCCAGAATGGACCAAGAGACAATGCTGTTGATTCAAGACGCCTTGCTGGCCCTTGACGATGATAGCGAGGGAAGGAAAATCCTGAATGACGTTCTGAACACAGCTGGAATGGTGGCTAGCACGGCAGAAGAGCATCTTGGAACTTATTCGGACGCAGTTTCAAATGTCCCGGGCATCCGCGCCTACTTGGAGAAGTAGGTTTAGGATGAAGATTCCAACTTTAATCGCGATATTGGTGTTAACAGCACCCCTTTCTGGATGCATTGCTAATGAAGATGGTTTCATTTGGCCAGAGGCAGAAAGTTGGGATTGCTCAATTGAAGTCGATTTCAACCTCTCTTGTTCAATATATTTAGAGGATTTCAAAAGCCCAGTGCTATCAATTATTCATCCATTTAGTGATGAGTTGTGGATTGTAGAACAGACTGGTGAAATAAGTTCATGGGATGGGTCAATGATCAGTCAGATTGCCAATATTTCTGCATTAGTAAGCGATTGTCATGTCGAACAAGGATTGCTTGGACTAGCTTTCGACGACGACTTTGAGAACTCTGGAACTATGCTCCTATCATTTGTTGAGAAGGGTAGTTGCGATGGACCCAATGATTCGAACCTGGTTCTTGCTCAAGCAAAAGTGGGCACCGATGGCAAGCTTGAGGATTCTTCCATAGAGGTTCTGATAGAGATTGAGCAACCCCATAGGAACCATAACGGAGGGCATCTTCTTGGAATCGGAAATAATCAGTTCCTTTGGGGCATTGGGGATGGAGGAGGTAGCTTTGATCCCGATGAAAATGGCCAGGACCCTTCGACAAAACTGGGTTCAATTCTAATTTTCTCATTTATCGACGGCGAGGTTTCTCCAGTATTGGATGATCCGGTTGGCGATCCTTTCGTTCTACATTATGGCTTGCGAAACCCATGGAAATTTGACATGGGTGACAATGGGGAGCTTTGGATAGCAGATGTAGGACAGAACTGCTGGGAAGAAGTTAATCTGGTAGGTATTGAAGATTCTGAGAATTTAGGATGGCCCGTGATGGAGGGTTCCCACTTTACGGAAAATAGTGGAGTTTGTGATGAAGAAGATTCTGATGAAAGCGAATCTGATGGCTATAACTTGCCAATAATGGAATATCCTCATTCTGGTGGAAACTGTTCAATCACTGGAGGCTTGTGGGTAGATTCTGGTCCTCAGGATCTCGTAGATGGGTATGTTTTCGGAGACTTCTGTAGTGGATCTATTTGGATTATTCGCGATATTGAAGGAGAGTGGGAGACCCAATATGTTGGATCTAGTGGGGGGATGATAGTAGGATTTGGACAGAATGTCGAAGGAAATCTGCTCATTTTCTTGTGGACTGGGGAAATCATCCATATCCAATGATTTAGCCCCCACTAATGGCAACTATCATGTCCTATGGTTTCCGGTCGATGGTAGTGAATACCCAGTTGAGGAGGGATCTGATCGCGCTTCTGGTAGCTTTCACTATGTTTTTCTCGGCTACTATGGATGTAATGACTAGATCTCATTTAGATCAAAAAACCAGAATGGATCAGTTTGGAGGTGGAGGTTCCTTTGAAGAACGCTGTGGTTCAATTACATTCGAGGATATCTTCCTTTATGACCAAGCAATTTTCGATGTACGTGTTAATGAAGACTGGCAAACTGCTCAAGTCGATGCAAAGGCCTGGATAAACTGGACCTTGGCTGACAAAATTAGGAAAGACCTTGACCGGTTTCTCGAAGGCATTGTCCCTTCCGGAGGAGACGGATGGTTGTCGACTGATGAAATCGATGCGATGATTTCGATTGCGGCCGATTGCCTAGAATATAGCATAACCAGAATCGGCATTCGGGATGGATCCCCACATAGAGGCGGTGTCGGAATTGACTGGATGAATACTTCATGGCAGGATGGATCGACTAATATTGGCCATTATAACGGAGTACCCATGCATCATTCAGAAGGCAGAGATTGCCAGGGATTTGCTCAGGAAGGTTGTTTTGAAATCCCTGTAGTTCCCTCGACAGAAAGGGACTGTGACATCAATGTAAACGAGTCTCTAGGAGAAGATGAGTGCAGAATCGAATTGTGGTTGAACGCAACAATGGAAATCGGAGGGGTCTCTGATCCGAATGACTTCACTATTGCTTTCAATTCCTCCAATATGAGTAATGCAAGACTTGAATTCACATTCCCACCCATTCTAGACCTTAGATTGGACATGTGGGAGGAATGCGAAGGTAGGTTTGTAGGCTCTGATGAGGAGAATCCTCAAACATTCTCTCAACCAATCAGGGGCAGTTGCCTGGGCGATGGGACGGCAGAATATCTTCTTAAAAATAATGAAGATGGCAGTCTGACCTATTCTCTTGATGTGAATTCATCAAGAATGGATTGGCCTTTGGGAGAGGATGTTTTTGCTGATTTCACTACTTCCCCTGTCCCTGTTGACAACCCCCCTACATGGACTGAGGCGGCTCCAGCCAATAATTCGTGGTTCCCCGTGCCAGAAATTGGGCAGAATAGATTTGCATCGTGGCAAGACATCTCATCATGGTTCTACGACGAATCGGGAGTTTCGAACCTAGATGTGTTCTGCTCTTCAGGAGAATCTCAAATCTCTCAGAGCATTGATAGATCATTGTGGGTATTTGTGGATGAGATTGTTCAAGTAACTTGTCTAGCAACAGACTTATCTGATCAAAGCACGGAAAATCGTACTTGGAACATCGGGGTTCCGATAGTTGTTTCAACAGATTCGGAGATATTGCAGGATCCTCACCCGATTCAAATAACATTCTCTGACAGCTGGAGGCAACCAACGAACATCCAAATTTCGCTCAGCCAAGGAGGAGTCCGGAATGAAGGAAAGGAGTTCTACAATGGAGATTTCTCTATTCAGAATGTAGAAATTCCTTCCACTGGAATGGTTCCTGGCCCTGTCCAAGTGTGGATTATGGTCCAAGTAGGAAACATTTCGTTCCAGAGACTTATTGATTTAGGAATTGTGAAAGAAAGTATTCCACCGTACCTAACAATTAGCTCTTCGGTATGGGAGAACGGTTTGTGGAAAGTAGGTGGTCAATATAGCGATCCAGATGGCGAGCCTGTTACATTCACAATCTCGGTTGGCGGAGAGGAAGTTGGAATTGTAGATGTCTCAGGAAATTCATGGGAGAGTGGATGGGTTGACTTAAGCACAATCTCTCCGGGCCTGTCAACGGTTGAGATAACTGGATGCGATAATTCCGGCAAGTGCACCAAGATTTCTCAAGAAGTGGACAATTCATTTCTTTTTGAAGAGGATCTGGTCCCAATAGAAAATGATCAGGTTAGTGATTCTGGCTCCAGTATTCCGGCTCCGGGAATTTTACCTACTGTTCTATCGATTTTGATTGCTTTCAATGTCAGAAGGAGGTGAAGAATGAGTTTCTCGGGAAGGGTTTTCGGAGAATCACATGAAGGTGGCCTACTAGTGTCATTCGAAGGCAAGGCTCCTAGACTTGGAGCCAGTCTGAGGATATCTGGAGGAAAGGTGATAGGGAGAGTAGAAACTGTCCTTGGCCTAGTCGAGGACCCAGTAATTCATGTTTTTCCGATGCACAATGGAATTGATCCAAGAGCGACCATAGGCTCTCCTGTGGAGATAGCACCTAGAGTAAGGTCAGGCCATCGACGACCGCGAGGAAGAGGCAATGACAGGTCCCAAAGAGGGAACCATGGAAAGAAACCGTCCGGCAGGGAAGGCCACCGAAAGAAAGATTTCAGGAGTGGTAGAAAAGGAAGGCCGGATAGAAGCAACAGTAGAACCACAAGGGGTCAAAATAGACCAAGGAGTCGGGGCGGAACATCTGGTAAGGGCTCATTCAGGAAGAGAGGAAGGACTGGAAGAAGGAGATGACCCCCACCCCAGCATTCTTCATCGAGGCTAGTTTGCAAGCCATGTGGCGAAGAGTTCTGAGTTGCTATGGCTTGATGCAA
>MDSZ01016599.1_pt1 | contig 25579 bp, 17 predicted proteins | sample 811201 | NCBI WGS metagenome assembly MDSZ01 (sample SAMN05326647, study PRJNA326480) | marine metagenome | isolation source: seawater | place: Indian Ocean: North | collected 2010
CTTGGCTTTCGCTGCCACGCTGCTTGGCTTCTTAGCCTTACTATTTTTGGCCTTGCTATTTTTGGCTTTGGTGGGTGTTTGGTTGCGTGGTGTTGATTTTTTAGATGGCTTTTTGGCTGCTTGTTCACCATCCTTATGTTGCTTGGCGGCTAAACCTTTGATCTTGAGACGCGATAGGGGCTTACCTTGAGCTTGCTCAACATTGGCAAGTAACTTTCGCTCACTGATATTGACGAGATTAATCGCTAAACCGGCTGAGCCGGCGCGCCCTGTGCGACCCACACGATGCAGATAATCGTCTAAGTTGCGCGCCATATCAAAGTTAATCACCTGATCAATTTCAGCTATATCCAAGCCTCGTGCAGCAACTTCCGTAGCAATCAGCAGTTGAATATGGTGTTGGCGGTACTGTCGGGTAATTTGATTACGTTCATCTTGTGGCAATTCACCATGTAAGGCCACAGCTTGGTGATTGTGGCTTTGCAAAAATGTAGCCAGTTCCTCACTCAATTTGCGGCTATTAACAAAGATTAGACGCTTGGTGGCTTGTTGGTTAGCCAGTAGCCATACCAGAACCCGTTTTTTATGCTCAATATTGTCACAGATAACCACTTGTTGTTGGATATTGTCTTGCACCTGATTGGCATCATTTAGGGTCACTTCCTGGGGTGTGTGTAACAAACTATTAGCCATGCTTAACACCTTGGCATTACGCAAGGTGGCAGAATAGAATAAGGTCTGGCGGGCTGGATTGGCAGCAGCGGCAATCATTTCCACATCCTCACAAAAACCCAACTCCAGCATACGATCGGCTTCATCTACAATAAGCACTTCCAGATTTTCGGTATCTGTATGTCCCTTGCGCTGATGTTCCATAAAGCGGCCCGGGGTGGCAATGATAATATCGGGGGTTTTGCGCAATAAGGCCGCTTGAAATTGATAGTCTTCACCACCTAAAATCAGTGCTACTTGCAGGCGAGTGCCTTTTACCAGTCTATTGGTTAGGCTTAAAACCTGATGGGCTAGTTCGCGAGTAGGGGTAAGTACTAGGGCACGCGTGCTATATCCAATTGGCTGACTTGTCAGTAATTTGTTGATGGCAGGGACCATAAAGGCTAGGGTTTTGCCGCTACCTGTATCGGCACTCATTAACAGATCTTGGCCAGCAAAAGCTACTGGCATACCTGCTTCCTGAGCTTTGGTGGCTTTTGCAAAACCTTGCTTGGTTAGGTTTTGTAAAAGGCGGGGGTTTAATTCTAGATCGGCAAATTTCATTCAAGATACAAAGCGGCTAAGTAATCTTGCATTTTACCATGTAAATGTACTGGACGGCATCAGCACAGTTACTTATGATATTTTTACCTAAAAACATCCGCGACTACTTTTAACAAGCATTCCGAAGCCCCAGTATTGATAAGGTTATGGTACAATAGCGCCGCTATTTACCAGATTGATTATCAAGCATATGTCTAATCTTGCCACCGAAACACCAATGTCGGAGTATTTGAGCCCTGACAAGCGCTTGTTTGACTACCCTAAATACTGGGCGGAATGTTTTGGGCCTGCACCTTTCTTGCCTATGTCGCGGGCAGAAATGGACCAGTTAGGTTGGGACTCCTGCGATATTATTCTGGTCACCGGTGATGCTTATGTGGATCATCCTAGTTTTGGTATGGCGATTATTGGGCGTTTATTAGAAGCTCAAGGCTTTCGTGTAGGTATTATTGCCCAGCCTGATTGGCATGATGTCAATGCGTTTAAGGTGTTAGGCAAACCGAATCTTTATTTTGGTGTCACCGCTGGCAATATGGACTCGATGATTAATCGTTATACGGCTGACCGTCGCTTACGCCATGATGATGCCTATACACCGGGAAATATTGGCGGTAAACGCCCTGATCGGGCAACTTTATCTTATACCCAGCGTTGTAAACAGGCTTATAAAGGCGTGCCCGTTATTATTGGTGGTATTGAAGCCAGCTTACGCCGAATTGCCCATTATGATTACTGGTCAGAAAAAGTCCGCCGTTCTATTTTGGTGGAAAGTAAGGCCGATCTTTTAATCTATGGTAATGCCGAACGACCGCTGGTAGAAGTCAGCCAACGTTTGGCGGCAGGGGAAAAGATTGGTGATATTCGTGAGGTTTTTGGCACGGCCATTTTGGTTAAGCAGCCTTTACCAGGCTGGCGCGGCAAAGATTCCACAGATTTGGATATGCCAGGGCATATTGATCCTATTCCCAGTCCTTATGTGGATATGTCTGAGCAAGAAGCGAACTGTGAGACGGCCAAAAATAGTGAAGAGGACAAAACCACTCAGGCCATCCAAATTAAGCCGATGGCAGCCTATGAGAAGATTCGTGGTAAACCATGGCATTTAACCTACGCTAAGCTACCCAGTTTTGCCACAGTTAATGCTGACCCAGTAATGTATGCCCATGCCAGCCGAGTGATGCACCATGAAACTAATCCTGGTTGTGCCCGTGCTTTATATCAGGAGCATGGCCCCGTTTCCCTGTGGGTTAATCCCCCAGCTATGCCCTTAGATACGGAAGAAATGGATTATGTCTTTGCTCAACCTTATGCCCGGGTCCCACATCCGGTCTATAAGGATGAAAAGATTCCTGCTTACGATATGATTCGCTTCTCGGTGAATATTATGCGGGGTTGTTTTGGTGGTTGTAGTTTCTGTTCGATCACGGAGCACGAAGGCCGTATTATTCAGAATCGCTCGGAAGACTCGATTATTCAAGAAGTCGAGGATATGCGTGATAAGGTACCTGGTTTTACGGGTGTAGTATCTGATCTGGGTGGCCCAACAGCCAATATGTACCGCTTGCAGTGTCAGGATCCCAAGGTAGAGGCAACCTGTCGTCGTCCCTCATGTGTGCATCCGACTATTTGTAGCTATATGGGCACCGACCATAAGCCTCTAATCAATCTGTATCGTCGTGCTAGAAGTCTACCGGGTATCAAAAAAGTATTAATTGCCTCTGGTCTACGTTATGACTTGGCTATTCGTGACCCTGAGTATGTCAAAGAACTGGTGACTCATCATGTGGGTGGTTATCTAAAGATTGCCCCTGAGCATACGGAAGAGGCGCCTTTGGCCCATATGCTAAAGCCAGGTATGGGTAGCTATAATAAGTTTAAGCGCATGTTTGATAAGTATTCTAAGGAAGCTGGCAAAGAACAGTACTTAATTCCTTATTTTATTAGTGCTCATCCGGGGACCCGCGATATTGATATGGTGAACTTGGCGCTTTGGCTTAAGCACAATAAGTTCCGCTTGGACCAAGTGCAGAACTTCTATCCTTCGCCTATGTGTAATGCCACTACCATGTATCATACGGAATTAAATCCGTTGAAAAAGATTAAGCGTGATGGTGAGCGTGTCAGTATCCCTCGTGGTATTCGTCAACGTCGCTTACATAAAGCGATTTTGCGTTACCATGACCCAAAAAATTGGCAAACTATTCGCGATGCTTTAGCCGATATGGGTATGCATAACCTTATAGGCAAAGGTAAAGATTGCCTAGTGCCAGCTGCTACCGCTGCTGAACGGCGGATGGCTGCCCCCAAGGGTAAAAAAGGCAAGCAGGGTATGACTCGCTTTACTTCGCCAAAAAGTCAAAAGATGCTATCTGGAAAATCTCGCAAACGTCGCTAGTAAGCTAGCAATATATAGTGTTAGAGGAAGAAGTGGGTACTTTATGACCGATCAAGCCAATACACTTAAGCCACCCTATTATGCGGTGATTTTCACCTCTACCTTGATCGGTGAAGATATAGCTGGTTACAGTCGAACAGCAGAGGCTATTTTGTCATTAGCCCAACAGCAGGATGGTTTTTTAGGCATCGACGAGGCCCGAGAAACAGTCGGCATTACGGTATCTTATTGGCGTGATCTGAAGGCTATAAAAGCTTGGAAACAACAAATACAGCATGCCGAGGCCCAACAACAAGGTCGGGCCTCTTGGTATGCTAACTACCATGTGCGTATTGCTAAGGTCGAAAGAGCCTATAGTTGGCAGCTTTAACTGGTTTTGTGTTTGTTAATGCGCTTGTTTAGCTTGTTTGCGGTACTCGTGCAATAAGGGCTCAGTGTAACCACTTGGCTGGGCTTTGCCGGCAAATACCAGTTCTAGAGCGGCTTTATAGCCCAGACTAGTATCAAAATCGGGCGCCATATTGCGGTACTCAGGGTCATGGGCATTTTGCTCGTCAACTAACTTGGCCATACGTTGCATACTGGTAATAATCATTTGGCGGGTACAAATACCGTGTTCTAACCAGTTGGCTAGTGCTTGGGCGGAGATACGCAAGGTGGCTCGGTCTTCCATTAAGCCAACTTGATTAATATCTGGCACTTTTGAACAGCCAATCCCAGCTTCAACCCAACGCACAACATAGCCTAATATACCCTGACAATTATTGTCTAATTCACGATTAATTTGGGCGCTCGTTAGCTTTGCAGTGTTGCTTGCTAGGGGGATTTGTAACAACTTATCTTGATCCACTTGCAAACTTTCTTTAAGCACTTGCTGACGCTCTTGGACCAGGACTTCATGATAGTGTAGGGCGTGGAGAGTAGCACCAGTTGGCGAAGGCACCCAAGCGGTATTGGCGCCAGCCATAGGGTGTTCAATTTTGCTTACCATCATATCCGCCATACAATCAGGTTTAGCCCACATGCCTTTGCCTATTTGGGCACGGCCTTGCAGGCCACATTCCAAACCAATCAGTACGTTGTTATCTTCATAGGTATTAATCCAAGGCGTTTGTTTCATATCGCCCTTGGCTACCATGGGACCAGCGGCCATAGAGGTATGAATCTCATCACCGGTACGATCTAAAAAGCCTGTATTAATAAATGCAATACGCTCACTTGCTGCGGCGATGCAGGCCTTTAGATTAATAGATGTACGACGTTCCTCGTCCATAATGCCCACCTTAATGGTATTTTTGGCAAGCCCTAGTAGTGCTTCAATACGGGTAAATAGGTCAACTGTAAAGGCCACTTCTTCAGGGCCATGCATTTTAGGCTTAACTATATAAATGCTGCCCGCACGGCTATTGGTTATGCCGTTACTATTGCCCTGCAAATCATGCATGGCACAGAGGGTAGTAAATAAGCCATCCATAATGCCCTCTGGCACTTCTTCACCAGCGCTATTTAGGATGGCATCATTGGTCATTAAATGGCCAACATTACGCACAAATAACAGGGCGCGGCCCGGTAAAGTAAATGCTTTGCCGTGCCGATCAAGATACTCCCGATCTGGATTAAGGCTGCGGGTAATGGTTTTTTTGCCTTTGTTAATATCGACGGCTAAATCACCTTTCATCAAGCCCAACCAATTCCGATATACCAGAGTTTTATCCTCTGCATCTACGGCTGCTACGGAATCTTCACAATCCATAATAGTGGAGATGGCCGATTCAATTAGAATATCGGCAACCCCTGCCAAATCTTGTTGGCCTGGCGCACTATCACGGTTAATCACTAATTCCACATGTAAATTATGATGTTTAAGTAAGATGGCCGTTGGGGAATCCGCGGTACCTTTGTAACCAGCAAATAATTTAGGTGTGACCATCATAGTGGCATGACCATTTTCTAAAGTGGCAATTAAACTGCCATTCGCTGTGCTATAGCTAGTTACATGGCCATGGCAGCCATGCAGCAGTGGAAAGTGTTGGTCTAAAAAGTCTTTACTAAAGCTGATTACTTGTGCACCACGCACGGGATCATAACCTGCTTGTTGGGGTTTGCCAGGGAGTGCATCGGTACCATAAAGGGCATCATAGAGGCTGCCCCAGCGGGCATTAGCAGCATTTAATGCATAGCGTGCATTGTTAACGGGTACCACTAGTTGCGGCCCAGCAATAGTGGTGATCTCTTTATCTACATTGGTGGTGGTTGCTTGCACATGAGCAGGTGCTTCTACTAGGTAGCCAATTGTCTCTAACAAGGCTTTATAATCAGCGGCATTCCCTTGGGGGTGCATATCATGCCAGTTATCAATTTTTGCCTGCAATGCTTGTCGTTTCGCTAGTAAGTCACCGTTACGAGCTTGGAATTCTTCTAATAGGGTGGCCATGGTTTGCCATACTTGCTCAGCATCAATATTGAGGCCAGGCAAAATTTCGTCCACTAGTAAATTATGTAGTTGACTATCAATTGAAAGATTAGCTTGGGTAATGCGATTGCTCATTAGTTATTATTCCATATTACTGAAATGTTGTTTTCTTACATTTCTTAAAGTACACACTATGATTGTATAGGAAATATGTAAGTCTTTAATAGTCAAACTCGTGCTTTATTTGAATGATTTTATCTCTTGTGTGAAATAGAAACTTAGAAAAGATGTTGGCATATGTTTTTGTCGTTTAATTTACTTTGATTTTGTTAAATTGTTAGCTTTATGATGAACCTTTTTAACCAGCTTTTTGGTGAACAACAAAATTCTTAATGTAATGTAAAAATAGGTTATGAGGCCATTTTTGCAACCCATTTTAATGGGTTTTTGTGTCGCTCTCGGGTAAAATAGAGTCAACTTTATGTAACTAACTCAATTTTTGCTTACATGTCTGACTCTGCAATTGCTGTCACTAATACCCATTACTTAGATTTTTTACAGGCTCTAGAACAAGCTGGTTTTACTGGCGAAGTGAGTCCCGATAAAGCTACCCGACTGAGTCTGGCAACGGATAATAGTATTTATCAGGTAATGCCTCAGGGTGCGGTTTTTCCAAAACATGAAGCCGATCTATTATGCTTATTTAAGCTAGCTGGGGAACAACGTTTTCAGACGATTCAGTTTGCCCCCCGTGGTGGTGGAACGGGTACCAATGGTCAATCCCTAAATAGTGGTTTGGTAGTGGACTGTTCACGCCATATGCGTGACATTATCGAGCTGAATATTGAGCAGGGTTATGTGCGTGTGCAGCCGGGCATTATTCGTGATCAATTAAATGATGCTTTGCGGCCCCATGGTTTCTTCTTTGCGCCTACGTTGTCGACCAGTAATCGGGCAACGCTTGGTGGTATGTGTAGCACTGATGCCTGTGGTCAGGGTTCCCGTATCTACGGTCGAACTAGTAATCATGTCTTGGGAATGCAAATTATTTTGGCCGATGGTGAGCAATTTCAATGCCAGCCCATGGATGCAGATGAGTTAGATAATATTATTGCTCAAGGTGGCCGCAGTGCTGACTTGTATCAACAAATTGCCCATCTGGTGCAAACCAAAGCCGCCTTAATTGCGGAGGTGTTCCCGAAACTTAATCGCTTTATGACGGGTTATAATCTGGCCCATGTTGAAAAGGACGATAAGTTTAATCTAGGCGCGTTAATTTGTGGCAGTGAAGGTACTTTGGCAATGGTATCGGAACTGACTCTGAAACTGACCCCAATGCCTAAGCACAAGCAATTGCTGGCTTTGCGTTATGATAGTTTTGATGCTGCTTTGCGGGATGCAAATCGTTTGGTTGAATTGGATCCAGATGCTATAGAAACCATTGATGATACGATTATTGGTTTGGCAAAGGGTGATTTAATTTGGCACCGCGTTGGTGATTTTCTCGGTGGTGAACAGGCCGATCAAGTAAAAGCCGTTAATTTGGTTGAATTTAGTTCTATGCAAGAGCCAAGTTTGATCGATAAAGTTGATGCTGTCTGTGCTGATTTGGATGCCTCAGAACAAAGTTTATCAATAGGATATTTTCGTACGGCTAAAGCCGATGAAATTGCCTCCTTGTGGGAGTTACGCAAGAAAGGTGTGGGTTTATTAGGGAACGCCAAAGGTAAACGTCGCCCCATACCTTTTGTTGAGGACACGGCAGTGCCGCCTGAGCACTTGGCGGACTATATTACTGAGTTTAGAGCTATATTAGACGACCTCGATATTCGCTACGGTATGTTCGGGCATGTCGATGCGGGCTGTTTGCATGTGCGTCCGGCCTTAAATATGCGTGATCCAAAAGACGCTGAAATGATGCTGCATATTTCTAAAGCTGTTGAAAAACTGGTGCGTAAATATGGTGGGGTGATGTGGGGCGAGCATGGCAAAGGCTTCCGCAGTGAATTTACCCCGGGTGTTATTGGTGATGAGCTATTTAACGATATGCGGCAAATCAAAACCTGGTTTGATCCCCATAATCAGTTAAATCCTGGCAAGATTTGTACACCACATAACTGTGACCATGAATTGGTTACAGTTGATGATCCTCGAACCCGTGGTGCTCAAGATCGACAGATCCCTGAAGCGGTGATTGAAGAATGGGAACCTGTGGTTGCCTGTAATGGTAATGGGGCGTGTTTTAATTACCAACCAGAAGCTGACATGTGTCCTTCTTATAAGGCAACTGGTGATCGTGTGCAGTCACCAAAAGGGCGGGCGACATTATTACGGGAATGGTTACGACAAACAGAGAATGGTAATGTTGATCGCGATTTTGAAGATCAAGTATATGGTGCTTTAAATACCTGTTTGGCCTGTAAAGCTTGTACTACTCAATGCCCGATTAAGGTTGATATACCAACCTACCGGAGTCGTTTCTTTGAGGCTTATTTTGCAAGTCGCAGACGCCCATTACGTGATTACTTAATTGCTGGTGTGGAAGAATTTGGTATCTTTGCAGGCCGCTTGGCAGGAGTTATTAACCCCTTAATGCAAACCTCCCTTGCTAAAAAACTTAGTGGCAAGCTATTGGGTATGCAAAATTTACCCGCTGTTCATGCCTATAAACTGAGTAAATTAACTGGTATTCAGGGCGTTAAAGCCTATAACGAGGCCTATCTAGAATCTTTATCAGACGCAGATAAGCAGCAACATCTGCTAATCGTACAGGATGCTTTTACCAGTTGTTTTGATCTGCCTACTATGCAGGCTATTTTGCAAGCATTGGTTGGTCTAGGCTTTACTCCCGTGGTCTTACCCTTGCAAGTATCCGGTAAAGCGCGCCATGTTAAAGGCTTTACTCAGTCTTTTGATAGCAAGGCACAGCAGCAATCGCAACGCTTACAAGAAGCGAGCCAGTTTGGATTACCTTTGGTAGCTGTAGACCCAAGTGTAGGGCTTATTTACCGCGATGAATATAAGGTTGTATCAGCCGCAACACCAATGGTGCTATTGCTACAAGAATGGTTAGCTGAAGCCTTACAAACCACAACTTGCCCAAACCTTTCCAAGGTGTCGGCAAAGATTAGTTTATTGGCTCATTGTAGTGAAAAATCCATGCTGCCTAATACTAATCAACTTTGGCAACAGGTTTTTAAACAGCTAGGTATTGATATTCAGACCCCCGCCGCTGGTTGTTGTGGTATGGCGGGCACCTTTGGCCATGAAGTGGCCAATCAAGAAGTATCTCAACGCTTGTATAATATGAGTTGGCAAAAGCCCGTTACAGAGGCCGAAGTGGTGCTTGCTACAGGTTATTCCTGTCGCTCACAGACGGCCGCCAATGGCAACGCCGCTTTGCATCCGTTGCACTATTTACAACAATTGTTAGAAGCTGAGCAAAGGCTTTCTTAAGGCGCTAGCCAAGGGGATAAATTGGCCTCTATGGTGAGATTTAGATCCACTGGCTGACTATCATTAAAGTTGGGTGACTGTCCCTGTAAGCGCAGGCTTAAGGGCAGTTTGCTGCCATCTTGAGGCCCTTGGCTATTCACTTCTAAAGCCGCAACCTGGAGATTCTGTAATAACTGATTAAGGGTTTCGGCACCAGGCTGATCATTGGCCATTGCTTGACTAAGGTTAAATGAAGCCCCTTGATTGGTTGTTAATTGTAGCTCATCAACTTGCCAAGCATCGGTTAACTTTATGTGGCCCGATAAGGACCCTTGGCTGTTTAATTCAGGCCATAGAGTCTGGGTAATTTGATCTAGTTGAATATCACTTAATTGCCACTGGTCGTCTTGCCAGCGCATTTCACCACCCAATATCTGACCTTTAGCGCTATTTAATGACCAGCTTTCTGGTGCCGCCATGGCTTTGGCTAAGCCTTTATTGAGTGGGCTTTCGCTACCCATATTGAGGTTTACTTGTTGCCATTGCAAAGCAGATGTATAGGCTTTTGGCTGCAAAGCAGCGGCTTGTAATTGGTAGTTTGCAGTGAGTGTATCTTGTTTAGGTTGAACCTTGATGGTGCCTTGCAAACCTGTTACTTGCAATTGTTCACCAGCACCGTTTATATCATTAAGCTGGAATTGATGTTGGCTTTGCTGATTATTAGCTTGCCAGTTCCATTGACCCTTATAGTCAATATCACCCGTGGTTGCCTGTAAGGGCCAATTAACTTGTTGCTGTTGCTGAATAGCTGCCAAATCCATGGTCTTGGCATTGGCCTTTAGAGCACCTTCTTGAGAGCTAAAATCCCAATCAAATTGTGCCTGTAGGGTAGGGGCAAATGGTTGAGCTTGGCCAGCAAAATCAAGGGCAATTTTATTATTACCAAAAGCGATTTTGCCTTCTCCTAAGAGATCAAATTCTGGCCAGCCACGCAATCTAGTGTCACGGGCATGGAGTTGATAAAAACCTTGGCTAGGGCGATTGCTAAATTGACTTCTGCCCGCAGGCAGCTGAATCTGTAAACCTAGTTCGCGACTATTAGCCTGCGACGTTCCTGTTGCTGTTTGTGGCTGCAGGGACAGGTTGATGTCATTCCATTGCAATTCATCATTAGTGGTATTGTAGATGATTTCTAGAGGCTCACCATTGCTAAGATTTAAGCGATCATTAGCAAATAGTAAGACTTGGTTTTGGCGCTGTTGGCTTTCAACCTGATTGGCGGAAAGCTTACTATTGGGCGCTAATGTCATTTTCCAAGTCGAAGGTGACATATCAAATGCTAATTTAGCCAAGCCCTGTACTTGCTGAATACCTAGAGGTATTTGTTGTAAAAGGGGATGTTTTTGCGGTACCACATAATAGCCACTGACATAGGCTTCGCCCTGCCAGTTGTTGGTATTGCCATAACTGAGGTCTTGTAGTTGTGTAAACAGCTGATATTGACCACTAGGTGCTTGCCAAGTGGCATTAAAAATACCATCCAGTGCCAGTGTTTGTTGGTTACCCAGTAAACTATCTGTGCTGTCTTTTAGAGCTACTGTGACTGGGATTTGCACCGTTGCCCGCATTTCCATATCGCGTAAAAACAGACTATCAATGGTGCTTTCTTGCAAATTAAAATAGTCCCAATTGGGTTTTAGGGACAGTTGGCTACCGATATTTATTTGCCACTCGTCTTGATCTTGTCCCTTAAGCGTATGGGTCAAGTTAGCATCCAAATTGATATCTGTAGCAAGTTCTGTATTGGTTTGAATTTGTAATTGGAACTGATGTTCACCCTGCGCCGCTGCTAACCATTGTTGTAGGCTTTGTTGCTGATCACTAGGCACATCAATTTGCCAGTTACTGACCATACGGCCTTGTTCCACAGGTAAGGCAAATTGATCGGGTATAAAATTAGCCAATAATTTCTGCATTACGGGAATATTTAGTGCCATTTGGCCTTGCCAGTTAAGGGAGCTTGCAGACTGCCGCATTTGCGAGGTCAGTTTGGCTACGGGCGCACTTTGCTGTTTGGTAAATAAGGTTGCTGCGATGGTATTATCGTTAGCAAAATCGGCTTCAAAAAATAAATCTTTATTATCTTCGGTGGTGATCTTTGCTACGCCATGGGCTTTGTCTGGGTTGGCTTTAAATGTGCCAGCCAGGCTAAAGGCCTGCCCCAAAGCGGTGTCTGGGGCGCTGATATTGCCATTAATTCGCTCAATATTGATATCTTCAGGTAACAGCTTTAACCAACGCTGGGGTAGCAATAAATAAATAGGTAGTGAATCTATATTGGCTTGGGCTTGCTGGCTATTAAAGGGGACTTTGCCAATATTCAGCGTGGGAAGTATGCCTTGCCAAAGGTCAAGTAATTGATAGTTAAGTTGGATATTTTGTAATTTGACTTCAGTCAAATGTTCTGTGGTTTCTTGCTGACCATGCAAATTCTGAATTAACCAGCCATCATAACTAGGATAACCGACTTGTAAGTCTTTAACGGCAATACCAGTGTAGGGTTGGCTAAATTTAGCTGCCAGGGGTAGCCACCAAGGGATAGCAGCATATAACACGAGTATAATGAGCAGTATGGGGAGGAGTAAAAAACGGAATAATTTGCTTAACATACTAGCAACTCAGGGTATCAATCATCATTTAGGGTAATTAATCATAAACTTTTTGCTTATATTCGCATAAGTCTTCAATTATACAAGAGCCGCATCTTGGTTTACGAGCGAGGCAAGTATAGCGACCATGTAAAATCATCCAATGATGAGCATCTAATAAAAATTCTTTGGGTACAAATTTTAACAGCTTTTGCTCGACTGCCAAGACATCTTTTCCAGGAGCAACTTTAGTACGATTGCTCCAGCGAAATATGTGGGTATCAACGGCCATGGCCACCTGTCGAAAAGCAGTATTTAATACCACGTTGGCTGTTTTACGGCCTACTCCAGGTAATGCCTCTAAGGCTTCACGATTATCAGGCACTAAACCATTGTGTTGGTCGACTAATATTTTGGCAGCCTTGATAACATTTTCCGCTTTCGAATTGTATAAGCCGATGGTTTTGATATAGGACTTTAGGCCTTCGAGACCAAGGTCAAGTATTTGTTGGGGGGTATTAGCTACAGGAAAAAGTTTGTCAGTAGCTTTATTGACACTAACATCCGTTGCTTGTGCAGACAGGGCAACAGCCACTAGTAGCTCATAGTGGCTGTTGTAGTTTAATTCAGTTTGTGGATTAGGATTGTCATCCCGCAAGCGGGTAAAAATAGCCTGGCGTTTGTTTTTATTCATAGGCGTTATTTATCCACGTTTAGGTTATCGTACCTGTGACCCTTATGCGGCGTGACTCTTTAGTACTCTTGTCACTAACTTGTTGCCGCTTAGCTAATTGGGTATCGCCAATATTCTTTAAAGCAATCAATAATCCCATACCGATAAAGGCACCTGGGGGTAGAATAGCAAATAGGAAACCTTGATAATTGGTAAACAATGTTATGGTCCAGTCCCTAGCAGGCTCACCAAATAACAGATGCATATCTGCAAATAAAGTACCTTGGCCTAATATCTCGCGCATTGCGCCTAACAAGATCAAAACCACACTAAAGCCAACACCCATGGCGAAACCATCAAGTAGGGCAGGCACGACTGGATTTTTACAGGCGTAAGCCTCGGCGCGACCAAGGATGGCACAGTTAGTCACAATGAGGGGAATAAAGATACCCAAAATCAAGTATAGCTCATAGGTAAAGGCCTGCATCAATAGTTCAGCAATGGTTACCAAGGCCGCAATAATCATCACAAAAGTAGGCAAGCGCACATCACTATTGACCCGATTACGGGTCATGGAAACCAGACCATTGGCAGCTACCATAACTAGTGTGGTGACTATCCCCAGGCCTAGGGCGTTGACCACATTATTAGTTACAGCAAGGAGAGGACACAAACCAAGTAGTTGCACTAAAGCCGGGTTATTTTTCCACAGACCGTCAGTAAACAGTTGTTTGGTTGCTGACTGCATATTACTGTCCCTCTTTGCTGGCACTAGCAGCCGCCAATAAAACATCTTGATTTTGCTGCAAATAAACTAAACTAGATTCCACGGCGGTAATAACTGCTCGGGGCGTTATGGTGGCTCCAGTAAATTGGTCAAAGTCACCACCTTCTTTGGTTACTGCCCACTTATGAGAAGTTAGCGTCGCACCAATAAAATCATCAACCCATTTTGACTTTTGATAATCTATTTTATCACCTAAGCCTGGCGTTTCCTTATGACCGGTAATACGCACACCCGTGATAGCGCCTTGAGCATCCATACCAACTAAAATATAAATAGGGCCACTGTAACCGTTAATACTGGTAACTGGGAAAATCCAGCCTGTTAATTCACCATCTCGCCAGGCAGCGTAGCCCAGACTTTCGTTACTTTGTTCTAGCTGTTGGGCATTGGGCAGGGCAAAACTATGTTGTAACAATTCTTGATCAAAATATTCACTGGGCATCACTTCTGTGAGGGCAGCAATTTGTGCCATACGCTGGTTTTCGCTAATCAACGACTTGGTGGCGACATAAATGATCGCTAAGGCTGCCGCTGCAACAATCGCCATGGCACTAAGGTTTAAGGCATTAGCCCGTATATTTTGCCACAATCCCATTGATTTCTGTTCGCTCATAAGCTGGTGTGCCTCAAGATTGCTGGCCGTAGGCCTTAGGTCGGGTGTACTGATCAATTAATGGTGCGGCTAAGTTCATCAATAACACAGCAAAGGCCACAGCATCAGGGTAATTACCCCAGGTACGAATAATGTAGGTCAAAATACCAATGCCAGCACCAAAGATCAGCTTGCCGTTGCGGCTGGTAGCGCTACTGACTGGATCGGTGATGATAAAAAAGGCACCGAGCATGGTGGCGCCAAGAAACAGGTGATCGGTGGCACTAGCATATAGATCCGGCTCACCTGCACCAAACAAAAACGCCATCACCGCCAAACCAGCCAACATGGCTACTGGCGCATGCCAAGTAAATACTTTGAGGAATAATAATGCTATGCCACCCACAAGGTAGGCAATATTTATCCATAGCATGGCTGCTTTATAAGCAACTACGTCAGGGTTTGCCGACCACATTTCACCGATAGTGGAGCCGGATAAATGTTTTATCACATCCAAGGGTGTAGCTTGGGTAATAGCATCTATTTGACCTTGCTCAGTCCAAAACCACAGCCATTGATCGGCAAGGTTGAGATACTGACCTGCAGCCGTCCATACGGTCATACTCACAGGAAAAGAAATCAAACAAATAGCATAACCTAACATGGCTGGGTTAAATGGATTATTACCCAAACCACCATAAATATGTTTGCCAAAGATAACTGCAAATAAGGTGGCGGTGGTTACTAGCCACCATGGCGACATGGGCGGTAGAGCTAAGGCTAAGAGTAGAGTAGTGACAACTACACTGCCATCTTTAAGAAAGAAACCAACTGGTCGCCGGCGCAGAATCATTACCCCAGCTTCCATCAGTAGACCCAGTAAGGTTGCCCAAATAATATTGAACAAAGTGCCGTAACCAAACCAATATAGCTGTGTCAGTATACCTGGTAGGGCGGCGACAATGACCAACAGCATAATCTTTTGGCTGCGGTTACCACCATGCAGGTGGGGTGAAGAAAAGAAGCGCATCATTAGCTTGATTCCTCAGTGGGGTTTTTGAGGCTCTGCAAATGACTTTCAGCCTGTTGGAGATCTTTTTGTGCTGCGTCCAAGGTTTGTTGATATTCCTTGTGCACAGCCTCGGTAGCATCATCTTCTGGTGCTAATTTGGTTAGTTTGCGCACCTTGGCATTGGCTTTTGCCCATTCGACTTGAGCGGCTTTAATGGCTTCTGGATCAACACCTAATTGGCTTTCAAACTTGGCCAGAGCCTCAGCGGCAGCGGCTGAGCGCTGCGTTAACTCGTTTACGGTTGTCTGCAGTTTATCTGTATCTGGGTGATCAGTGGCGGCCGCATCGGCAAAGGCTTTCTGCGCTTTTTTTAATTTAGTCCGCGCAATAGCCGCTGCGGTTTTTAGCTCTTTATGGCTAGGTTCAGCAGCTGGTTCAGGGTTACTATCTGTTGCCTGTGCTTTAGCAGCTTGTTGCTTTGCTGCCACACGGGCTTTAGCCGCTGCAATAGGATCATCACCGTCGGCATGATTAGCACGTTTAGCTGCTTGTGCCGCTGCTGCCGCGGCAGCCCGAGCTTTACGACGCTCTTCTTTAGCATTCTTTTCATCAATAAGCCGCTGTTCTCGCGCTTCAAAGCGTAACTTTGCGTGCTCTGCTTGTTTGGCCTCTTGGGCTTTGTGACGAATAACACCTTTAGCATAACGATAATGCTGCACCAAGGGTATTTGACTAGGACAAACGTAGGCGCAAGCACCACACTCGATACAATCCATCAAATTATATTGTTCGATCTTGTCGAAGGCATCAGATTTAGCCAGCCAATATAATTCTTGCGGTAATAATTGCGCAGGGCAGACCACTTCACATTGGCCGCAACGGATACAGGACATGGCAGCATCAGCGGCAGGAAATTCGTCGACACCCGGAACCAATAGACAGTTACTGGTTTTTACCAATGGCACCTGTATGCTGGGGAGTTGAAAACCCATCATAGGGCCACCCAATACCACCTTATTAGCACTGGCATCCATTTCACATTGATCCAGAATAAAATCAATTTTAGTACCCACCAAAACGCGGTAGTTGCCGGGTTTGTTTACGCCTTTGCCAGTCACAGTAGTGATACGATCAATACTTGGACGGCCCAGATAAACAGCATCATGGATGGCATTCACCGTGGCCACATTAACACACAGAATACCCAAATCAGCAGGTATGCCACCTTTAGGTACCTGTTTGCCAGTAAGATTCTGAATTAGTTGTTTTTCCCCACCAGATGGATATTTAGTAGGAATAACGACTACTTCAATGGCAGCATCATCTGCAGTAGCTGCTTGCATGGTGGCAATAGCTTTGGGCTTATTGTCTTCAATAGCGATAATGCATTTAACTTGGCCTAGCAAACGCATCAGTAAGCGTGTGCCTTTGACAATACCATCACTGTCCACCTGCATAATCGTGTCATCAGCTGAGATATATGGTTCGCACTCAACACCATTAAGTAATAAGGTGTGTATGGGTTTGTCCGTGGCTAGTTTAGCGTTACTTGGGAAGCCAGCACCGCCCATACCAATAATACCGGCTGCATAAATACGTTGTCGTACCTCGTCATCACTTAGTTGTTCTGGGTCGGCCGGAGTGATATTAGCGTGCCAAGTATCTTTGCCATCTGCATGCAAAGTAATACAAGTTTCCTTTAGCCCAGAGGCATGGGCCACTTGCTGGTCACTGACATCAGCAATCAAGCCTGAAGTAGGGGCATGCAGGTCGGCACTGCGGGAGCCAATCGCTTTGGCTATAAGTTGTCCTTTACTGACTTGGTCGCCCTTTTTTACCACCGCTTCCGATGGCGCGCCAATATGTTGCCCTAAGGGAATAATAAGCTCTTCAGGCAAAGGTAAAGTCACTAACTGACCAGGGTTAGAAAGTTCTTTGTTTTCTGGGGGGTGAATACCACCGGGAAAATCATATAGTTGGATCATGCCGCATCCTCCCCAGTCACAGTTAAGTTGGGTTGGCGGTCAGTAGCAATCAGATTGTCTGGCTTATGCCAGTGCCAAGACTGTTTGGTGACTTCAATTGGCAGCATATCAATACAATCAACAGGGCAAGGCTCGACACACAGGTCACAACCTGTGCATTCATCAACAATAACGGTGTGCATTAATTTGGCGGCACCAAGAATGGCATCGACAGGGCAAGCTTGAATACATTTAGTACAACCAATACACTCATCTTCGCGAATATAAGCGATCTTGCGAATGCTATCGACACCTGCTTCGGCATCGAGAGGCAAGACTTCAACATCCAGCAAATCAGCCAAGGCTTTGATGGTGGCTTCACCACCAGGCGGGCAGCGGTTGATGGGGTCAGTCTGATTGGCTATGGCTTCGGCATAAGGCTTACAGCCGGGATGGCCACATTGGCCACATTGGGTTTGGGGCAGCAGCTCATTAATTTGGTCAACAATAGGATTGCCTTCCACTTTAAAGCGTTTTGCCGCATAACCCAGAATGGCGCCAAAAATAAGCGCCATAACCGTTAAGGAAAGAATGGCATAGATAAGAATACTCATATCAGATGCTCACCAAGCCAGTAAAGCCCATAAAGGCTAATGACATAATACCAGCGCTAATCATAGCAATCGCAGGCCCTTGGAAAGGCTTTGGTACGTCGGCTAAGTTGATCCGTTCGCGCATGGCGGCAAACAACACTAGTACCAAGGAAAAGCCAATGGCTGCACCCATGCCATACAGCAACGATTCGACAAAGCCATTGGATTTATTAATATTAAGTAGGGCAACACCTAGTACCGCACAGTTAGTGGTAATCAATGGCAGGAAGATACCTAAAACTTTATGCAGCATGGGGCTGGTTTTATGTACCAACATTTCAGTAAATTGCACCACAAATGCAATCACCAGAATAAAGCTTATGGTGCGTAGGAATTCCAGACCGAGAGGTTGTAAGACAAAGGTGTAGGTAAGATAACTACATAGAGACGCAAGAGTAAGTACAAAAGTCGTCGCCAGAGACATACCCATAGCGGTATCCAGTTTGGAGGAAACCCCCATAAACGGGCATAGGCCAAGGAATTGCACTAGCACAAAGTTATTTACTAGAACGGTGCTAACCAAAATGAGTATATATTCGGCCACTGATGCTTCCTGTACGTAAGTAATAACTGAAAATTAACAACGGGGAGTATTGTAACTTAGTAAAGATCCAGCACCTAGGGTGTCGGTATCCAAATACGGCTGTTGCAACCCGCGTTGCTATACGATTTCACAAATATCTACCAAAACGGTCATCGTGACTATTTACGCGCCACATTATACAAGATTTTGCGTCAATCTGCTTATATATAGCTGATTAACAAAGGCTTAGGTTCGACACTAAAAACAAATTTTAGGTTCTACATGACAATATGGGCGCAATGTATTGTCAATTCAAGCTATGCCAGTGTTTGCTATCTTGCGTGAAGATAATATCGCTCCATATTATATATATCATTATGAGATAAGCAAATTGAATAATATTATTTCTGGTTATATTGAAATAGCGTTATTATGTGTTTTTTTAAAAAGGCCAAACCCTAATTTTTCACAGTGGTTGGTTAGGAGTATTGAATGTACGCATATAGCGCAGTAGATCAACAGCTGGTAGACCAGCGAGTTGAGCAATTTCGTGATCAAACCCAGCGGTTTTTGAAGGGTGAAATCGCGGATGATGAATTCCGTGTGCTACGACTGATGAATGGTGTGTATATTCAACGTCATGCACCAATGTTACGTGTGGCTGTGCCTTATGGTCAGATGACTAGTGGTCAGTTGCGTGCTCTTGCGCAAATATCTCGCACATACGATAAGGGTTATGGTCATTTTACCACCCGCCAAAATATTCAATATAACTGGCCTGAGTTAGAGCGTATTCCCGATATTCTTGCTGATCTGGCAAAAGTGCAAATGCACGCTATCCAGACCAGTGGTTCATGTATTCGCAGTATCACCAGCGATCCCTTAGCTGGGGTTAGCGTTGATGAAATTGCTGACTCTCGTCCTTGGTGTGAGATTATTCGTCAATGGAGTAGCTTACACCCTGAGTTTGCCTACTTACCGCGTAAGTTTAAAATTGCTGTTACCGGTGCTAAGGCTGATAGGGCCGCCGTACAGGTGCACGATATTGGCTTACGTTTGGTGCATAATGATGAGGGTGAACTAGGTTTTGAAGTACTTGTGGGCGGTGGTTTGGGCCGTACCCCCATTATTGGTCAGGTGGTGCGTAAGTTCCTACCTACCCAGCACCTATTATCTTATCTTGAAGCCATACTGCGTATTTATAACTTGCATGGTCGTCGTGACAACAAGTACAAAGCGCGTATTAAAATTTTGTTAAAAGCTATGGGGGTAGAGGCCTTTGCTGAGCAAGTAGAGGCGGAATGGCAACATATTAAAGATGGTGAGCTATTGTTGCCTGCGGCAGAGATTGAACGTGTCAGCCAGCATTTTGGTAAACCTGATTATTTGCCAGCTAGTGAAGCGAGTAATGACAAAATTGTTGCGGTGGTAGACGCGGACTATCAGCGTTGGCTAAAGCACAATGTGTTGCCTCACCAGCAACCAGGCTACCGTATTGTTATGGTGCCACTAAAGAATCCTTTAACACCACCTGGTGATATTAGCCATCAGCAAATGGATGGTTTGGCGGACTTAGCTGATAAGTATAGTTTTGGCAATATCCGTTCTACCCACGATCAAAATCTAGTCTTGGCCTACGTGGCTGAGAAAGACTTGTATACATTATGGCAGGGTTTGACTGACCTAAGTTTGGCGCGTGCTAATCATGGTACGTTAACGGATATGATTAACTGCCCTGGTCTAGACTATTGTAGTTTGGCTAATGCCGAAACACTGGTGTTATCAAAGCGTATTAACGAGACTTTTGATGATCTGGATTATTTATATGATCTAGGGCCCATCGAATTGAAAATATCCGGTTGTATGAATGCTTGTGGCCATCACCATATTGGTCATATCGGTATTTTGGGTGTCGAGAAGGGTGGCAAGCAGGTTTATCAATTTACCTTAGGTGGTCATGATAGTGAGCAAGCTAGCTTAGGCAAAACCCTAGGTCGCTCTATTCCACAAGATGATGTTGTGGCAACCATTGGTACCTTATTAAATACTTATTTAAGTTTGCGTCATGATATCAGTGAGTGTTTTGCTGATGTGGTTAAACGCCTTGGACTACAACCATTTAAGGAGGCTGTTTATGGACCTGCTAAAAAAACCGCTGCCTAATCAAGTTACAGACTTTACTGATTGGCTAGCTGCCGGAGCACCTGCGGGTGAGGCCATTAAGGTCAATTCAGATGTGGATATGGGGACTCTATTACCTGCGGCCTTAGTATGTTCAGAAGTGCAGGTTGATTTCCCTATGTTTGCTGATGGCCGTGGCTTTAGTATTGCGCGGTTACTTAGACGTGAAGGCTTTACCGGTGTGATTCGTGCTGTCGGCGATGTAGCGGTAGACCGGGTATCCTATATGCAACGCGTAGGCTTTGACGCAGTTGAATTAAAAGAGGGTGAGCAAGCTGACTTGCTGCCACAATTGGTTAATCGTATCCAAGTGCATTACCAAAACAGCAGTGATGGTTCTGGCCCTGTATATAAAGCTGGATAGTCGTCTAACATAACTAATTTGGGGGTCTATGGCAGCTATAGCCCCCAGACAATACCTATTATCTTTTTAGCTAACCCTTAAGCCCGGTGTGGCTCCACTATCGGGTTCGAGTAAATAAATTCCTTTACCATCAGCAGCCGCTAGAATCATACCCTCAGAAACACCAAACTTCATTTTGCGCGGGGCTAAGTTGGCAACCCAAATGGTTAACTTGCCAATTAAATCCTCAGGCGTATAAGCGGACTTGATTCCTGATAATACCTGACGGGTTTCGCCCCCAATATCTAACTGTAAACGTAAGAGCTTATCGGCGCCTTCTACGGCTTCTGCATGGGTTATTTTGACTACACGCAAATCAACTTTGGCAAAATCTGGAAATTGTATTTGTTCGGCAATAGGCTCAAATGTTGCACTTGCTGCGGGCTTAGCTTGCTTTAAAGCCTCTTCTTTAGCTAATTCTTGTTTGGAGTCTTCTAGCATAGACTCAATAGTGGCTGTCTCAATCCGCGTCATCAGGGGTTTAAATTTGTTGATCTGATGACCTACTAGAGGCGCTTCTAAGTCTTGCCACGTCATTGGTGCATTTAAGAAATTGCCTGCCGCTGCTGTCATATCGGGCACAATAGGCTGTAGATAAATCATCAACATGCGGAATAGATTTAAGCCAGTGGAGCAGATGTCTTGCACTTGCTGTTCAGTACCTTCTTGCTTGGCCAAAGCCCAAGGCTCTTGGTCAGCTATATATTGGTTAGCAATATCGGCAAGGGCCATAATGGCTTTAATGGCTTTGCCGAATTCGCGATTTTCATAAAAGTCACCGATTTCTGTTTTAGCGGCGACAAATTGTGCTATCAGCTCAGGCTCATTAACCTTATCACTCAGTATGCCATCATGTTTTTTGGTAATAAATCCAGCACTGCGGCTAGCTATATTTACCACTTTACCAACTAAGTCAGCATTAACGCGTTGGACAAAGTCTGCCAAATTAAGATCCAGGTCTTCCACCCGATTGTTTAGCTTGGCGGCAAAGTAATAGCGTAAATACTCCGGTTGCAGATGACGTAAATAAGTACCTGCCTTAATAAAGGTGCCACGGGATTTGGACATCTTTTTGCCATTTACCGTGAGAAAGCCATGGGCATAGACAGCGGTAGGGGTGCGGAAGTCAGCACAGTGCAGCATAGCTGGCCAAAACAGGCCATGAAAGTTAATAATATCTTTGCCAATAAAGTGATAAAGCTCAGTGCTGGAGTCTTTGTTAAAGTAATGGTCAAAGTCCAAGTTGTCAGTCTTTTGACATAGATTTTTAAAGCTGGCCATATAGCCTATTGGTGCATCTAGCCAAACATAGAAATACTTATTTTCGGTGCCAGGAATTTGAAAACCAAAATAGGGAGCGTCACGACTAATATCCCACTCCTGCAGGCCAGCCTCTAACCATTCCGCAAGCTTGTTAGCTATTTCAGGTTGTAAACTGCCACTGCGAGTCCATTCCTCTAATAAAGCCTGAAAGTCAGGCAGTTTAAAGAACATATGTAGGGAATCTTTTTGAATGGGTGTGGCGCCTGAAATGGCCGATTTAGGGTCGATCAGTTCAGCAGGCGTATAGGTAGCACCACATACTTCACAATTGTCACCATATTGATCTTCAGCATGACACTTAGGACAGGTGCCTTTAATAAATCGATCGGCTAGAAATAACTCTTTTTCTGGGTCAAAAGCCTGAGTAATAGTGCGACGGGCAATATGACCTTTGGCATCACAAGCATTAAAAATAAGCTCGGCTAGTGCCTGATTCTCTGGCGAATGGGTGGAATAATAATTATCAAAAGAGATGTTAAAGTTAGCAAAGTCGGCTTCGTGTTCAGCCTGCACTTTGGCAATCAGTTCTTCAGGTGAAATACCTTCCACTTCTGCGCGCAACATTATGGCTGTGCCATGGGCATCATCAGCACAAACATAATGACAGCGATTACCCACTAGGCGTTGATATCTAACCCAAATATCAGTTTGGATATATTCCAGCATATGGCCTAAGTGGATAGAACCATTGGCATAAGGTAGGGCGCTGGTTACTAGAATTTCGCGTGGGGAAGTGCTGGTCATAATATTGTTGGGCTTTCAAGGTAACAAGTTGGGTGACAATTATTTTCGGGCTAGCCTTTTTGTCACCATAAAGTGGCCACTATTGTACTGAAAATTACGGGTGATCACTAACAAAAATCTATAATTTACGTCTTCCCCTGTTATAATTGCCCGCCAATATTCGTGTTTATGTATGCTTGTCTACCGGTTTTTGGTCTAAGACGATTAAAAGGAATACCTCTATGACAGCCCCAAGCATGTCAGTTAATCATTATGCCGAGCAATTAGCGACTAAGTCAGCTGCCTTAGAAGCACGTTTTACTGAACTCGGTGATTGGGCAACAGCGCCTGAGTTAGAGATATTTCCATCAGCGCCAGAACACTTTCGAATGCGCGCCGAATTTCGTGTTTGGCATGCCGATAACGATTTATTTTATGCTATGTTCCCCAAGGGGCAAAAATTTAATCCCATTCGGATTGAGCAATTTCCTACGGGCAGCTTACGCATAAATGAACTTATGCAGCCTTTGCTGGAAGCCATAAAGCCTAATGCCTCCTTGCGCCAAAAATTATTTCAGATGGACTTTTTAACAAGCCAAACCGGTGAGGCTGCTGTGAGTATGCTTTATCATCGGCAGTTGGATGACGAATGGGAGCAGGCAGCCGCAAGCCTTAGCAAGCAGTTTAAGATTAAAATTATTGGTCGGGCGCGCAAGCAAAAGCTTATTATTGGTGGTGATAGTATTATCGAAACCTTGCAGGTGCAAAATCGAAAATTTTATTATCAGCAGGTAGAGAATGCCTTTACGCAGCCCAACGCTGGCATTAATGAGAAGATGTTAACTTGGGCCTGTGAGCAAAGTGCTGGCGCTAAATCCACAAGCCAGCCTGATTTATTGGAGTTGTATTGTGGCAATGGTAATTTTACTATTCCATTAGCGGCTCATTATGGCAAAGTAATGGCCACAGAAATTGCCAAATCGTCGGTTAATTCAGCCCAGTTTAACCTGCAAGCCAATGGCGTTAATAATGTCGTTATAGCTCGTTTGTCCAGTGAAGAGATGACTGCCGCATTAAATCGCGAAAGAGCCTTTCGGCGGCTGCAGCATATTGATTTGGATGACTACCAATTTGGTACGGTATTAGTTGATCCACCAAGGGCAGGGTTGGATGACAATACCTTAAAATTGGTGCAGCAATTTAAGCGTATTATTTATATTTCCTGCAACCCTGTTACCCTTATGGCTAATTTGCAGCAGTTACAGGAAACGCATCAGCTACAAGCCAAAGCCATGTTTGACCAGTTTCCTTATACTGATCATGTGGAAACAGGTGTAGTGTTAACACGAATTTAATTTGGAGCAATCTAGTATGCAAGCAGCAAACGAATCAGGACTAGCGCAAGTTCAGAATATTATCGCTATTGCTTCCGGTAAAGGTGGGGTTGGTAAGTCAACCACCACGGCGAATATCGCTTTAGCTATGGCCGCAGCAGGCCATAAAGTAGGTGTACTTGATGCTGATATCTATGGCCCTAGTCAGGGCTTAATGTTAGGTATTAAACCGGGTAGCCATCCTGAAACCATGGATGAAAAATGGTTTGTGCCATTAACAGCCCATGGCATTAAGGTGATGTCCATCACTTTCTTAATTGATGAGAACTCACCTATGGTATGGCGGGGTCCTATGGCTGCGGGTGCTTTGCAACAAATGCTATTGCAGACCCATTGGGGTGAGCTGGATTATTTATTTGTTGATATGCCACCTGGGACAGGGGATATCCAACTGACACTGAGTCAGAAAGCCAAGCTGACGGGCGCGGTGGTGGTGACCACACCACAAGATCTGGCTTTGCTTGATGCGCGCAAGGGTATAGAAATGTTTACTAAAGTCCAAGTGCCTGTGCTGGGAATTGTGGAAAATATGAGTACTCATGTATGTAGCCAATGTGGGCACGAAGAGGCTATTTTTGGTGCCTTGGGTGGTACAAAATTAGCCGAAGAATACGGTACAGAACAACTGGCTAGCTTGCCCTTAAGTATGCATATCCGTGAACAAGCCGATGCGGGTAACCCTTCGGCAATTGCCGACCCTCATGGCACTATAGCCAAAGTTTATAGTGAATTGGCCCACACCATCACCCTAAAGTTAAATCAAAAACCCAGTGGACCAAGTATTAGTATTGAAGAATAATTGTGGCTTGCCACATTAAACAAGCAGGATGAAAAAGTAAGCTATGCGATTAAGTGATCAGGATATTATTGCCAGTCTCGATAAAGGCCATATCGTTATTGAGCCGCGTCCAAGTAATGACGTTATTAGTGGCGTAAGTGTTGATTTACGTTTAGGGCGTAGCTTTCGTGTGTTTAAAGACCATGCCCGCCCGTATGTTGATGTCAGTGCTAGTCGGGAAGAAATTAATCAGACCCTAGAAGCCATAATGAGTGAAGAAATAATTGTCGCAGATGATGAGGCTTTCTTTTTGCATCCAGGCGAATTGGCTTTGGCTGTTACTAAAGAATCAGTAACCATTCCTGCTGATTTAGTAGGTTGGCTTGATGGACGTTCGTCACTGGCTC
>MDSZ01192081.1_pt1 | contig 25578 bp, 21 predicted proteins | sample 811201 | NCBI WGS metagenome assembly MDSZ01 (sample SAMN05326647, study PRJNA326480) | marine metagenome | isolation source: seawater | place: Indian Ocean: North | collected 2010
ATTAGCTGTTGCATTTGGTGCAGCTATGTCTTCAGATGAGGAAGATGGTGGTTCATCAGAACAAACTGGACCATTTACACCTCCACCAGATCCTACACCAGCACCTACACCAGCACCTACACCAGCACCTACGCCAGCACCTACGCCAGCGCCTACACCTGATCCAGGTACGGGTACGGGTACGGGTACGGGTACAGGTACTTAGTTCTTATACTTTCTTAAGTACTGGTAAAGATTATCTTTTCTGATTAGTTTTGCGCCTGGATCTTTTGTTAGTGGTCTCCATTTAAAGTTAAACCAATCTCCGGATATAGGAATCTTAAAATATATGCCTTTATCAAAACTGCCTTCTCCAAATTGTTCTGCAGTAACATCAGTTTTAGTAAAAAAAGCACCCATTGCCACCCCATTGTTAAATCTTCTAGATATATCAAAAGTATAGCCCTTGTCTCCAGCTAAATATTCTCCATAAGACATATGAAGAGAAAATGGCAAAATAAAATCATTTTCATAGTAAAAATTTATATGGCCAGTGATATTTGAATAATCCAATAAATCAAAAGCTAAATCATAATCTCTTTTATAAATTTTGAATGCTTCAAAACCGATAGCAAAAGGTAGATCATCTCTATTCCATAGATATTCCATACCATAACCACTAAACATCTCTTCAAATATTCCAGCAGATATTTGTATATGGTTATTTTTAGACAATGTATGAAAAAAATCTAATTGAGACCTCCCTATAATTACTCTATCTTCAAAATTATTTAAATATTCTTTAACATCTGATCTCACTTGATTTGGATATGTATTAACAGGAGGTATATATAGCTCATCAAAATTTTGCCATAAGGCATATTTTAAGTTAGTGCTCCAGAATAATTTATTATTGAAAATATATTGTGTATTAAATTCAAACAGAAAAGCGGCTTTCAAAAAACCTTCTCTTCCAGCAATGAAAGGTCTTAAAACAAGATCTGGGGAGTAAAAGAATTTTGATTTTTTTTCTCTTAAATAAAGTGTTTCAGTGTTGTTTTTTTCCATACCCATCAAAATCTTTGGGTCTAGTTCTTTAGCTTTCAACCCGTTAACAGAATAGCTGGATATAACTTCTTCATAATCTATGCCCGAATCAACAATAGCTTTTTCAACATTTTCGTTAAGATAAGCTAAATCTGAATATGAATTATATTCATGCAAATCTAAAACCAGTGTATCTTTTAATTTGCTAATTCTATGTACTTCAATCTCATTAAAATCTAGAAGAGATCTTAATTTTTCATGGGGTGTTTTCTCATAAGGTTCATTATTTTTATAATTTTTTGACTTGTATTTTAGTGAATTCCCTTTCCAAACAAATTTTAGTCCTAAATAATCTCCTCTTTCAAAATTTAAGGATAAGGCAAGATTTTTTAGCTTTATATATTCTAGGCTTAAACTATAATCTGAACTTCTTTCTGGAAAACCTCTTTCTCTAGAATTATTTGTTGAATCATGTTCTATTTTTAATAGCCAATTATTATCTAATAAGTAACTAAACCCTCCAAAAATACCTACCTTCTCACCTGAAAAATAATCTTCCCATCTAAAATTTCCACCCTGTTCATTATCATTGTCACAACCCCAAGATATGCATCTTACAAGAAAAGAATCATTTAAATCTCCTAAAGGGTTATCATATTGCAAAGAGCCGCCACTTAATTTTCCCCAACCAATTCCAAAATGCATATCAAGATTATCTATTCCATAACTGCCAACAATATATTCAGAAGAATATATTCCTGTGCCAGCAAGATCATTGAATCCTATTGCTATAGCTGGAAAATACCCCTCAGATTTTAAGCGAAATTTTGCATTAAAGCCTTTATCCTTGTAATCTTGATCAAAACCACCACCATAAGGCCTGCCTTTTATGCTTGTATAAAAGACAGATGCTTCAAGCCAATCATAAGGCATCATAGTAATAGTAATCTTTCTGTCTGGATCGCCTCTATACACTGTAAATGCTGAGGAAGATTCTTCATAAAATCTTGCTGTAGGAGTATTTATTAGACCAATAACGCCATGATTATTGGGATTATTAAATTTAATAGAATCTGAGAATATAAGACTACTTATTAGTAAACTGAATACTAATTTAATTTTGAATCGCATTTAAAGAAGCGGCTGAAAATGCAATATCAGCTATAATTTTTGTTGCCGTACTTATCAGAGGAAGAGCCTCAAGTTTATTAAGATCTCTTGGCACAACAATAGTATCTCCTGGCTCAATAGCAATTTGCCCAGCAAATATATTATTTCCTGAACTTACTGAAAGACCATTAGCTTTAATTATGAATACTGACCTCTTATCTGCATAATCTGAAAAACCCCCAGCAGCATCAATATAATCTTTAAAATCCATTTTTTGATCAAAAATAAAGGAAGAAGAATTTAATACTTCTCCTTGGACGATAACTTCATATGAAGTTGCCGGAATAGAAATTGAGTCTCCATTTTTTAAGATAAAATTTTCTGAAGCTTTGGAAGATTCAAGAAATTCACCAGCTACCCTTCCATTTGGTTCAATTAAATCGGCTAATTTTAAAATTGCTTCTATATCCAACATTCCTGAACTAGAAACAGAATTTGATTTTTGAATTATGGCATCAGTTAAAATTGATTTTGCTTCCTTTATTGCTTTAATTTGCTTATTTTTAATATCTTCCCTAAAGACTAGAACACCCTCTTGAAATGCATCATCACGCATACCTCCAGCTAAAACATATAAATCAGATAAGGTTGTTGAGCTTGAGACTGAATATATGCCTGGATTTCTTATTTGACCTTGAATCTCAACTTCTATCAAATCACGCTTTCTTGGAGGGAAAGAAATAGCCACTAAATCTTCTGACTGAATCATTTCATAATAAGATCCTATAGAACTATCTTTGCTTGTTATAACTGCAACATTATCTATATCAACATCTTTAGAAAGTCCAAAGAAAGAATGAATTTGTCTGGGTGATATCACGCCTGTAAGAGGAATTTCAATTTTTTTATCTGGTAATGATATTTGAACATAGTTTGACTGTAGAACTAAATTTGGATCTTTTAGTCCTTCTTCTAGACCAAGATTTAAAATAGATTCTCTATCAAAGAATAAAATTTTTGAATTTTTGGTAGCAGTAAAATCTTTGTACGTATCTGGATCAGCTAGAGAAAAAATTAATTTGCTCATTCCTAAGCCATTATTTATTTCTTGCTCATAGATAGCATAGAATGGATATATATCACTTGAAAATTCTAATTTTTCTAGCAATCCTGTAAAATTATTATCATTGAATTTAAAATATCCACTGGTGACGCCGCTTCCTGTTACAAATAGATCCTTATCATTTGTTGTCACTTTTGTCCCTACAAAAAGTTCATCTAAATCTTTGTTCCCAATTTTTTCTGAAAGCGTTGTTTTGGTCGAATAATTTTTACCATTTTCAACTAGCACAGAACTAATATTTTCAGGCTCTGCTTTAGAATTTAGACCTAAAGCAAAATTAATTAAATCTTGATATTCATCATTGCTTGTATATTCATAAATCATTGGTCTTAATACTGCGCCAGTCACTTCAACATAATTTGTTGTTCCTTGTACTAACACTGTATCTCCTGAACCAACTATGAGATCAGAATCTCGTCTACCTTCTATTAAAAGATCATAGAAATCAAATATATTAACGTCACCATTTGGTTTGATTAGTTTAACTGTCCTTAATGACGCATATTCTTCTAAGCCTCCAGAATAAGCTAAAGAGCCAGATATGGTGGTGAATGGATTAACCGCATAAGATCCAGGATTCTTTACTGCTCCAATGATAGATATCATTTTTGGACTTAAATTACCCATAGAAAGATCTAGATTTACTCCGACATATGAAGTTTTAACTAAATTTCTTAGCTTATTTTTAACCTCTGAAAAAGTTTCATTGACTACAGAAATTGACCCTAACTCCGGAAACAAAATTGTTCCATCTAATAAGACTTGAAGTGTTAATATCTGTTTTTTCTCACCAGTTAAAATAACTATTAATTCATCATTAAGTGAGATTCTGTAATCAGATGGTAGAGGTATATCAGAAATAGCAGAAACTGAGGTAGGAGAAGTTTTTATATAATTAAACCCAAAAATGTTTATTGGTTTATCTTCAGTAAGTTCAAGCGTTGATTCTTCAACTTTAATATTAGACTCCATAACAGTATTTGTTTGATCAGGGCTATTTAATAGTTCCTCAATATCATCTTGACTTAATTTATCTAAAATATCGGATTCAATAACAGATTGTCCACTTAACAAAAAAGTAGAGATTATTAGAACAAAACTAAATAATATTTGTTTCATAAGTTCATGATTCTAACAATTATTGAGCTATTTTTTAAATTAAAGTCAATAATCATTTAAATTAAAAAAACAACGTAACTAATCTTTTGAGAAAATATCTCTAGTGAATATTTTCTCAGAAACATTTTCTAATTCAGAGCTTTGCCTATTGGCTATAATCAGAGTGGCGCTATTCTTAAACTCATCAAGATTTTTTATCAATTTAGAACCAAAGAAATCTTTATCATCTAACAGCGGCTCGTAGATTATTACCTCTATTCCTTTAGCCTTTATTCTTTTTATTATTCCTTGGATAGATGAGTCTTTTATATTATCTGAGCCTTTTTTCATTACAAGTCTATATATGCCTACTATTTTTGGATTACATTCAATAATTTTTTCTGCAATAAAATCTTTTCTAGTTTTATTTGAATTCACTATCGCACTAATTAAATTTTGAGGCACTTTTTCATAATTAGCTAAAAGCTGCTTTGTATCTTTTGGTAAGCAATATCCACCATAACCAAAAGAAGGATTGTTGTAGTAATTTCCAATTCTTTTATCTTCACTAACACCTTCAATAATTTTTGATGTTTCCATTCCAAAGATAGAAGCATAAGTATCAAGCTCATTGAAATAAGCTACTCTCATAGCTAAAAATGTATTAGAGAAAAGTTTTACTGATTCTGCTTCTTTATTTGACATGAATAATACCTTAGGCTCATTAAGAGCAAATTCAGTCATCATTTCTGCAAAATCTTTTGCATATCTGTTACTTCCTCCAACAATTATTCTTGATGGATTAAGGTTGTCCTTAATAGAACTTCCTTCGCGTAAAAATTCAGGAGAAAAAAATAAATTTTTAATCTTTAATTCAGCTTTAATTCTATCTGTAAAACCAACTGGTACAGTTGATTTAATGATAATTGAAGCAGATGGGCTTAATTTCTTTGCTTTCTTAATGCATTGTTCCACGCTAGAAGTATCAAAATATTGTTTTTTTTCATCATAATTTGTTGGGGTAGCAATGATAATAAGATCTTTATCTTTAAATGCCTCTTCATCACTTGTAAAAATTATATCTTTATAGAAATTTGATAAATAGTCTTGGACTATTTCATCATCAATAGGCGATTTTTTCTTTTGTAAAAGTGCAAGCTTATCTTCACTAATCTCAAGAACAGTAACTTCTTTCCCACTTGAAGCTAATAAAAGTCCTATTGATAGACCCACATAACCTGCTCCGCATACGAGAATTTTCATAACTTTAACTCTTCTCGATTATAACTTTTGAAATATTGATATCCAAAACCTACCCCTAAAAATAATGAATAGAAAGAAAGTCCTTTAAGACGAACTGTTACATCAGAGAAAAAAGCAACAAAAATGAAGAATGTAAAAAACCAATAGAAAAGTGCAAAATTTAACGAGCTATCTCTTTTATATTTTGATAATAAAATTAATTTAATCGCATAAATAAAAGAAATTAGACAAAAGCCGAACCATCCAAACCTTAAAGTATAGTGTGTAAACATTGATTCAATCGTATCCATTCCAAATGGCTGTATTCTATCCTCATTAAATGGAACTTCTGATCTGGAGCTTAAAACATCCTGTACAAGAATAATCTCATTGAATCTATGCTGAATTGATGAATCAATATTATTATCAAATAAGCCGACTAAATATGAAATATATTGATTTTCAATTTTTAAAAAATCTTGGATAAGAAATATCGATAAAAAGCAAAGGGTTATTGCAAAAAAAGATATTAATGAAAATTGTGATCTTTGTTTTAGATGCCTTGGTTTAGCTTTTAAAAAATTTAGTATTGGAGAAATATAAAATAACACCAAAATTAGTCCAGCAAATTGAAGCATACCGCCTCTAGCAAAAGAAAGTAAGATGCCTAATGAAAAAACACAAAGATAGGCAAATGCTTTTGAAAAGCTATAGAGATTTTTTTCTAATTTAGAGAATACCAATAAAATGCAAAAATTAATGAATACAGCAAAGTCAGTTGGGTAGCCATGGAAACCAGAGAATCGATAAAAATGAAAGGTAAACTCTTCTGTGCTTTGCCTGCCCTTAAAAAAATCTATAAACGGATGTAGATACTCTACAAAAACAAGAGAAGAAAAAATTATGGATATGAGGCCAGCTTTTATAACTACATCAGATAATAGCTCAATATCAAAGTGTTTAACTTTCACATAGTTAAACCCCATGTGGAAGAATCCAGTGAAAAGAAAAAGCCTTCCTACATCTGAAAAAGTTCTATTTAATGGAGTTCCATAAAAATAAGAAAGAGCTAATATTGATAAAGCTGCAAAAAGATATACAAAAAATAATACATGAAACTTATCAAAAAAATTTGTTCCTTTAAGAGATAGGAATATAAAAATAGCTATAAAAAATAATATATTGATTATGAATTGTGAATTACCAGCACCGCCTAAAATGTTTGAAAAAATAGGAAAAAAAATAATTAAGTAAATTGGGAAAAAATCAATATTTTTCATTTGCAAAAAAATTAATAATTGATCTTGGATAAGTAAATAAAATTCTTTTTATTGTAAAAGGCTGCTTAATCATTCTCCATAGCCATCTTAAATTTAAACGATTTATATATCTTGGGTAAAAAGCATGATTTTTCAGTTTCGAATTAGCTGTTTGTGTTATGAAGCCGCCACATGTAAAAAATACATTTTTTTTACCGTAAGCTAACTTACTTTTTGCAATTGCCTTTACTACATTCTCTTGAAGCGGAGACCCCATACCGATTACATATAAACAGTTACTTTCTTTGAATATTTCTAAATCATTCATATTCAGGCCAAAACCTGACAGTGAAAATATACTATTGCTTTTTTCAGCAAATCTAGAGCTTAAAAAATTTTTAAATATTTTACTCTCTTCTTCTGTTCCGCCAATTACTATAACTAGCATTTGATCTTCTAGAGCAAATTCTATCCAATCTAAAGCTGCAGAAGTTTGATCAAATGATATTCTATTTATCTTTTTTTTTAATTTAATCGAGCAAAGTTTTGCAAATAGACCGCCGTCACAAAAAATATTATCAAAAAAACTAAAATCAACCTTATTATCTAAGATTTGCTGATAAGAATAATTATTTAAAAAAATATTTGTTGAGGATTGATTAAACATGAAGAATTTATCTTCATTATATTTTTCAGAAGATTTTGCAACTACATTAGTTAGCCTATAGCTAGAATTTTCCATACTCTATAAATGGAGCTGCCTTTTTGAATCTTATAAAAAATCCTAAGAAACTCAGTATTACCATCATAAATAATGGAATAAATCCAGCCAGGAATAATCTAATGGAATTTTTCCCTGACTGAATATCTCTAGCATCAGCTAGAGATTGTATGCTTGGATTATCAATCCTTATCAAAGCAATTTCATTGATAGATTTAACGTTTACTAATTGTTCAATTTGAGAACTAATCTGGTCAGTTATTGATTCTTTTAGACCAATAATTTGAGCTGAACTATACTCACTATTTAGATAACTTATCTTATTTTCTGCTTTGGATATTTCAATATTCATAAAATGCTCATTGACTTTATTAATTAGTGAATCTAAGACTTCTCTTGAAACGATGGGAGAAATTGATGAAAAATTAATAGAGTAAAATAATGGATCTATTTTTGAAATCTCAAGATTATTTAGAAAAACTTCCTGCATAAATGCATGATCAGCCAAATCAAGTTCACTATTATTAAATCTAACATAATCACCTTTCCATAAACTATTCTCCAAGTCGTATAAACTACTATCATAGTCAATCTGATTATTTACAGAATCATAGCTTTCTGCAGCAAATAAATCCTTGAAAAGATTATTTTCTTTTATAAGATTTACAGCGAAATCTCTAGATTTAATTATTTGAATTATTTCAGTTTCATATGATACGTTTGGTTGTGTTTGAAACGGTATAACTCCATTCAATAGATTTGTATTGTTAATTGATAATTCAGTATTAACTTTTACTATCGCATTTGATTTAAAAGACATTTTTACTGGGAAAAACAATGCGATAACTAAAATGGCAAACAACGATATTGAAAAAAAGAATAAAAAATTTTTTTTCACTCTTTTTGCTAGATCAATTATATTTAAAACTTCGTTCATAATTTACTATTTGGTGCCCAGAGCCGGACTTGAACCGGCACGAGATTTCTCTCGAGGGATTTTAAGTCCCTTGTGTCTACCAATTTCACCACCTGGGCTTTCATTTAATTCTTTTAATCAATTTATTATATAGAACTAGAGACATTAAACCTAAAGAAAAAAATGAAAAGACTGAAGAAAAAGCAAAGTAAATAAAATTATCAAAACTAAAGTAAATAACGATATTCACAATAAGATTTATGCAAGCAGCAATAACAATGCGTTTTGTCCAATACCAACCTTTACCAAGAATATTTGCAATAGAACCTCCGCCTATTCCAATAGTCTGAAACAAGAAAGCAAACCAAAAAATATAAAATATTATCAGGTACTGAAATAAATTATTAAAAAATAGATTTATAAAAAAATAAATAAAAATTCCAACAAGAATAAAAATAATTATTCTAACGATAGCAAGCTGACGAAAAAATTTACCTGCTCTTTGTTTTAGCTCAAAAAGACTTTCATATTTACAAAGTCTTATGAAAACATACTCGCTCAATATATTTACCATGCCCACTAAACCTACGAATATATTCTGATAAAAGGCATAAATATGAAAAAATTCAGAATAAGCATAAGACACTATAATTAAATCGAAACTTATAAGACCCTGATAGAAAAAACCATTCAGAAATAACGGCATACCCCTATTAAAGCTGAGAGGAATAATAAGACTAATATTTCTTAAATTAATATTTTTAGTAGTAAAAATTAATAGAAACACAGAGGCTAAAAAAAAAGTTATGAGAATTGGCAAAAATAAATAATCAACTTCTAATAGAAAAATAATGTATATTAAAAAATATAGAAGCGAGATCATTATAAATGCAATAATAGCCAAGCTATGATTAAGAATCTGTTTAAAGTTATGACTTAAATTCATAAGAACATAAACTGTTGATGTAAGTAGTCCAATTTCTAAACTAGAAGTCCATAGGAAGCCGGCAATAAATGAAATTAAAAGGCCGAAAACGTAAATAATCCTGGAGAGTAAATCAACTTTTTTTTGAATTAATGGGTGGTTGCTAAATAAAGCAATAGAGTTATTTATGCCTAATCCGGTAAACGAGGCATAAGCTACGACTATATTTGACTTAACAAGATTTGAATAAAAATTAGGTTCTAAAACTTGAATTGCAAAAATAAAAAAGATTGCTTTCGTGAATAAAAAAATATATTGATATGGCAAATAAGTGTTTAGCATTTAAAAATTTTTATTCTTATCATTAAATTTAATCCAATCAATAAATTCATCTAAGCCTTCATTGATATCTATTTTTGGCTTATACCTTAAAATTTTCCTAGATTTATTTAAGCATGCATGAGTAGAAAATGATTCCATTTCAGATTGTTTAAATTCAATAATTGCTTTTTTGCCAATTTTTTCTTCTAGAAGTGTAAGTAAATTTATAGTTTTAATAGGCTTATCATTTCCCAGATTAAAAATTTCATGTTTTGTTTTCATATGTTGAATATAAGATATTGAGGCATATATTCCACTTACTACATCAGATACATGGGTCATATCTCTTGCCATTTTTCCTGAATTAAATAAAGTTAACTTTTCTTTATTCAAGATTTGTTTAGAAAATAGATAGTAAGCCATGTCTGGCCTTCCATAGGAGCCATAAACAGTAAAAAATCTTAGTCCTATTGCCTTTATTCCAAGATTAGAAGAATAAAATTCTGCCATTCTCTCATTCATAAGTTTTGAAATTGCATAAAAAGATTTCTGTTTCGAGAGATTATCATTCTCAGTGAGTATTTTATTTTTTGAATTTCCGTAAACTGAACTACTTGATGCATAAACTAATTTATTTACATTAAAATTCTTACAACATTGAACTAAATTAAAAAAACCTTGGATATTTGAATCGAAATACTTTTCATTTAAAGAATAATGAAGTCTTACTCCTGGTTGTGCAGCTAAATTTATTACTAAATCAAAACTATATTTATCAAATACTTTCTCAAGTTCACTAAAATTCGATATATCTGCATTAAAAAAAGAATAATTAATGTTTTTTTGCTCTTTTTTACGATTTATAGCTGCTAGCCTTTCTTTTTTGAGTGCAACACTATAATAATTATTAATATTATCTAAACCTATTATTTCTAAATTACCTGAACTCTCAGAAAAAAGTTTTTTTATTAAGTGATAGCCTATAAATCCAGCAGATCCGGTAATTAATATTCTCATTTCTTTCTTAAGTTAACATTTAAATTTGAAAAATTAGATGCCCACATGTCATCGATCCATGTTTTTGAGATTGGTAGATTATCCCGACAAACAGTAAGATTAATGAGCGTTAATCTGCCAGTTGCAATATGCTCATCAAAAAAAATCTTACAATTATATACAGCACTTGTTCTAAAACCAATTACATAGCAATTATGGGAATTCAGCTGGCTATAAATATATTCTTCTGCGATTTGATCTGGATATAAAACTTTCGTAGCTAACCCTTTATTATTCAGCATGCTTAGAGGGTGAGGAATAAATTCATCTACTTTAAATTTATCAATTGTGTGCTTATACAACCATTCTTCTTCGCTTATATCCATTAGATCAGTATTTCTCGAATAATCTTGTCCCAGTAATATAATTTTTTTATTTTTTTCTGAAGATGTTTCAAAATTTAACTTAGGAAATTCTAACAATACAGTATCTTCATTCTTTAACTGCTTATAAATAGTAAATGCTCGAGGTAAATTCTTTAGATTTTCGTATGAAAGCTTAGGTTTTGTAATCTTTAAAAGTAATTTTAAAAAAATATTTTCTGGCCTTTGGAACCAGCTATATTCTAGTATTTCCCCTACTCCATCATCAAATTTATAGAAATTTGCCTTTGGTATGAAAAATAATATTATTCTTGAATAAACAACCTTATAATTTGCACAAAATACTTCATTAAAATATTTCTTCTTTGGAATCCTAATCATCAATAAAAGAATATTTATGCAATTAATAAATTTATTTGCATTTGTGCGAATAGTCTGCAATTGGACATGATTAGATAATATATTCAAATAATATTCTGCTTGATTATTTAAAGGTCCAATATATAAAAGATAATTTTCTTTTTTGGTATTCGATAGTTTATTAATAAAAAGTTTCACGCAAAAAAGATGAAATGGTGTGTAGCAAATAATAATTTTTTTCTTATTACTCATTGTTATTTCTCACATGTACAGTCATTCTACCTAAAAAAGATAAAAATTATTGAAGCATATAGATAATTTAGATTTAAAAGCCGAAGGCTAAAAGCTTTTATATTTGATATTTATTTTATGCTTGAATTTTTGATCTTTATTGCTTTCTCGAAAAGTTTCATCTAATTCTTGCCCAACAAAATTTATTCTAAATAAAAACTTATTGTTCTCAATCTTATGAAAGAATATCTTTGGGATTAATGCTGCTTGAGCCATGTCATATGTAAAATGCAACTCTTTTTTTCTATCTCCTACTTTTAGACTTCCTTCTGTGGAAGCAAAACCTCTTAAACCTGTTACAAGTTGGTTTAAATTTTCAATTTGATTTATAAAATCTTCTGTTATTCTGAATTCCTCTTCAATATCTCCACCGAGATAAGTTTTGAAATAAAGACTCTCACTTTCCCATGCCTCTGGAAGAAGAGTAAATATGGCATTTCTGATAACCTCTTTTTTTCTTTTTGGAACATTGATTTCTTGTTCTAGAGATATGGCTGTAGGACTTATTAAAGATACTTTTTTCTTAAATTCAATTGCTTTAATGCTCTGATTAACAAAAATTGACTTTGTAGAAGATTTTGCATCATTTATTACGTTTCCCAAATCAGAAACAATATGTTCTCCTTGTTGTTCAATGACACTATGTCCAGAATAAAAATCAGCTGCATAAGATATATCATCAAAATATCCATGAGGAATGGTGCCTATAATGCTGTTACCATCCACTTTCCAACTTAGTATGCTGCCTCCCTTGAATGTATCTATTTTTAATTCATTTTTTCCATTAGCTAATTGAACTATTCTATTTTTTGTTATTTTTTCACTACTTTCTGCAATTAATTTTTCGGCTTTACATGGTTTTAAAAACTTTTGCTTCATCTTATCTAAGAGAATTATTGATTCTTTCCAGCGCTGATTTTCAATATGTGTTCTTAAATCACTTGACCAAAGTTTACATAAATCTTCCCAATCCTGTTGATTGGTCTCTACTTCTTTCATAGCATTGAAAAGTTGGTAACATTGTGTATTTAATTCGAAATCATTCCTGCCAGAGAGGGCCCACCTATTAATATTGTATTTCAACTGTTTTTTAACTATTACAGGCTCTTTGCAAGTTTCTATTATCAATTCTTTGTTATATTTTTTATTTTTTAATTGTCTAGCTTGGCTTGGCAAAATAGTTTTCATTGAAAGAGCAGATAATTTAGAAAAAAGCTTCTCTATTCTGAGCCACTCATCATGTTCTGGACTTGATTCTGTTCCATATCTTCTGGGCCTAAACCCAAAAATTTCTGCATCACTGCAGTATAAGCATAGATAGCCAGCTTTTTTATCGTATTTGTTTTTAAGCCAATCAATATATTGATCAAGGGATTGCTCACCATGCACATATCTTTGAAACTTTTGAAATACAACACTATTACCCCATACTATTTCAATATTTTTGTTTTCACCTAGCTGAGCTTTTTGTGTAAAAAATTGAATTTTATCATCCCAATCTGGATTATTTTTATAGCAATTGTTCCATTCCATCAGTACTGCATCATAGCCATTTTCAAGAAAACTTATTGTGCTGCCAGCACTAAAAGCCATTTCATTTATAGTTGCTATCTTTGGCGAACATTCAAGCAAATCCATATATCTCTTTCTGCCAATTTTTTGATTCATCAAGTTAACTTTCCACGGAGCTAATGGCTGTACAATTTGAGAATAGCCATTGCCTATTAATTCTACATTTTCAAACTTAAGAATCTCCTTAAGCTTAAGAAGCTGATTTGGTCTTAATTCTTGAATTATATCTAAGCTTACTCCTGAAATTTGTATACCAAAAATATAGCCTTTTTTAGCTAAATTAATTAATTTATCCAGGCATAGATCTATAACTGTCTCCCTATCTGATGCAGAAAGGGCTGAAAACATTAGATTCAAATAAAAAATAAAAAAATAATTCATTAGGAAATAAGCTTATCTAGATAAGCTTTAATAATGTCCTTATTGTAATCATATTTAAGGGTTTCTAAAATATTTTCTCCCCCAAAATCGAAATTACATTCTAATAAAAAAAGATCTTCTTTATTTATTCTAAAATTAAAATTTAATGGAGTATTTTGAATATTTCTATCAACACATATTTCTTGTGCGATTTTAGATAATTTATTTTCTAGATTCTGATCTTTAAGGACTTCAAAACCAGCATGATTTATGGCATTCACAAGATTAAATTCATTTTTTTCTTTTAATAATGCATAAGACTCATACTCACCGTCTAAGCAAATACCGATCAATGAATAATCACACCCTTCTACATATGACTGAAGGATTAAATCTCCATATGCCAGATATTCCGATGATTGGTTTAAAAATTTTTTAATATCTTTTGCTTTTTGAATAATAAAAGTGCCTTTTTTGCCTACTGATTCAAATTCAGGCTTTACAACTAATGGGAAAATTAATTTTTTAATATAATCATCAGAATCTAAATCTCCTACATCATATAACCTGGGGAATTTTATATTTTTTATATTGTTTAATGAATAAATTCCTTTTTTACTTGATAGTTGTTTGACGCACTCACTTCCTACTGTATTAAATTTATACTTCTCACATATTTCGTTAGCAGTTATTACTGGGATTCCAGATGATCTAGTTATGCACCACCTAATTTTATATTCTGCCAATTGATTAATTATTTCCTTTGAACTCCACGTGCTTATACATAAGTGCACTTCAGCTAATTCTGAAGCTGGACAATTTTTATTTTTATCAATTAATAAAATTTTTTGTGATCTTTCTTTTAACTCTTTAATTAAAAAAATTGAGTCCTCACCACCCCCAATAACACAGATATAAGCTTCAGACATTGATTTGTTTTAGTTGATATTTAAGTAAATTACTTTTAATTTCTTCATGGATACAGAAAACTTTATGCTTCTTTTCAAGTAAAAATTCTATGTCATTTATAATAGCTGTTTCTCTGCCTTTAACTGTAATAAGAATATTTTCATATAGACTAAAATCAATATCCTTATAATGATAAATTTCATGTCCTAAAAAAATAGAGCCAGCTTCATGCTTAAAGCCACTACATAATGATAATGAAGAATTATTTTTATTTTGATTAATAAGTCGAGCGCATATTGATCCAGCACCATAAACTAATGTGGGCTGCTGAAAAATTTCATTAAATTTTTTTGAAAATTCTGTTATATATTTTTTTGTAACATAATTTTTAATAGGGAATTTTTTTATAGCCTTGTCCCATATTTTTCTTTCATATATATAACTTTCGTTAGTTAATTTTTGATTTGGGTTTCTTTTCGTGCTTGATGAAAAATGCTTAAGATAATGCGCTATAACTGATACTTTAAAACCAGCTTCTTTTGCTAAACAATGAAAAATAAGTTCACCTATTCTATTCATGCCTTCTATAGGTACTCTATTTATTTTCTTTAATACACTTTTTGGTATCGACATGAAGCAGCCTGTAAATGTATCGCACTCTATTAAAGATCCATCATCCTTTTCCTCCTCTACTCCTAAGATTGGTGATGTTTCGATAGACCCATCGATTGAAATAATATCAAAGCCGCAATTATGAACTTTGTCTGTAACAGCGCTCTTCATAAAAAAACCTGATATATGATTAGATTTATAATTATTTTTTAAAGCAGTGTCCCAGCCATGAGTAAAAATAATATCATCAGCGGCAATTATTACATCTGTGTCCTCAACCATTGAAAAAATTTTGTTCAATGTTTTTTCTCTTATTTCTTCTTCTTCAACAATTTTATAAGAGAATTTTTCTACTGTATTTTTGGTAAGTGATTCAATGCACTGATCGAAGGTATCAGTGTTATGGCTTTTTATAATAAAAATATTCAACATTTATAGCTTACTATTTATCCATTTAACAAGTCTTTCAGAACCAAGTCCATCAAATGCTTTTGGTTTAGACATCTCATTGGCTCTAAAAAAATCTATTTTTGTTAATAAAGTATTTTTTAAAGTTTCTTGATTTATTTCTTTATAGAAACCAACATCAATACATAAGTTTGTCAAACTACTGAGAATTTTTGAGCCCTGAGCATTTTCATTTGAATGGGCAACACTAAAAGTCGGTTTAGATAAAAAAATAGACTCGTAAATACTTACACCAAATGTTGAGATTACATAATTTGCTTTATGAATCTCATTATGGTCATAAGGGAGTACATTTATATTTTTAGTAGATTTTGGTATTTGAAATTTATTGCTAAAATTTTCACCAACTAAAAAAGTAGCCTTAAATTTAATTTTCTTAAAAAGTTCAAATAATACTAAAAATACTCCCTCTGGATCTGAGCCGCCTGTTGTAACAACAAGTGATTCTTTTTTAATTTTTTTATTTAACCCTGATCTTATTTCATCTCTAATTAATACCCATTCCCAACCTGAGAGTATCTCTACTTTTGGGTATTTTTCTAGCACAGGTTTCGTTAGTTTTTCATCTAAATGTGCACACGGGAATAAAATTGCATCAGCAATACCTGAAAATTGAGAAACATTTTCAATTAAAAGAAGCATCCTTGCTTTTAACTTTAGTGAGCTGAAAAAATTTTCTGAATAATTCTTTTTAGAATCTATTATCCAAATTGAATTAGCATTATTAGTTGCGATATGTAAAACTTCTTCTTCTTCTTTTTCTGAAATAAGTAGTGAACAAAAGCCCTCTTTTTTTATTAGTTCTTCGCTCTCGATATTTGTAACAAAAGTAACTGAATATAATTCCCGCATATTTTTTGCTATAGCAAGACATCTCATTAAGTGGCCAAAACCAAGACTTTTTGATGAATCACATCTTATGAAAACTTTTAACATTTAATTTTATTTTTTATATATAAATCAACATAGAATTTAATGAAATCTTTATTACATTTGTCCCAATCATTCTTCATTCTTGCAGGAGGGTCTAAGCCTATATCAAGAACTACGTAAGAATTATTATTTACCACCACATCAAATTTTAGCAGCCAATTCAAAATTCCAAGTTCAGAAGGTATTTGTTTTAGTTTCTCTACAATTCTATGTCTTTTTTCTAAATCATAAAAATGTCTATCTGCATTTTCACCGCTATCAAAGTCATAGATAATAAAATCATCTTCAAAAATATTTATTCTTAGACTTTTTCCTTCATGCGTCTCTTGCAAGACATACAGCTCTCTTAGAAAAATATCCTTATTCCAATTCATATCTATATTTCTTAAATCATTAGCGCAGCCATGATAGATATAGTTAGGATTTTTACTTCTATCTGACTTACAAAAAAAATCTTGATCATCAGGATAACTATCAAGAGTAGCATTCAATTGATTTTTATTTTTTACGTAATAGGTTTTTGGTATAGGCAATTTATAATCTTCAAAAAATTTATAAAATTTCCCTTTATCAAGAAAAATTTCAATATATTTTTTCTGCAAATATTTTTGTCCGATTAAATTCGCAATATGGCTTGCTCCTATATGAGCAAACTGAGCAGATGCCGTAAAAACAAAAGAGAAACTTTCAATACCTTCTTTTTTAATAATTTCTTCTAAAGATGTAGTATCAAGATAACTGCACTCATAGTATTTATCTAAATAAACAATCCCTGGAGCATCTGGATTAAGATCAGTTCCAATAATAGTGAATCCACGTTTTTTTAATTCTAATAAATATGGTATTTCATCATAGTTGCAACCTAAGAATAAAACTTTATTTCTCATCTACGAGTTTTTTTCTAAATGATTTAATCGGTCGCAAACCATCACTTGGATCTGCTCTCCAGTTTCTATCGCTCATTTCTGATTGATTAGGTCTTTTTTTTCCATCGCCATCTGCTTTTATTCCGTTTTTTAAATTAATTATCACTTCATTAATTTCATTTGGCAGCCAACAATGGCCGCTTTTATATTCAGTGCCTTTACCATCTAAATCCATATGGAATTCAATTATTGATGCATTCCACTTAATAATAGCTCTATACAGAACACCTGCATTGACAGTATGATCAGACCAGCCTACATCACAATTAAAATTTTCTCTTATTGTATTTATTGCAGATAAATTTGCCTCATCAAAGGGGGTGGGATATGCAGATGAACAATGCAAGATAGTTAGTTTTTTTACATTCTCACTTCTAAGCAGTTTAACTGCATGCTCTATTTCTTCAATGGTTGCCATTCCTGTTGATATAATCATTTCTTTTCCTGTTCTAGCGCACTCTTTAAGCAAGTCATCCCATAACAATTCATAAGAGGCAATTTTAAAACTAGTAACATAATCTTTTAGATATTTAACAGAAGACAAATCAAAAGGAGTGCAAATAAAATCAATATTATTTTTTAAACATTCTTCATGTAATTTAGGAATAAACTCTCTTGGTAATTCCCATTTTTTTCTTTCAAGAACTTCAGGATTTGATACAAAAACTTCTTTTGAGAATAATTCTTCAACTTTAAACAATTGAAATTTAACTGCATTGCAGCCACTTTTTGCTGATTGTCTTATAAATTCATAAGCTCTTTCAATGTCACATGCATGGTTTGATGATACTTCTGAAATAAAATACATTTCACTCCTTTGCTAGTCTGAAAAATCCACTATGTGCTTTTTCAGTATCCAAGCTTGGAATTTTACCATCAGAAAGTCTTTTAAAAAAACTTAATACAGATCTTTCATAGCCACAAAGAGCTTCTTCATCATGTGCATAGGATGGTTTGAATTGTCTGAAACCAAGAATATTATCTTTTAGCATTTCAATTGTAAATTGAGTGAGCAATTTCTGATTATCTTCAGAATTAAATGAAAAGGATGGTAAGCTTGGGATTCCTGATGTAGTTATATCAATAGAATATTTCTTTGCTGAGTCTTTCCATATCTTTTTTACTTTATTACCATTTTCCATTAAAGATTCCGCAACATTATTTTCTTCAAATTTCTTAATTGTTGCTAGTGCAGCCGTTGGGCCTACTCTATCTGTCCAATTAGTGCTTGATATGAATGTTCCTTGGGCAGCTGACATGACTTTTTCATTGCCCATAATTACAGAAATTGGATAACCATTTGCCATACCTTTAGCCAATATTGCAATATCTGGTTTTGTATTTATTGTTCTATGAATACCACCTGTACAAACTCTAAATCCTGTAGTTATTTCATCATAAATTAAAATTGCTCCAATCGAATCAGCTATCTCTCTTAGAGCAGAGAGATTCTCATCACATGGGAAATCAGCACGTGCAGGCTCTATGATAATAGCAGCTATTTTATCTTTAAATTTCATTACAGTTTCTTTTAAAGTATCAAGATCATTTAAATTAAAAGGTAATGCTGAACCCTCAAGACCTTTTGGAACTCCATCTGCACTAAGGCCTGGCATTAACTGTGAATCAAGATTTTTACTAGATTGAAGATTAGCTGCAATATACCAGTCTGACCAGCCATGATAGCCATTAAATAAGATAATGTCTTTTTTAGTTTTGGCTCTGGCTATACGGATAGCAATTGATACAGCTTCTCCTCCTCCTCTAGCATATCTAACCATATCAAACCAAGGATGAAGCTCAATTAATTTTTCGGCTAAAGTTACTTCTTCGGGACAATTCAGTGAAGAAGAAACTCCATTATTTATAGATGCAATTACAGCCTTATCAATATCTTCATCAGCGTAACCGAGAGTACATGCACCAACAGACATTATAGACATATCAAGATATTTTTTTCCATCAAGATCCCAAAGATAGCATCCACTAGCTTTTGAATAATAAGATGGCCACAGATCTGGAGCAAAAAGTTCCGGTCGCTTAGATAGTAACTGTGTTCCTCCAGGAATTATATTTTTAGCTTTTTTGTAAAGTTTTTGTCCAGAACCTTTTAATAAATTTTCTGTGCCATTATCTATTTTCTTAGTCATTTTTAATCGATTTTAAGTACCCTTCATTTCTTATGATATGTGAATTTATTTTAGATAAGCGTGGATTTTTAGCAATTAAATCAAGAATTTCATTTGTAGAGAAAAATTTTTTTGAATCATAAAGTTTTTCATAAATTATCTTTATGAGCTCATAATCGCTTTCTTCATCTAAAGTCCATCTATAGCCAGAAAGACCCTGAAACAAATTTAAAGAGCCAATTTTAAATTTTTTTTCGCTATTTCTTTCTATGAATGGTCCTACATGCTCCCGATCAGATTTTAATTTAGCATTTATCTGAGCATGCTCTAAAGTACGTTTATTTATAAGAGTGCAATCTAAACCATCAGGAAACTCACCGCCAAGACCAAAATAATCATATTTGCCTTCTACTCCAGAAGCTATAATTGAATCTATTACTGTTGGGTCAATTAAAGGACAATCAGCAGTTATTCTGACAATATAGTCTGAATTATTTTCTTTAGCACAATGATAAAAACGATCTAAAACATCATCAAGATTACCTCGAAAACAATTCATTTTTTTTAAATTGCATAATTCTTCGATCTTATCATCTGAGGAATGATTGCTTGTTGCAACAATAACTTTATTAATAAGTTTTGATTGTGAAACTCTTAGATAAACATGTTCAAGAACAGTTTTTCTTTCTAGTTTTAATAAAACTTTATTTGGTAATCTCGATGAGGTTGTTCTTGCTTGAATAATTCCTACTATTTTCATGAATCATGCCATCTTGAAGGATCTATCAAATCAATATCAGTAACAGAGAATTTATTTTCAGGGATTTCAAATAGGTTGTTACTTTTCAAAATTATTTCTTCTAGTTGTTTAAAACTCGTCACGCCAATTACAACGCTATTAATTCTATTATCGCTTAAAACAAAATTAAGCAATAACTCCATCTTATCTAAATTATTAGACTTGAGCCATAAATCATAATCTACCCATAATTTTTTCCATCTAGAAAAATTTTCAGGAAGATTATCATGATTCAATAACAGTAATCCTTGAAGAAAAATTGATCTTACTTGAATGTCAATCTCAAGTTCATTTAATTTTTCAAAGCATCCTGTCTCACACATCCTGCGATCAAAAAAATTGTAAGGGCATTGGACTATATCTGGCTTAAAACTATTTATTAATGAATCAATTTCAGCTGGTGAATAAATTGAAAAACCGATTTTTTTGATTACACCAATATTTTTTTGTTCTTCAAGAAAATCCCATACTATTTGACCATTTTCATGCAACAATTGGTTTGGTCTATGAAGTAATAATGAATCTAATGAATCTCTTTTAAGGTTAGCTAAAGATCTATTTATAATTTGATTTATGTCTGCTGTTATTTGTGTTTTATTTGTAAGATCAATCTCTGGTAATTTAGAGGTAATCTTAAAACCTGAGGCATTCACTAACCCTAGATTGGCCTCGCTATCTCCATAGCTGGCAGCAGTATCGATACTTTCTATTCTATTTTTTTTTGCAAAATCTAGAATTTTCTTTATCTCGGAGACCCCCACTTTTCCTAATAAATTCGTAACACCATAATCCATTCCAAATTGTGCTGCTCCTAATGAAATTTTACTTTTCATAGATACTTACCTAGCTTTTAATCTTCTTCTAACAATAAAGATTTACTGCTTCTAAAATTTTATCAGCTACTATTTTTTGATCTGCTTTTGTAAGTTTTGGGTACATTGGAATACTAATGGCTGAGGAGTAATACTTTTCAGCATTGTCTAAAGAATAACTAGCACCAAATTTGTTTTCATAAAAGGGTTGTTTATATATTGGCATATAATGTATGTTTACGCCTATTTTTTCTGATCGAAGAAAGTCAAATATTTTTTTTCTAATATTTTTATCATAATTTTTAATTCTTATTACATAGAGATGGAAGGCTGACAAACAATCAGAAGATATACTGGGTAAAATTAAATTTTTATTCTTTAGCAAATTATTATAGTTTTCAGCAATATCATTTCTTTTTTGGATAAACTCCTTCAATCTTTTCATTTGCGATAATCCGAGAGCTGCTTGTATATCTGTAATTCTATAATTAAAACCTAGCATTAACTGTTCATAATACCAATCGCCATGAGGCTTATTTTTCATAAAAGATCTGTTTCTTGTAACGCCATGAGTTCGCAGCATTTCTATTTTTTCATAAATTTTTCTATTATTTGTTGTAATTGCTCCGCCTTCACCTGTAGTAATAATTTTTACGGGATGAAAGCTAAAAACTGCAATATCACTATACTTACAAGAACCAATTGGACTATTTTTATAGAAGCCGCCAATAGCATGTGATGCATCTTCTATAATTTTTACATTATATTTTTTTGCGATTTTAGAAATTTTTTGCATATTGCATGATTGGCCAGCTAAATGAACTGGGATAACAGCTTTAGGAAGACAATTTTTTGTTTTAGCTTTAATTAATTTCTCTTCAAGCATAACTGGGCACATATTGAAATTATCAGGATCAATATCAACAAAATCTATTTCAGCACCGCAGTATAAGGCTGCATTTGCGCTAGCTACGTACGTTATTGGAGATGTCCATACAATATCTTTCTTTCCTATGCCTAAAGCAAGACATGCAATATGCAATGCAGAAGTAGCACTATTTACTGCAGCACAATATTTTGAATTTGTATATTTTGAAATTGATTCTTCAAATTTTGGTATTAATGGCCCTTGTGTTAAAAAATCAGATTTTAATGCGCCAACAACTTCCTCTATATCTTCTCTGGAAATATCTTGCTTGCCATAAGGAATCATTAAATTATGCCAATCTTATTTTTGTTTTCCTCAATCCATTCTGATAAGGTTTCTTTTTTCATCCAATCTGTATTGTTATCACTAGAATAAACGAAGCCTTGTCCTACTTTAGTTCCATTCTTTATTCTTTTATCATCATTATTCCAATTATTAATTGCTGGCAATATCTTATAATAATCGTCATATTCATATGTATAATCTGAATCCTCAATATTTACCATCTGTTCATGTAGCTTTTCTCCAGGCCTTATTCCTATAATTTCTAATTTTGAATTTGGTGCTATCACCTCAGCTATGTCTGTAACTTTCATTGAAGGAATCTTTTTTACATATATTTCTCCACCCTCCATATCCTCAAAAGCTCTCCAAACTAGATCTACTCCTTCTTCTAAAGAAATCATGAACCTAGTCATTCTTTCATCTGTAATTGGCATTTTGCCTTTTTCTTTGAGAGAGATAAAAAATGGTATCACAGAACCTCTTGAACCCATGACATTACCATATCTTACAACTGAAAATCTTGTTCCATGCTCTCCTGAATAAGCATTTCCTGAAACAAAAAGCTTATCTGATGCAAGTTTAGTTGCTCCATATAAATTTATCGGTGCGCATGCTTTATCCGTAGAAAGAGCAACAACTTTTTTTACTTTTTTATCAATACATGCATCAATTAAGTTCATTGCTCCCAAAATATTAGTCTTAACACATTCAAAAGGATTGTATTCTGCTGTTGGGACAATTTTTGTTGCAGCTGCATGAACAACATAGTCTACACCATCAAGTGCTCTATAAAGTCTTTGCTTGTCTCTTACATCTCCTATAAAAAATCTTATATTTTCATGGCCATCATATTTTTGAGCCATTTCCCATTGTTTCATTTCATCTCTGGAATAAATGATTACTTTTTTTGGCGAATAATTTTCTAATAACATTGGCACAAAGGCATTACCAAAAGATCCAGTGCCTCCTGTAATCAATACAACACTGTTATTAAATAAGTTACTTTTCATTGCGTGTTAATTTTATACTATTATTCTATTCTAAATTTATAAATTTACTGAAATATGTCTGAATGCTTCACATACCATTTCACTGATTTAGCTACACCAGTTTCTATATTATCTGTAGGATCATAATGTAATAGATTAATTGCTTTTGAAATATCTGCTTGACTATGCAGAACATCTCCAGGCCTAAATTCCTTATTAACTATTTTACTTTTAAGATCAATATTGCAATCAATTAGATTTTTTTCAATAATTTTTAACAAATCAATCAATGAAGTCCTATCGCCTTTTGCAATATTGTATATATTATTTTTTGAAGAATTTGTTTCTGTTGTGGCTGCTAAAATGTTCGCTTGAACAACATTATCTATAAAACAGAAGTCTCTGCTAGTTGTTCCATCTCCATTTATGATTATTTTTTCTTTTTTAATAAATGAAGCTATCCATTTTGGTATTACTGCTGCATAGGCTCCTTGAGGGTTTTGTCTTGGACCAAATACATTAAAATATCTTAGGCCAATAGAATTAAATCCATAAGTTCTAAAAAAAACATCAGCATACATCTCATTTATATATTTTGTAACAGCATATGGTGATAATGGCTTGCCAATTATTTCTTCAACTTTTGGTAATAATTTATGATCTCCATAAGTTGAACTACTTGCTGCATAAACAAAATTTGATACATTTTCATCTTTAGATGCAGTCAACATATTTAAAAATCCAGAAACATTACTTTTATTTGAAGTAATAGGGTCAGCAATTGATCTTGGAACAGAACCAAGTGCAGCTTGATGTAAAACATAATCAATATTTTTTACTACTTTCTTGCAATCATTAATTTTACAAATATCACCATTTATGAATTTAAATTTTTTCCATTGATGGTTAGATACACAAGATTTAACTTGATCTAAATTTTTCTTATATCCTGTTGAAAAATTATCTAATCCGACTACAAATTGATCGTTTTTTAAAAGAGTTTCAAGAATATTTGATCCTATGAAACCTGCAACTCCAGTAATGAGCCATTTCCTAGGATTTTTTGAAAGCTCTTTTAATCTTTTTTGATAAAAATTTTTCTTCATAAACTTACCTGAATATTTAATTAAAGCCTCAAATCAGATTCATTTGCAGGAAGGATGCTTTTTAGATCATATATTACGTGGTTCTTTTTGGTATATTCTGAAGGTCTAAATTTTGGAAAATCAAAATTATTGTGAGCAACAGCAAGTATTACTCCATCATAAAAATCTTTATTAATATTGTCTAAAAGCTTGATACCATATTGTTCTTGAACTTGATCATGATCAGCAAGCGGATCAAAACAATCTACATTTATTTTATAATCACTTAACTCTTTAATTAGATCGATTACTTTTGTATTCCTAATGTCATTACAATTTTCTTTGAAAGTGATTCCAACAACCAGAACATTGGATTTATTTACATGTATTTTTTTTGCTAGCATTTTTTTTACTAATTGGCTTGCAATATATTTTGGCATAGAGTCATTTAATCTTCTCCCTGCAAGAATTACCTCAGGATTATAGCCTGATAGCTGAGATTTATAAGTTAAATAATAAGGGTCTACGCCTATACAATGTCCCCCCACTAATCCTGGTTTAAATTCTAAAAAATTCCACTTTGTTGCAGCAGCTTTAAGAACCTCACTAGTATCAATTTCCAAAATATTAAAAATGATAGAAAGCTCATTAATAAGACCAATATTTAAATCTCTTTGTGTGTTTTCAATTACTTTTGCAGCCTCAGCAACTTTAATTGAACTAGCTAAAAAAGTGCCAGCTTTAATAATCTTAGAATATAGATCGTCAATTTCTTTTGCTGTTTTTTTGTTAGATCCTGAAGTAACCTTAGTTATATCGCTCAATCTATGTTTTTTGTCTCCTGGATTTACTCTTTCTGGGCTATAGCCAACAAAAAAATCATTATTGAACTCGAGACTTGAACTTTGGGCAAGGATTGGCACACAGATCTCTTCAGTAACACCAGGATAGACAGTTGATTCATAAATTACAATATCTCCAGATTTTAAATATTTACCCA
>MDSZ01199363.1_pt1 | contig 25578 bp, 24 predicted proteins | sample 811201 | NCBI WGS metagenome assembly MDSZ01 (sample SAMN05326647, study PRJNA326480) | marine metagenome | isolation source: seawater | place: Indian Ocean: North | collected 2010
AACCCACATCCTAAAACCAAAAACGTTAATCCTCCTGTAACTAGATAATTTGAATTTATAACACCTCCAAACAAATCTAATAACATATTTAAATCGCCATAGTTAATTTGCGTTGTCTTCATTTTATTTTTTTATTTTGATACGTTTAAGTGGATTCGAACCACTGACCTGTAGCTTAGAAGGCCACTGCTCTAACCTACTGAGCTATAAACGTTAAATATAAGGTCTTAACGGAAGAGGGACTTGAACCCCCGACCTGCGGATTATGATTCCGATGCTCTACCGACTGAGCTATTCCGTCGTTATGACTTATATTTTCAATAAAGTCTAGTTTTTATTAATAAGAGGTATTTGAAATCCACTAAATAGCAGTAAACTTTCCTCATATGTTGAATTTTTAGTAGTTACAACAATATCAATAGGTCCAATATTATTAAACTTTTCAAACTCTGTTTCAAAAAGTAAGCAATCTAAAGGATTGATTCTTACCTGGAAATGCCCATCTGGAGTAACAGTTTTAAGTGAAAAACCTTCAAAATATTTAATTCTTGGTAAGATAGTTAAAATAAATTGTTCTAAGAACGCATACATTTTGTCCTTTCTCAAAGTAACTTTGACTCCAGAGATCATTCCAGATCTCACCTTCAAACGTGCATTATCTTTTACAGATCGGGTAATGGTCGGACGTTGACCTGTTAAACTTTCTAAAGCAACTAAAATGGGTCCAATTTGTTTAGTGTTAAAATTATTATATTTCAAACCACAATTTAAAGTGATCTTTTCTAAACGTGGAAGTGACCTCACATCAGAATATTCAAAATTTTCAATCAGATCGTGTACTATTACTGTATCATAATGGTGTTTTAAGCGAGTCATAGTTAAAATGTAGAAAGAGAGGCCATGTTGATAATTTTATTAAACCCTGATTTTTTTAAATCATCCGTAATAGGACCAACTAAACGATTACCTATAGGATTATTATTAGCATCTAACAATACAACAGCATTCTTAGAAGAAGCATAAGATAATCCAGATTTAATTGAATGGCTTTTTTTCGTGCGTACAACTAAGCACTTTACAACATCACCTTTTTTGACCTTCCATACTTGGCCAGGTCCTTGACGACGCATTTCACGGATAGATCCAATGATTATGTCTCCAACAGATGCTACTTTTTTACGATAACCTCCTAAAATGTTAATACAGTTTATTTTTTTAGCGCCTGAATTATCGGCAACTTCTAAAATCGTACTGGCTTGTATCATATTATTTAAAATTTAGTTTTATATATATAAATTACTATCTAAGCACGTAACATACTTACATCTTCTACTGCAATAGTATTTCGAACACGATAGTAGGCTACTAAAATAGCAAGTCCAATTGCGGATTCTGCTGCCGCAACTGTTAAAACGAATAAAGCAAAAACTTGTCCCATTAAATCATCTAAGAACACAGAAAAAGTTATGAAATTCAAGTTAATTGATAATAACATTAACTCAATGGACATCAGAAGAATAATAATATTCTTTCTGTTCAAAACAATACCCCAAATACCCAGAAGGAATAGAGTAATTGTTACGTTTAAATATTTTAATAAACTTATAGTCATATTATATTAAATTTGGAATGGTAGCCAGTTGAAAGCAATTAGAGTTCCTGCAATAAATAGAACCATACCTAGAGATAAAGGTAAGAAGATCTTCCACCCTAATCTCATCAATTGGTCATAACGATAACGTGGATATGCTGCACGTGCCCAAATAAACAATAGGACAAAGAAACACACTTTTAATCCGAACCAAAGTGGTCCTGGTAATAAAGTAAATGGGAAAATATTAATGATTGGTAACCATCCACCTAAAAATAAAATAGTAGTTACACTAGACATCATAATCATATTTGCATATTCTCCTAGGAAGAATAAGGCGAATCCCGCAGCAGAATACTCTACATTATAACCTGCAACCAGTTCAGCTTCCGCTTCAGGAAGATCAAAAGGATGACGATTGGTTTCTGCTAAAGCCGAAATAAAAAACATGAAGAACATTGGAAATAAAGGTAAAGCATACCATACTTGTTCTTGGGCTAATACAATTGTGGTCAGGTTTAAAGACCCGGCACAAATTACCACAGCAATAATAATAAATCCAATAGACACTTCATATGACACCATTTGGGCAGCAGAACGTAGACCTCCTAAAAAGGCATACTTTGAATTACTTGCCCATCCCGACATAATAATACCATATACTCCTAAAGAAGACACGGCAAATAAATAAAGCACCCCAACATTAATATCTGATAGTACAAATGACTCCCCGAAAGGTATTACTGCCCATCCGACAAGACTTAACATAAAAGATAAGATAGGAGCAATAACAAATAATACTGTATTAGCTGTACTTGGAAGAATAGTTTCCTTCAAGATTAACTTAGCTGCATCCGCAAATGGCTGAATTAATCCCCAAGCTCCAACAACATCAGGTCCACGACGTCGTTGAATACCTGCCATAACTTTTCTTTCAACTAAAGTAAAATAAGCTACTGCAATAATTAAAGGTAAAGCGATTAATAACGCTTTTAATACTACAATTAAAATATACATATAATTAAATAAATGAGAGTAAGTTGAATTACCCTCATCTCAAAAAACGAAGAATTTCTTCTTTGAAAAGTTTCTCTTTCAGCGGCAGGTTCCCCTACCACTACCTTGTTACGACTTCACCCCAGTCAAGGACTTTACCGTGACAGCGTCTCTCCCTTTCGGGTTAAGAACGACAGCTTCAGATACTTTCGATTCCCAGGGTGTGACGGGCGGTGTGTGCAAGATCCAAGAACTATTTCACCGCTACATGCTGATCAGCGATTACTAATAACTCCATCTTCACGTAGTCGAGTTGCAGACTACGATCCGGACTGAGATAGGTTTTAAAGGTTTGCTCAGACTCACGTCGTTGCTTCTCATTGTACCTACCATTGTAACACGTGTGTAGCCCGATCCATAAGGGCCATGATTACCTGACGTCATCTCCACCTTACTCAAATTCTTTAATAGCAGTACCATTAGAGTTCGAAACTAGAACAACTAAAAGTAGAGGTTGCGCTCGTTAAAGGACTTAACCCAACATCTCACGACACGAGCTGACGACGGCCATGCAACACCTGTATGTTTATAATATAGTTTTTTTTATAAATCAAATATAATATTAAATATATTTCAATTATAACCCAAAAGCAGCTATCGCGCTTGCTCCTAACTGAAACATACATAAATAATATTAAAAATGATTTAAACTTCGTAGAATTCACATTCTAAGTAACAACATATGTCAAGGATCGGTAAGGTTTTTCGCGTATTATCGAATTAAACCACATGTTCCGCTATTTGTATAAATCCCCGCCAATTTCTTTGAGTTTCAACCTTGCGATTGTACTCCCCAGGCGAAGCGCTTAACGCGTTAGCTTTACCATTCAATGAGATCATTCACCAAATAGTTAGCGCTCATCGTTTACTGCGTAGACTACTGGGGTCTCTAATCCCATTCGCTACCTACGCCTTCGTCTTACAGCGTCAGTTTTATCATGAATAGTCGCCTTCGCCACTGGTGTTCCCTACGATATTAACGGATTTTATCCCTACTCCGTAAGTTCTACTAAACTCTGATAAACTCAAGAATGACAGTATTGGAGAAATAAAAGAGTTAAGCTCTTTCCTTTTTTGCTCCAACTGATCAATCCGCTTAAAGGACCCTTTACGCCTAATCACTCCGAATAACACTCGTCCCCCCTGTATTACCGCGGCTGCTGGCACAGAGTTAGCCGGGACTTCTTTTTCAGGTAACATCATTATTCTCCCTGATGAAAGAGGTTTACAGCCAGTTGGGCAGTCTTCCCTCACGTAGCGTCGCTGGATCACACTTTCGTGCATTGTCCAAGATTCCTGACTGCAGATTCCTTATGGAACTCGGGCCGTGTCTCAGTCCCGATGTGGCCGGACACCCGTTAAGGCCGGCTACGGATCATCGGCTTGGTAGGCTGTTACCCCACCAACTACCTAATCCGGCTAGACATCATCTAAGGGCGATAAATCTTTAAAATATCCGGTATTTTTAGACTCATATAAGATAAACTTATAAGTTCTAATTATTCCAGACCCAAAGGCAGAACAGTCCAGTATTACTCACCCGTATGCCATGTGATTTATATTTACATATAAAACATTCGACTTGCATGTCTTAGACACGCTACCAGCGTTTACTCTAAACCAGAATCAAATTCGCAATTTTCGTTTTTGGCAAAATATACCATAAAATTTTATCTAAACAAATATATAAATATTGACTTAGAAATTCTTCGTATATATCAATAATATTAAACTTATTTTAAATAACATTACTCAAAAAACGACCAAAAAGTGAGCTTATTCACCTCTTGAAAAAGTGTTGTTTTTAAATCCATCAAGGGGTACCCTTTACAAATTTAAACACCACTAAAATCATAACATTTTTCTAAAAATTTTTAAAATTATTAATAAAGATGGGCAGAGTAGGATTCGAACCTACGAAGATATTAATCGTCTGAGTTACAGTCAGATGCCTTTGACCGCTCAGCCATCTACCCGACGCTACTTAAGAATAAAAGCTTATACTTTCATTCTCAATAGATAACGTTCAAAATGTCCAAAGAATGGAATAACAATAATAAAATATGCAAAATAAATTACTGTTGCAATTTGACCAATCTCAATATATGGAGATTCAACAACATTCTGTCCAATCCACATTAAAATTACACAGTCAGCAGCAAAAATCCAGAAGATCTTAGTATAAATTGGTCTGAAATATGAACTACGAATTTCTGAACTGTTAGTAAATGGAATTGTAAGCATAATAAGAATAGCTGCTCCCATAGCTAAAACTCCTCCTAACTTATCAGGAATTGAACGTAGAATTGCATAAAAAGGCAATAGATACCACTCTGGTACAATATGTGCTGGTGTTACTAATGGATTCGCTGGGATATAGTTATCTGGATGTCCTAATACATTAGGATAAAAGAAAACCATCACAGAGAAGAATACTGCAAATGATAAGAAGATAAATAAATCTTTTACATAACAGTAAGGATAGAAAGGCATTTTATCTGTTGTTGTGTCTACACCTAGTGGATTATTATTTCCTGTTTGGTGTAGTAAAGTTAAATGTGCAATTGTTAATCCTGCGATTAAAAATGGGAATAAGTAGTGGAAACTAAAGAAACGATTTAATGTTGCGTTATCAACTGAAAATCCTCCCCATAACCACTCTACAATAGATGTTCCTACTAAAGGTACAGCAGATACTAAGTTAGTAATCACTGTTGCTCCCCATAGACTCATTTGACCCCATGGTAAAACATAACCTAAGAAAGCTGTTAATACTGTAATTAAGAAAATAATTACTCCAGAACACCATAATGCTGCACGTGGGTGTGCATATGACCCATAATATAGATTTTTAAACATATGAACATAAATTGTAATAAAAAACATAGATGCACCATTTGCGTGGATATAACGAACTAACCATCCATTATTTACATCACGCATAATATGTTCTACACTAGCAAAAGCTAGATCTACATGACATGTGTAGTGCATAGCCAGGAAAATTCCTGTAACTATTTGAATACCAAGACACAAACCTGCACTTGATCCTACTCCCCATAAATAACCTAAATTAGTTGGAGAAGGGTAATCTACAAGATGTGAACTCATAACGTCTGCAATAGGTAATTTAGACCAACGATTTCTCATTTAAAATTAAAAAAAGACTGTCTCAAGATATGGTTTAGATTTTACCCCTTTTTTTCGTCAGTAGTTAAATATATGTTATCCACTTTTTGGTCCCATGGACTTGCAAAGTCAAATACACGGAATTCCTGTGCTAACTCTACAGTCTCGGTTACAATACGCTTTTCAGCTTCATCATAACGAATTTCGGTATGACCAGTTAGAGGGAAATCACGTCTCAATGGATGACCATCGAATCCATAATCTGTTAAAATACGACGTAAGTCTGGGTGATTTGAAAAGAATACTCCATACAAATCCCATACTTCACGCTCATACCAACCTGCTGAGTTATAGATTGATGTTACAGAATCTATAGGTGTCAATTCATCTACAGCTACTTTAACGCGAATACGTGAATTATATTTAACACTCAATAAGTTATACACTACTTCAAAACGAGCTTCTCTTTCTGGGTAATCTACACCACAAATATCAATTAAAACTTTAAATTGACAGTTAGTATGATCACGTAAAAATAGTAAAACTTCTTTAATAGAAGATGCAGGTACAGAAAGGGTCAACTCTCCGTTTACTGAAACAGCTGTATATACTGAGTGAGGTAATGTTCTAACCAAATAATCTGAGAATCCTAGTCCACTTGTTGTTTCCTTTGTACTCATTAATATTTATTTAAAGGTCAAAAGAAAATAAATACTTGATTTATTGGCTTCTTCTAAAAGGAACGAAAAAAATATTTAAACAAATAGTTTTTCAATTCAACCTTTTTAAAACGAGAGAGACGGGATTCGAACCCGCGGCCTCTGGCGTGACAAGCCAGTGCTCTAACCGACTAAGCTACTCCCCCTTAAATGAAATTGTAAATTGCACCGCGAAATGCAACTTACCGATAACTTAATTTTTAGTTATATGATAAAAATTGGTTTACTTTTGTTCGCTTGCTTCAAAAGTATCTGCCCAATAGTTTCCTTTCACTCTTTCTCCATTTGTCATTGTAACAAATAGTACATAGAAGAAGAAAGCTCCACTAAATGCTGATAAATATGAACCAAATGAAGCAATTGAATTCCATCCCGCATAAGCATCAGGGAAATCTGGGATACGACGAGGCATTCCAGCTAATCCTAGGAAGTGCATTGGGAAGAATGTAATATTAACACCAATGAAAGTTAACCAGAAATGGATCTTTCCTAAAATCTCAGGATACTGTAGTCCTAAAATCTTACCCATCCAGAAATAGTAACCTCCGAAAATGGCGAATACCGCTCCCATAGATAGAACATAGTGGAAGTGAGCTACAACATAATAAGTATCATGTAGAGCAATATCAATTCCACAATTTGAACAAATAATTCCTGTTAATCCACCGATTGTGAATAAGAAAATAAATCCTAATGTCCATAGCATAGGGGTATATAACTCAATTGATCCTCCCCAAATTGTAGCTAACCAACTGAAAATCTTAATTCCTGTAGGAACCGCAATAATCATTGTAGCTGCTGTAAAGTAAGCTCTTGTATCAATATCAAGACCTACTGTATACATGTGGTGCGGGTCTGTGTGGTGTACAGTTTATTCTGTATACAGACCCTGGACTCTATCATCATCTAAATTTTAAATATCTTTATTTATATTCCTTATTAATTGTATAATACGTTCTTTAGCACGTCTACTTTCTAAACGCCACTTAAATTTCCCATCAGTTAATCGGATATGTATCTTTTTAAAACGGGTAAAAGCAACATTCTTACTTGAGTGTAGGGGATGTGCATTTAAATATCTAATAAGTTTGTTTCTACTTTTGATACTGTCTATAAATACACGAGTAGTATTATTTGATTTATAATCTGAAAAAGAAGCTCCAAGGAGTTTTGCCAAATAATGCATAGTTCCGGGTTCATCTTTTTGTACCAATGATACTCGTATTTTTACAGCGAGAGGATCACCACCTACGGGATCCTTTCGAATAATTCCACTAAATGAACCTTCAGCGTCAATAAACCCACTTAGCCAATGATCATTTAAAGTAGGGATATGTCTTTTTTCACTCAAAGGAATTTCTTTAGTAGATGCTTGGGTATTATAAACCTTTAAATAATTTTCAAAACGTTTTTGGGTTTTGTCAAGAACAAGATTACCATTGAATATTTCTATCAATCGCTTAGTTCCTTTTAAATTCCCAACTCTATACCTATAATAAGTACTTCCATTTTTATTTTCATAAGGCCCATTGATTTGTCCATAACCAACTAGTTTCTTAATTTTATATAAGATTTGCGGGTTTTGTTGGTTAATTATAAAAATACTTCGATTTGAATTGTCAGTTTGCCACGACCCGTCACCTTCAGCAAAACCAACAAACCACTCGAATTGATGTTTTTGATTTAATTTATTTAATTTCATAATTTTTTAGATGTTCTGCGTATTAGTCTCTGAGGATACTTATAATAAAAATAAGTCTTTCCTGCTGATTAACCCTATTTCTTAGATTGTTACGTTTACCTTTCATTAGGTAGCGTACTAAGAACATACCAGGCAGTCCCAGCATATAGCAAAATTTTTCATTGTTATTCACATAACAAGGGGCCCACCATGCAGAAAGCCCATACCACGAATCCTAGAACTCCAATTGATAGCATAGCATAAACCATTCCTAGGTATCCAAAAATAGGTTTCTTAGAGAATGTGGTTACCATATGACTAACCATTCCGAACCCTGGTAAAATTAAAATATAAACTTCCGTTTTTGTTGCATTCAAATAAACCTCAAGTAATCTTAATTACTCTTATTTGAATGTCTCATTTATTCACATAAATGGCCCGACTATATCATATCTTTTAATTTTTGTTGATAATTAAGAAGTTTTTGTAAACCCCTGTCTGTTAAATGTTCTTTATTTTGAATAATTATATATGATTTACGAATAATAGTATAACGTAAATATGTTTTATGATATTGTAATGAATATTTATCAAAATATTTAATAATTTTATACATATTCTTATAAGAAACAGATGAATAATAGAAAGTATCTTGGTATTTGCGATAACCAAGGTAACCTCCAAAATATTGTTTAATTTGCTTCAATAAAATATCATCTTTTTGATCAATTTGGCAAAGTAATCGTATTTCTTTATTTTTATGATGAGGTCTTTTTAATAAGTACAGCCTCAAATGACCATCTGCATCACAAAACCCTGAAAACCATGAAGACTTCCAATTTATACTGTTATTTATTGATGTCTTGTGTTTTATCAATTTTAACTTCGAAAATAATCGCTCATTATATTGCTCAATACGAACAGGATGCTTAATTTTATCTTTTATTAGATTTGCTACATAAATAATCCCTTTTTTATTAGATATAATTAAATTCACAGCATTTTTATTTTTAACTTCACGTATTTTGCCAAAACCGATCAATGATCGTATATAATAAGCATCCCTTTTATCCCGAAGGTTAAATGCGATTACAATATGTCCTATTGTACTTATATGGCCATCTCCATCAATAAGGCCTGCTAAATAATATTCAAAATTATTACTCTTAGTCAATTTTTGTTTTAAAGGTCTATGTATAGATAATTGTTTCATTTATTTAATTTAATTAAAAGATTTTCACGTATAGTCTGTGAGGATCTCCACTAAATTGGATTTCCTGCCGATTTTCTTTATATATAGGAACTTTTTTACATTTCACTTAACAATAATGAAAGTATTTCCTATAAAAGAGGTTCCGGCATACAGTGAAATTTATACACCCCTCCATTTATATTATTGAAGGGTGTCCAAAGAACCAGAACAGGTGTTGATATAGGATAGGATCTCCTCCTCCTGCTGGATCAAAGAATGTTGTATTAAAGTTACGGTCTGTTAATAACATTGTAATAGCTCCTGCTAAAACAGGTAGGGATAACAATAAAAGTACTGCTGTAATTAAAACAGACCATACGAATAGTGGTAATTCGTGCATTGTTAATCCTGGTGGACGCATGTTAATAATTGTTGTAATAAAATTAACAGCTCCTAAAATAGAAGACGCTCCAGCTAAGTGTAAACTAAAGATAGCTAAATCTACAGAAGGTCCTGAGTGTGCTGCTACACTAGCTAATGGAGGATATACAGTCCATCCTGTACCTGCACCAGACTCTACTAATGAAGAAGAAAGTAATAGTAATAATGCTGGTGGTAATAACCAGAAACTAATATTATTTAAACGAGGGAATGCCATATCAGGCGCTCCTAACATTAACGGTACGAACCAGTTACCGAATCCACCAATCATTGTAGGCATTACGAAGAAGAAAATCATAATGAAGGCGTGACCTGTTACAATAACATTATATAATTGGTGATTTCCTAGTAAAATTTGGTTTCCTGGCTGTGCTAATTCAATACGAATTAACATAGATAGAGTAGTCCCCATTACTGCGGATACTCCACCGAAGATGAAATATAAAGACCCAATATCTTTATGGTTTGTTGAAAATAACCATCGAGAGGACCAATCATATACAGGATATGATTGTGTAGAACTTTGCGACATACTACCAATTAAGGTGTATTATCGACTACAATGATTACATCCTTCAAATACTATTTTTTAGATCTGAAGATAAAAAGAGACTACCGTATGAGTTTCAACACCCCAAATGTTCCATCTAGGCATTTGTATTCTCTCTTTAGCCCTATTAAAATGAATCAATACATTCTAGATGACGACAATGCATTTTTAATATCGATCTTAATATTAACAGGCTAGCAAAAATCTGGTTAGATGCTCACGCTACCTGGACAAAGTGTCATGTCCTGTTAAAGGTTAAATATTGTAGATAATTATTTACCTTTAGAGGAGGGTAGCTCAATGGTAGAGTAACGGTCTCCAAAGCCGTCGGTTCAGGGTTCGAGTCCCTGTCCTCCTGTTGCAAGGGTACGTCCTCTCCTAACCAAGAGAAAAGGATCTACGTCTTACATCCAGAAACATAGGCGAAAACTAGTTCATCGGAAATGAAACTAATCCTTTACTAGCACCATAGAGAAGGCACCCCAGTTGCTAATAAAATAATAAAAGGACTATTATTCGCCTGACTCCTCATAAATTAAAAGACGATTAATTACTCGTCTCCTAACTCCTCGAGTTTAGTAGAAATCCACTCCACATAATCATCTAGTGAAACAGCTTCTACACAAATAGGCATGAAACCGTGATTTACACCACAAATCTCACTACATTGTCCGAAGAATACCCCATCACGCTTAATAAACATAGAAGTTTGGTTTAAACGTCCAGGACATCCATCTAATTTAATTCCTAATGAAGGAATTCCCCAGCAGTGTAAAACATCAGCTGCAGTAACAATAACACGGATATGTGTTTGGGTAGGTAAAACTACTCTATTGTCTACATCTAATAATCTTAAAGCTCCTTGCTCTAAATCATCTACCGGTGTCATATAAGAATCGAAGTTAATAACTTCACCTTCTTCACTGGCATAGTCAGAATACTCATAACTCCAATACCATTGGTGACCAACAGCTTTTAAAGTTACAGCAGGTTCCACAATTTCATCTACTGAATAAAGTAGTGTGAATGAAGGAACTGCAATTACTAATAAGATTAAAGCTGGTGTAATAGTCCAAATGATCTCAAGTGCTGTTCCATGAACAACTCTATCGGCTTGAGGATGGACATCTTTTTTAAATAGTTGTATACAACGAACCATTAAGTAAGCTACAAAAACACCAATAAAAACAATAATAGCCATTACTTCATGGTGTAATGTAACAATACCCTCCATAATAGGGGTTGCTGGATCTTGAAATCCTAATTGCCATGGTACTGCAGATTCACAGTACGCAAGACCTTTATCATTCATAATATTCTCAATTAATGTTTCAAAAAACCCATTTGTAGACAAAAGGTTAATTAAAATATTAATCGGAATATCCGCTGCAAAATACCAAGAGAAAGGGTTTTACTCCCACTCTAACGAACCAATCTTCCATGCATAAATGAACCCGATAACAAGTTCAAAAATGAAGTCGAACATACTCCAAAATCCAAGATTTGTTAAATTACTTAGAGAAGTAGCCCAAGGGAAAAGAAATGTCGCTTCTAAATCAAATAGAATGAATAAAATTGCAACTAAGTAGAATCGAATGTCAAAAGTATTTCGAGCATCATCAAACGGCTCAAAACCACACTCATAAGGTGACAACTTTTCAGGGTCACCTGCATTAATTGCTAAAGCATATGACAATCCGAAAATAATTAACGCTAACGCAAAAGCGAAAACAATGAAAACAAATATAGGTGCATATTCAATATACAAAGTAGCTTGCATAAAAAAAAATATATATTATTTTGCCAAAAGTGTTTTTTATAACACTAAATGCCATGATAATTGTTTTATAATTAGAATGTGAATAAAATTAAGAACGCCATCATAAGAGCGAATAGCGCCATCGCTTCTGTTAAAGCGAATCCTAAAATTGTCAGACGGAATAGTCTCTGCTCTAATGAAGGGTTACGAGAAACACCTACTACTAAAGCTCCGAATACTGTTCCAATACCTGCTCCTGCACCTCCAACTGCAATAGTTGCGGCTCCTGCTCCAATTAATTTACCTGCTTGAAGAATCATATTTTCAAACTTGAATGAGTGTACTGAGATTCGAACTCAGGACCAACTGGTTAAAAGCCAGGCGCTCTACCACTGAGCTATACACCCAAAAAATTTAAGTTATTTTGTTGTTAATGCGTATCTTGTAGCGGTTCTATTCCCTACTCCTCTTACGTAAGACGCGTTAGATTCAGATAAATTTACTGCATTAACTTCTTTATTTGTAGAGTCTACCCACTGTGAAGCAGATCCTGAAGTTTTTCCAATTAACTCACGAGAAGATGCAAATGAATTACTTAATAACTTCTCGAATGAAGAAAATACTGCTACTTCTTCTTCACCTAAAGCTCCTTGAGAGTCTCCTCCTGAAGATAATTTCTTTAGACGTACGTTAATTGAACGACTGATTGCTGGTAATGCATGTGTTACCATGATAGCAAAGAATACTACAAAAAAAAGTAATGTCCATGTTAATTGTGTTAAATATGTGAATGTATCTAATTGAGGCATATAAATTTACCTTTGTAAATACCCCTTACGGGATTCGAACCCGTGTCAACGCCTCGAAAAGGCGGTGTCCTAACCTCTAGACGAAAGGGGCGTTTAGTGTCCCGAGTTGGAACCCAAGGTCAAAAAGACATAATACATTGCCACAAAAACCTGTTATTTAAGAAAATATTTTGTTGATAGTCATCATTGTCAATTTTCTCGTGCCTACTGGTTTGCTATAATAGCCCACCTTTTTTATGCGGATAGGGAGAATCGAACTCCCATATTTTGGTTGGAAGCCAAATGGTTTACCATTAACGTATATCCGCTTGAAACAATGCAATTTTACTTGCTCGTTCCGTTTTTTCATGATTAGGTTCAATTACACTAATACTTTTCGTAATTTTAGTTTAAATAATTTTGCCAATTTAATTCACCAGTTTTAATAGATGAAAAATTATTATCCAATAACTCACTACATTTAGCCATTGTAGAAGATGATCTAGTAATGTCACATGTAGCGTAAAAATTCTTCACATTAGAAGCATTAATTACTTCAGAAGTAATTTCACTGTTACATGTATTTGTTAAATAAAAATCATTCTTTTCTAGGCAAATAGAGGGAGCTTCAGAAATTTGATTTAATGACTGAGCTCTTGGCACTTTAGTCACTAAATTACCATATAATTCTTCTTTAGGTGAAAGGTTTGATTCACTTGAACCACCATTAATAAAATCATTTAAGGCATCCAAAATGAACCAATCTTCACGAGCATAACCTGGTGGAGTTATAGCACGGCGAGTAGTTTGTGGACGTCCTTCTGTATTAAAAAATAATGCATCTTTTTCAGTATATGTTGCACCTGGTAAAACCACATCTACATAAGATAAAGCTTCACTTCCATGATGACCTTGATATACAATAAAAGCATCAGGACATTGCTTCATATACTTGTCTAAATTTTCTACTCCAACACAATATAAAAATGATGTCCAAGATTTAGGTCCTCCGTAAGAATCTACCCCTAATTGAGCAAATCCATGTTGAGAAGCATTTGGTTGAAGAAAATTTAAAGATGACTTATTATTTCCTGTAACTTTACGAATACTACGATCAATTTGAGAAAGTAACTCTGTTGCAAGTTTACCAGAAGAACTTTCTACTAGCCCAGAACCTACAATAATTAATGGGTTTTTAGCTTGCGCAAGATCACTTGTTAACCAATGTGTTCCATTAGCTAAATCAAATAAAGCAGTTAATCCATTACCAGCATCTTCGGCCTTAAATGTATAAGAACGACGAGTCTCTTGGTATGAAATATTAGCTACTTTAAAATTTCCTTGTAACATGCGCTTTCTAATACGTGCATTAATAATTGGCGCTTCTTTACGAAGATCACAACCTACCAATAAAATAAGATCAGATTCATCAATTCCACTAATAGTAGAATTAAATTGAGAATTCTCTAAAAAATCTACATTCTGCTGACCTTTTCCATATTCTGAAGAGATCTTAAATGATCCTTGAGATTGAAAAAATTCTTTTAAAGCAAAAGCGGTTTCAACATCAACAGATCCTCCTAATACACCAGCAATATTTTGATTATCTACAGTTTTTAACTTTTTAGCTATAAAAGTAAAAGCCTCTAACCAATCTACAGGTGTAAGTTTACCATCTTTTCGAATTAAAGGTTGAGTTAAACGTTGACGTTTTAACCCATCATAAGCAAAACGAGTTTTATCAGAAATCCATTCCTCATTAATATCTTCATTTAATCGAGGCACAATACGCATAATCTCAGTTCCACGTGCATCAATTCGGATATTACTTCCTACTGAATCTAAAGTATCAATACTTTCAGTTACCCTTAATTCCCATGGTCGAGAAGTAAAAGCATAAGGTTTGGAAGTTAAAGCACCAACAGGACATAAATCAATAACATTTCCAGATAATTCTGACTTAAACATTTTTTCAACATATGTTCCAATTTCTGTATCAATTCCACGGGCAGTTGTTCCTAAAACTTCTACCCCAGCAACTTCTGTGGCGAAACGAACACAACGAGTACAATGAATACATCTGGTCATAATTGTTTTAATTAATGGACCTAAGTTCTTATCTTCAACTCCACGTTTTTTCTCCATAAAACGGCTTCGATCACTACCATAAATCATGGCTTGGTCTTGTAAATCACATTCACCTCCCTGGTCACAAATAGGACAATCTAAAGGGTGGTTTAATAAAAGGAATTCAAGAACACCTTCACGTGCTTTTTTAACTAGCGGTGTATTAGTAAATACTTTCATTCCTGGCATAACTGGAATAGCACATGATGCTTGAGGTTTAGGTGATTTTTCAATTTCAACTAAGCACATACGACAATTTCCAGCAATTAATAAACGCTCATGAAAACAGAAACGTGGAATTTCTAATCCTAAAACTTCACAAGCTTGTAAAACAGATGATCCTTCTGCTACTTCAACATCAAGACCATCAATAGTTAAGTTAATTTTATTTATAGACATAAGAAATAAATAAAATAACCCTAATTTACAGTAAAACTATAAACTATATGTTACAAATTTTGTTATTTTCAAAATTTAATCAATATTTAGTTAATTAAATATACTGCATGATCTGCATCACGCGACACTTGTTGAAAAATATGTTGGCGACGTACTGTAGTACGAATTTGCATTGTTAATACAATAGCACCAATCATAGCTACAAGAAGGATAATACCTGCCATTAAGAAAGCTAGGGCATAATAAGAATATAGAACTTGCCCTAAACTACTTAAATTTGAGACAGCATCAATTCCTCCTGACCACTGAATATAATCACTTGAAGTTCCATTAGATGTAATTAATGGTACAAAATCATTATCTACAATTAATACTACTTCAAGGAAGAAAATAATACCAATAAATCCACCCACCGGTAAATATTGGTATACTTCTTCAATTACCTCAGAGATTTTAATATTTAACATCATCACAACGAAAAGGAATAATACAGCAATAGCCCCTACATAAACAACAATAAAAATCATTGCCATAAATTCTGCTTCTAATAAAATCAATAATCCGGATGAGCTACAAAAGGATAAAATTAGAAATAAAACAGAATGTACGGGGTTACGTGCACTAATAACCATAATAGCTGATAATAATGTTACTGCTCCGAATAAATAAAATAATAGTGATTCTACCATTTAAATAATATTGGAGATATCCGGACTCGAACCGGAAACTTCTTGCATGCAAAGCAAGCTGTCTACCAATTGACATATACCCCCATAGGGATCCCAGACGGGCATCCTTATTAGTTACAATTGAATTTGACACAATAAATTTTGAACAGAAACATGCATTGGATCTAGCCAAATTTCTGGATAAATACCCATAATAAGTGTTAGAATAACTAAGGGTAAAAATGTAGCAAATTCACGACGATTCATGTCACCAAATTGGTGAATATATTGAATTTTAATATTACCGTAAGCTGCACGATTAAATAACCATAGAGAATAACATCCTCCTAAAACCATACCTGTTGCTGCTAAGAAACATACTGTAGTATTAGCTTGGAAAGATCCAGCTAAGATAAGGAATTCTCCTACGAAACTACTTGTTCCAGGTAAAGCAATGTTGGCCATAGTAAAGAATAAAAATACTGTAATGTATAACGGCATTGTATGAGCTAACCCTCCGTAATATTTAATTAAACGTGTATGATGACGATCATAAATTACTCCAATACAAAGGAATAAAGCTCCAGATACTAATCCGTGACTTAATTGTTGAAGAATTGCTCCTTCTACTCCTTGGCTATTTAAAGTAAATAAACCTACCATAACTAAATTCATATGAGCGACAGATGAATACGCAATAATACGCTTTAAATCTGTCTGTCGGATCGCTGTTAGCGATGTATACACAATAGCAATACATGCAAATGTATAAACTAAAGGTGTAAAATAATTAGTAGCAAATGGGAATAACGGCATTGAAAAACGTAAGAACCCATAAGTACCTAGTTTTAATAAGATACCTGCTAAAATAACAGATCCCGCTGTAGGAGCTTCAACGTGAGCCTCTGGTAACCAAATATGAACTGGAACCATAGGCACTTTTGATGCAAATGAAGCAAAAAAAGCTAACCATAAGAATTTCTGTACATCTTCATCAAATTCAGTTGTTAATAGAATTTGATAATCTGTAGTCCCTGCATGGAAATAAATCCATAAAATTGCAAGTAACATTAAAACAGATCCTAATAAAGTATATAAGAAAAACATATAAGCTGCACGAATTTTACGCTCACGAGATCCGTAAACTCCAATGATAATAAACATAGGAATTAGAACTGCTTCAAAAAATACATAAAATAAGATTAAATCTAATAAACAAAATACTGCGATTACAAATGATTCTAAAAGAAGAAACGCAATCATGTATTCTTTAACGTTTGTTTTAATCGCTTCCCAACTTGCTAGAATACAAATTGGAATAAGCAAAGTTGTCAAAATAACAAAGAATAGAGAAATACCATCAATTCCTAAGTAGAAATTAATGTTTGATGCTCCAATCCATTCATAAGATTCAACAAATTGAAACTTTGCTGTTGAATTGTCAAAAGCAGCCCATAAATACAGAGAAATAATAAATACAACTAGTGAGGTATATAGGGCACTAGTTTTGATAATACTTGTATACCTAGCTGGTACAAGTAATAAAATCGCTGCCACAATTAAAGGCAAGCAAATTAAGGTTGATAATACTGAATGATACATAATAATTTAAAATCATCCTAGAAGATATCGAGTCTTCTAGAACATCACTCACCTTAGTGAAGATTAATTGCTTCGTTTAAATAGATACATGTTAAAGTAACAAACACATAAGCTTGAATTACAGCAACACCAGTCTCTAAGAATAGTAAAACAAATACAACTCCCATTGGAACCATATGTAAGATGAACAAAATTCCTTGTGCCATCATCATAGTCCATGCAAATCCTAATAATACTTTCAATAGAATATGACCTGCCATCATGTTAGCGAATAATCGAACCGCTAAACTAACAACACGCATAACGTTAGAAATAATTTCAATAGGAATTAAAAGAGGATAAAGTGCAAAAGGCGCTCCTCCTGGTAAAAATACTGATAAAGTATGGAATCCGTGTGTACGCACCATAATAATTGTTACACCAATATAAACCATTCCAGAGAAAAGTAAAGTAACAATTAATTGACTTGTAATAGTATAACTATAAGGAACCATTCCAATTAAATTCACCATTAATAAGAAAGCAAATAATGAGAATAAAAATGGGAAATATCCTTGACCACGTGTTCCTACGTTATCGTTTAATAAACCTGCAACTAATTCGTACATAGACTCTAGTACTGATTGCCAACGGTTAGGAATAAGTGTACCATTCCCTGTATAGAACACTAAACGTGCTAATAACACGAAGAAAGTAATAGCTAATAAGGTAATAAGTGATGAGTTAGTAAAAGACAAATCGAATCCAGACGCACTACCAATATTAATAAGTGGTGTTAATTCGAATTGCTCTAGAGGGTTTTGTGCTGAGAAAATATATTTACTCATAATAAATTATTTAAAGGTATGTCTTATATTTACTTGTCCCCGAATTTGGTATATTTTGTTAGGTCTGAGCAAATCATGTTAATCCCCTTCTGCTGTAATTTAATTAAACTTTGTGTAGGACTATTCAATAGACTTACAACTGAAGAATATAATTCAACTTCTTGGGGTAATTCACTCCATTTATGTAATATTCCTGGAAAAACAATCTCGCCGTGTAATAATCCACAGACGAATTCTATTTTTGATTGTTCTTCAATAATTTTTATTATATTTTTTAATAATAAAGGTGAGAATTCTTGTGAACAACTGATAACTGCCATAGATCCATGAAAAGATAAACTCATCTTCTGGAAAGATCCACCCATTAAATCTTTTGACATTGCAGTGTTCTTAATTCTTGTAATAGTAAAACCATTCTCTAGAATTTGACGTTTAAATAAGTCCCATTCTTTTATTGAATAGTCTGAGTATTGAACAAAAAGAACTAAGTCTTTTGTTTTATTTTGTTCATTTAAATGTGTTTTAAAATATTTTTTGGATACCATTGTATTTAATGTTAACGATCTACTTCTCCGAATACAATATCTTGGGTACCAATAATAGTTACAACATCAGCAACTAAATGACCTCTTGACATAAAGTCAAGTCCTTGTAAATGAGCAAACCCTGGTGCACGAATATGACAACGATAAGGTCGGCTTGTACCGTTTGAAACTAAAAATACACCGAATTCTCCTTTTGGAGCTTCGATAGCTTGATAAGTTTCACCAGCAGGTACTACCACACCCTCACTGAATAACTTAAAGTGATGAATTAATGACTCCATAGATTGCTTCATAGCAGCTCTTGAAGGAGGAGTAATTTTAGCATCATCTACTTTAACTGTACCGGTAGGCATTTCATTTAAACATTGTAAAATAATACGTAAACTTTGACGCATTTCTTCTACACGTACAAGGTAACGGTCAAAACAATCACCGTTAGTTCCTACGGGAATATCAAAATCCATACGATCGTATACTTCGTAAGGTTGTGTCTTTCTTAAATCCCAAGGAATACCTGAACCACGTAATAATACTCCAGAGAATCCCCAATCCATAGCATCTTTAGCAGAAACAACACCAATATCAATTAAACGTTGTTTCCAGATTCTATTATCTGTTAACAATTCTTCAATTTCGTCTAAACGAGTTGAAAATTGCTCTGCGAAGGTATAAATATCTTCTAACATACCTAATGGTATATCTTGACTAACACCTCCTGGACGGAAATATGCAGCATGCATACGTGCTCCTGAAACGCGTTCGTAAAATTCCATTAATTTTTCACGTTCTTCAAAACTCCATAACATAGGAGTAATTGCTCCTACATCCATAGCGTGACAACCCACCGCTAATAAATGGTTTAATATACGTGTCAATTCACTGAAAAGTACACGAATATATTGAGCACGGATAGGTACATCACAGTTTAATAAAGTTTCCACTGCTAAACAAAATCCATGCTCTTGTGCCATCATAGACACGTAATCTAATCTATCAAAATATGGTAAAGCTTGAACATATGTTTTATGTTCAATTAATTTTTCAGTACCACGGTGTAAAAGTCCAATATGTGGGTCTGCTCGTTCTACTACTTCACCGTTAAGTTCTAAAACTAAACGCAATACCCCATGAGCAGCTGGATGCTGCGGACCAAAATTCATTGTAAAATTCTTTAATTCTTTTTTTAGTTGATTTTTCTGTAGAGCCATTTTAAAAAATAAATTGAAATTTAAAAATTTGTATTGAAACGATTCACATAGGCTTGTTTATGCATTAAAGTTTGATTTTTAATTGCTTTCCCTTGCCCAGTACTTAAAGAGTAGAACTCTTTTGCTAGTCGAAGACCCATTGTCTTATCATTACGAGCACGAGCTCCCTCTAAAATCCATTTTGATGTTATTGCAACACGACGTTTACCTTCCAAAGCCATAGGAACCTGTATAGATTTACGACCTCTACGTTTTGTGACTACAATAGCCAAAGGACCTGACTTAGATAAAACCTCTACAAATAATTCTTTAGGATTTTGGGAAGAATTTTCTTGAAGTAACTTTTTCCTCAAATGGATAAAAGCTTCTTCAAAAATTCCTTCCGCAGTACTTTTGTTACCTCCTTTCATTATTATTTTAATAAAAATCTTTTTAAAATAATCATACATTAATTCTTCATTATCTAATTTCATAATTAATAACTATACTTGTCGTTGAGTATAAGAAACTTTTGTTCCGTATTTAGAGCGTCCTTGTCGACGACGTAATAAAGGATGGCAATCATATTTTCCACGAATTGCTTTATAACGCACACCAGGTAAATCCTTAACACGACCACCTCTTACTAATACAACTGAATGTTGTTGTAAATTGTGACCCTCACCAGGTATGTGTACAATAACTTTTAAACCCCCACGAAAACCTACTTTAGCCACAGGACGTAAAGCTGAATTAGGTTTTTTAGGCGAACGGGTGTATACTTTACGACAAATACCTTTACGTTGAGGACTTCTATTTAGTGCAGGTACCTTTGATGAACGTCTTCTAGCACGTCGCGGGACGCGATCTATTTGATTAAATGTTGGCATATTTATATTCTATTTTTGTTTTTATTGAAGGGGGGATAACTTCGAATGTAAGCCGGTTCTTGTTATGACACACATCAACCTCGAATTATACTTGCATATAATCTCATTTAAATTCTTAATACTAGACGCACTGTGCAAAAAAAGAAAATATTTATTGCTAAACATTTAGCCGTAGCTTCGGTAACTTCATGCTAACCCAAGATCATTCTTACTGGTCGTTATCCAGTAGTATTAAGACAACCAGACTTTCCTCAGAATACAAAGATATTCCGCATGTGTCCTATCAAAGTTATCATTACTCGCTGTCGGACTTGAACCGACAACCCAATAAAAGGATCAGATTTTAAGTCTGACGTGTTTACCAATTTCACCAAGCGAGCGTGATCGCTGTAAAAACAGCAATACTATGTTATATGTTACAGATTCTTTTTATACAAGCTAACAACAAATGCTGCGCTAATAATAAAAAGAATTACTAGACGAATATCAAAGACTGCAGATATTGTTGACCATAATCCAACTAATGCAATAAAAGCTGTTAAACCAGCCAACATCACAAAAGTATAGTGGTAAACAAACCCTGTTTGAAGACTTGTAAATATACGTCCATTTTCCCAGACAGTTTTGGTTATCCCTAAAGGTCCTAGAAATTCAAACAGTCCTCTATCAACTAACTTATAAGTGGTTTGGTATCCAAATGATAATACATGCTGAGTAATATACTCATTATACACTTTATCAAAAAACCACTTACGGTTTAAGAATGTATACATTCCTCTTCCGAAAGAAGTAGTTTTCATTTTATATAATTCAGTTGAATGATTCTTATAAAGAATAAACGCACTAATAGCACCTAAATTACTTAAAATTACAGGTGTTAGTTTAATATAATGAGGAATGAATTCAGCTTCTAACATTGTTAAGTTTTGTGGATGAGTAAATAAGGCATTTCCCCAGAAATCTGTACCTACACCAATAATCATATCTCTTGTACAATATCCAATAAAAATACTTCCAATAGATAAAATAAAAAGTGGTAAAGCCATAGCAATAGGAGCATCATGAGCACCTTCCATAACTTTTTTATAAGCATTTGTTTCAGCTAAGAAAGTTAAATATAATAATCTCATTGAATAAAATGCAGTAAAGAAGGCAGCTAATGTACCTAACCAGTGAGCAAAATGACCACTTAAAGTATATTTAGCATAAGCAATTTCAAGAATTACATCTTTCGAGTAGAATCCTGTAAGAAATGGGAATCCCATCAATGCAATAGAACCAATAAAGAACATAGCATATGTGAATGGAAGTACTCGTACAAGTCCTCCCATACGTCGCATATCTTGTTCATCTGCTACTGCATGAATCACAGATCCAGCACTTAAGAATAATAGAGCTTTAAAAAAGGCATGGTTGGCTAAATGGAATACACCTACATTATATGCAGATAATCCACAAGCAAAAACCATGTAACCTAACTGACTACACGTAGAATATGCAATAACACGTTTCAAATCATTCTGTAATAAACCTGTAGTACCAGCGAAAAATGCTGTCATAGCTCCCATTACAGTAATAACTACTAGTGCCGTAGGTGCATATTCAATTAAAGGTGAAGAACGTGCTAGTAAGAAAACCCCAGCCGTAACCCATTTATGTTCGAACTATTTTATTTCATTTAAATAGTACAGACTTGGCATTTCTACCAAGATCGGACTCTATCTTCAACTCTTACTTAATTTAACGAATACGTCGAAGTAATTTAAACATTGTTTTAATACCTTGTTTATCTAGACCTTCGTGGTCATTGTCATCAAGAAATGTATGAACATTTTCCCATGCTTGAAAAATTCTACTCTTATAGGTTTTTAATTTATATTCTTGTATATACGGAATTATTTTTTTACGAAATGCTTTACTACCCATTTCAAGAGTAGGGTCATGACCCTCATTTTTACGGGATTTAATATTCTTCATACCATTATTTGCACGAACAAAAAGACCACGAATTTGTTTTAATGTCACGATGTCACAAGATATATGAAAACTTAAAAATCCTTTAGGTGGTCTAAAATCACAAGGAAGTTGATTTTCTTCTGGATAATACTTGAAATGTCCAGAAAACAATCCCCGAGCATCAATAAAACCACTTAACCACGCATTGTCTAGACTTATCTTTGACTTATTTTCTTTAAGCGCGATAGATCTCTTATGTTGTTTATTAAACACTTCTAAAAAAAGTTTAAAACGTTCTTGTTGTCGAATATAGCATAAATTTCCATTTAGTATTGAGATAAGTTTTAAAAGACTTTCCTCATGAGATACTGTATAAACTAAAGTCTGTGTACTAGTAGGATGTTGAACTATACTTCCAAATCCTAATTTAGTCCTTAGTTTCTTTAAATATTTTGCATCTTCTTTGATATGATCTAATTGAAATGAGACTTGGGATGATCCCACATCAATCAAGAAAGGTTCCGATCCTTCAACCAAACCAACAAAATATTCTAAAAAGTTTTGATCAATTTTTTCTTTATGAATAGGCATTATCTTTCTATATTCCTCAAACTTAAAAGTTGTTTCACATATAGTCTCTGAAGATCCTACCATATTTGTTTCTGTTACTCTAGAATTAATATTTGATGTCATTGTTTAATTTTTATAATTTGTTATTAATAGATTTATAGTTTCCTGCGGATTGTCCAATTTTATAAATTTTACCTTGAACCTAATTCTTAAAATTTATCAAGGATTATAAACTTAAGGAGATTCCCGCATATAGTGAAAAGTTTACCAATAACTCACGTTATTGGGCTACAGGTACATTCTCGAAAGAATTTTTATCACCGATAGTAGCAGCGTGAATTAATGCAGACACTGGTGTTGGACCCTCCATAGCGTCTGGCAACCAAGTGTGTAATCCAATCTGCGCTGATTTACCTACCGCACCAACAAATAATAAAATACCAATACAAGTTAAGGTATCTACTTCAAAATTTAAGAAAACCATTGTATCTCCCACAAAAGCAGGAGCAGCTGCAAAAACCACAGCATAATCAATAGATTTAAACTTTAAATAAACAGCAAAAATTCCTAAAGCTAATCCGAAGTCTCCTACACGGTTAACTAACATAGCTTTAATAGCTGCTTTATTTGCTTGAATACGAGCAAACCAAAAATTAATAAGTAGGTATGAACATAAACCTACACCTTCCCATCCTACAAACATTTGAAGGAAGTTATCAGCCGTAACTAAAATTAACATAAAGAAGGTAAATAATGAAAGATAAGACATAAATCTCGGTAAGTGGGGGTCGTGACCCATATATTCTGTCGAATATAAGTGTACCAAAGATGATACAGATGTCACAACGACAAGCATAACAACTGTTAAGCTGTCAAAAAGGAATCCCCAAGAAAAGCTGAACATTTCCGAGTCGATCCATGTCATAAGATCAAAATGACAAGGTTGTCCTAACAATGCCACTTCATAAAACGCACAGTAAGACATGGCGCAGGTAACCATGATTGAACCTGTGGTTATATATTTTGATCCTTCTCTCCCAATAAAACGGCCAAACAACCCTGCTGTTATTGCGCTAATCAAAGGTAAAAGAACGATTAGTAAATACATTTTGTATTTAATCTACTTATGTAACACGGAAGAATATTTAATTCAACACAGTTGAGATAGCTTTTAAACCTAAAACACTACCTATACCTAAAGAAGCAGATGTTACAAAAGATTTAGATTTTAAGTAAAGTTTAGTCTGTTGGCATAAAGCACTTCGCTCTCCAACACAAAAATCATCAGGATTATAATTCTTCCGAGGACCTTCCATAACTCCACTAGAACCTGGAGTAACACAACCTACTCTATAACGGTATAAAGATAGACCATTTTGATATGCATCAATTGCTTGCACAGGCCTGACGAGGCCTTGGCTTAAAGCTGAGGCACTACCGTAAGTAGCAGTACCTGTTAAAAAAAGACTTAGGATAGCTCCTAAAGATGAAGGCTTCATAATTTGAGTTAATGACCCAAAATTATTCCAAGATAACTTGTGAATAAATGAGTCAGCCCCAAACCCCATAACATTTAAGAAAGTTCCCGGGTTGAAGCAAACGAAAACACACGCTGAAAGGCCTATAAACGTACAGACCGTTTCAGTATGAGCGTTCAAAACTACTTCTTGATTTAATTGGGCGATTAAGTCTGAAAAGGCACAATCGCCTCTATAAAACTTAAGAACATCACCAATTTTCCGATAAACTAATTCTTGCGGAACTTGTTCCGTTATGAAAGAAAGACCTTTCGATTCATGACTTCCAACGAGTTTCATCAATAAGGATAAATCCTCAGGATAAAAATCACCTGACCTCTTACGAAGTTGTAATGAAGTCTTGAAAATAGTAGCTACCTGGTC
>MDSZ01034446.1_pt1 | contig 25565 bp, 36 predicted proteins | sample 811201 | NCBI WGS metagenome assembly MDSZ01 (sample SAMN05326647, study PRJNA326480) | marine metagenome | isolation source: seawater | place: Indian Ocean: North | collected 2010
CTTACCAGTCTCTAGCCGAAAGTTAGTGGCTGGGTTTTCAATGGTAGCTAATATTCTGGCGGTGGTAGGTATATCAAGTTGATTGAGAGAGGTCTTTTTGACTGGCTTCTTTTCTGTCGCTTCTTTAGCTTCTGGTGCTACGGCCTTGCCGTGATACTCATCTGGACCGGTCGTAACATTCTTGTTAAATAGGTAGTATTTTGGTCGAAGATTGTAGCGAAGTATAGTAACGAGCCATGAGGCTAGAATCTTACCCTTAATACGGATAGATAGCAGGCCGAACAGTAGCGCAACCACACCCATGAATATGTACTTATAGAGTGCACCTCCCGTAAATGGAGGCAGGAGTAGGAATATACCGGCAGCAGCAAACACAGGGATGATCAGCAGTAGGATCTGTGAGAATCCAAGATTACCGATGATTCGATCCTCGACGGTCGTAACTTGTGCTGGTACGACGGTCATTTTCATAGCGTCTTATCCTTACTGTTATTCCTTGGCGTAGTCGAAGAAGCTGGTACACGAGTCACTTTAACGCTCGGAGCTTCGTAGGTAGCACCAGTTCGCACAGACGGCCTAGGCTTAGTTGGTGTGGCGGTATGTGCGATCTCTGCCGTGCCTTTCTTGTTTTGGTAGCGAACTGTCTGAGTCTTACCTGTGCTAACGGCTCGTGACTCAACACTACGGATCATGCGACTCTTTTTGGCAGTGTCAGTCTTCGAGCTGATAGTGCTTGCGGCCGCTCTTGTTTTGCCACTTAGATAACTTACGCCGTTTATAAACTGTCCACCAAGCTTTCGCATGTTGCGTGCGCCCATACTTACGTAACTAAACTGCATCATGACACTCTGAGCTTTCAGGAGCATCAAGATAGTTGCAATACCTGTTACCATCGCCATAAGAGTGTCTGGTACGGCATTATCACCCGATGCCGTCGCCATGCCAGTAAACAACGAGGCTGATAGTTGCAGTATGACGACATGGACGAATAGTACGAAGATGGTCGTAAGGTAGGTTTTGAATGCTGTTTCTGCAAAGTCGCGGAAGCCAGGGATCAACCAGAGAAGGCTCACGAGCGGTGCGAGTACCGCTCCGATGTAGAGTGTGACGAGACGCATGACATAGTAGACCAGCAGTACAATCGAGCAGATGACAAAACCAACCATAATCAGCAGCGCGGCAATGCCTAGGCCGGATGTTTGTTCGACTACTTTCATGAGCGTATCCCAAACGGATGACGATCCAGAGATTAAACCAACCGCCTTGATAAGTGCATTAGATAGCGCAATAATGCCGTCGATCAGAAATATTGAGGTGTTCATTAGAACGAATATCATGGCGACCCGTGGCACAAGGTGTTTTGGTTCGACTTCATCAAAACCAAGTGTCGATGCACTCATGACATGGAAGCCGATCAACACCAGCACAAGTATGAATAATATGTTAGCTATACCAACCATGGCTAGCCAAAAGTTAAAGACACTCGGATTACTCGCCATAGCAGGCGTACTGGCGGTAAAGAAGTCGAGCGCACCCAAGAACGGCGTCGCTACTCCGTTGACTATCTGAGCCAAGACTCCAGTGATAGCCTTAACGACCATATCGAGAAAGCCGTTGCTCTGTTCTTCCTCTTGAACCGCTTCGAGGCTAGGCAGCGTGGCGTTACCGGGACTTTGTGGCGTGCCATAGGCATTAGTCAGTATGGTTGTGAGTGTTATGGCGGCAAGTACAATAATCAGGCCAAAAAGCGCCTTTTTTAGTACGTCCTTGGCGTGCTCCATTTGGTCAGGCTTACCACTACTCGTTATGTATAGATAGCCGGCTTGAACAATGAAGAAAACACAAACAAGACCGGCGAGGCCAGATAATATCTGAACCACCGGCATGACATACTCACGCATCGAAGCGATTGCCTGTGATGTGTCAGCAAACGTACTTAGACCCATCAATAGGGTGTCTTCAAGGCCAAACATGTTCGGGTATTAACCTCCAAACGCCTGTGTTGCGAGTGTCGTAACGATATTTGCGAGCACAAAGGCAGCGATAACAATGGCAAGTCCTATGGCAGACCACGTAAGTGTTCTCTTGGCCTTATCGAGCTGCTCTGGATTACCGGAACTCGTGATATAGGTAAAGCCACCAGCAACAAAGAACCCAGTTGCGACAAGTCCTGCCAGCCCCGCAAGAACGGTAATGACACTTCTAATAAAGTTTTCTACGTTACTGACTCCGCCTGGTGTTTGTGCAAATGCAGGCTCTGCAAGTACAATTGGCAGTCCAGCTGCAATAACTAATGCTAGTATAAATGATGTCTTTTTTAGCCCCACTTCAGCTCCCCTCATGTTTAGTTACAATGCTCCCACTTAGCACAAAAATATCAGAGGTAGAAATGCGCCACAAGACGGCACTTTGCGGGTACTAAATACCCAAAAAGTACGCTAGGTACTTTAGAGTAACTATGGATTTAAGATAAGGGGGCGATAAAATATGAAAACACTAGCAAAATAAAAAACTTATCAAAAAATCTTTTCAATTTACATCATGCCGTGTCGAGATATTTCTATTGTAGAATAGAGATATGAGTCGTCAACTAGCATCCGAAAAAGTCGTTGTATCGGCACCGCTATCGTTCAGCGGATCGGCACAGCGCATCTGGAAGATTACCAATGTCGAGAATCCTATAGCTAAGTTTGCTTTTGCTTTGATTGCGATGACCCTCATTATGGGCGCATGGATGTTTGTTCTGTGCTGGTATTTCGTGATGTACGTACTGTTTGGTGTATTCTTCTTTATCTTCAGGCTATTTACTCGCAGTAGGCGTAGAAACAAGCGTGATAAGTTACGCCACCGTGAAGTACTTGATGCTATCGAGCAGCGTAAACAACTCTAGCTACTAAGCCGCCAAAACAAGTCTTGACGTGACTTCGACTTTTCGTAGAAAAATCGAAGTGATGAATAATCTCATATACTACCGTTGTCGGTCGTAGATTCTTTTGGCTTTGTGTATGTTTTCGTGGTGAGTGTCAAACCAGCTAGCGAACTCTTTGGATAGCTTCAGCAGCTCTAACCCAACTTCAGTTAACTTATATTCAACCTTTGGCGGAACGACAGGATAGACGAACCGTTCAACTATACCGGTTCGCTCCATCTCTCTCAATGTTTCGGTAAGAACTTTTTGCGTAATACCGGGGAGGCACTTCGCAAGCTCAGAGTGGCGTTTCGTATCGCCACTAAGTGTCACTGCAATGCGTAATGTCCATTTGCGAGCCAAAAGACCCACAGTGTGTTCGCGTAGACGTCGTCTTGTACGTGTTGGCACAGGAAATCCTCCTCATGCAGCAGACTCGTTCAAACGCTAGGTAGGCCTAAACTTCGTTGAAGACCGACTTGCTGCCTAATAAAAGGCGCTCCAAGAGATATACCCTCGGAGCGTCGCATACTGTACAAGACCCTTCAAAGTAATGTAGCACATAAAATATCAGATGGTCAATATCCCAGCCCCTCTACTTTGCAAGAGTCCCTAGCTTCAGTTGGTCAAGTTGTTCTTGAGCCGCTTGACTATGTGGTGTACCCGAACCAATAGACTGTCCATCCTTCGTTGTACGTGAGGTAAATAAAGTCGTTGCGTCTGTGCCGCAGGCTCTAAGTACTTCATCACCTCCAGGATGGCGATTTATGAAATCGGTAAGTTCATAAACCTGTCCCGAGATAATCGTCCAACAATCGGTTCTTGAGTTATGAGAAGCGACTTCGTCTATAGTAAATGTTTTCTTCTGCTTGACGGTAGTGTCTTGAGGTGCTCCCTGGCTCTGATTATTCTGTTGACTGATCATCATCCATATGCCAAATCCTATAAGAACTAGCAACAGCAGTGTAACCGCCGAAAATGCAACTGTATTTTTCTTCATATCGAAGTACGTCCTTTCTCGAGTATAATTAGATTGAGATGTATTACTTTATTAAACGTTATCGTGCATGGTTTCTGCTCGCCTTTGTATCTACTACAAGTGTTATCCTATGGTTGGCGACGCTATCGGGTCGCGTCGGGTCAATGTATCAATTTTTCCCTATACTTGGGGTGCTCGCATGGACAACAATGTGGGTTCACTACGTCGCAGGTTCAATCGGAAAGTCTACAAATGACAAACAATTTACAAAATGGACTGAGGCTGTCGTCTTATTATTGATAGTGGCGCACCCCAGTATTTTTCTCGTTCAGCGGTTCCTTGATACCGGTTTACTTCCTCCAGAGAGCTACGTAAGCTATGTCGGCCCTCTACGCGCATGGGCAGTTGTGATTGCGATAGCAGCACTGGCCACGTTTTTGCTCTACGATGTTCTAAAGCGGTTTCGTAGTAAACTCATTGCGCGTGGTATATGGCCATATTTCAGTTTACTACAGGCGAGTGCTATGGTAGCTATCTTTGTACACGGATTCACCTTGGGGACAAGTATGAATAGCGTTTATTTTGTTCTGTGGTGGATATTCTTGGGAGTATTACTTGTACCGTGCCTGATTATACAAGTTATTCGTGATTTTCAAGCATCATTTTCTCAAAGAACTAACACTTAATAACCCCACTGTTTTTGCCATTGTTTCATCTGGTTAATTTCTGTCGTTTGCGCACTAATGACTGCACTTGCGAGATCTTTAACCTCTTGATGCTTGGCATTGTCAGCGGCATATTTGGACATCTCAACAGCCTGTTCATGATGAACAATCATCTGCTTAAGGAACTCTTTATCGTATTCTTCGCCTGTTAGTCCTTGTAGCTTATTCTGCATCTCTACCATGTCACCGCCCATGTCCATACCGGCACCTCCGTGACTGCCATGACCACCACTCATCGTTTCCTTATAACCCCATTCTTTTTGCCATGTTCGCATTATCATGAGTTCCGCGCTTTGACTCTGCACGATGTTACTTGCGAGTGTGCGAATCTCCTCATGAGCAGTAACTGCCATTGCTTGTTCGGACATGTTCAGAGCGCCTTCGTGGTGAGCTAGCATGTCAGCGATGTACGCCTCATCGAAAGCATCTCCCTTTAAGTTTGCATATATATTATCGCTTGCGGGTTTTTGCTTCTTTTCATCTACTGTCGTGTTGCTTGTCTTTAGCGCCCCTTCAGGTACTGGTTTTACTGAAAAAACCACAAAATACCAAACGGCAGCTGCGGCAATCGCAAGTACGACAATCACAGTGATAAATATTTTATTCTTCATATAATCTCATCTAATTTCCTTTAGCTTGTAATTGTTTCATTGTCTGTATTTCCTCGGTTTGTTTTTTCACGGTCTTGTTCTTGAGATTTATCATCTGACCAAACTGCATGCCCTTTAAATACTCTGCGTTTGATATTTCATTTGCACCCTCATGATGGGTAATCATCAAGCGCAAGAATAGCTTATCTACCGAACTGCCTGTAGCAGATTCAAGTTCACGCAGATTACTGAGGCTTGCCATCCCAGGATGAGTCGGGTACATATCGTGGCCTTCCATCTCAGGAAAATCAGACAGATTGAAATATGTCTCTTTCCACTCGGTAAGCCAATCAGTATACTGTTTGGTGTCACTCGTGAGCTCATCTCTCATACGTACCGCCAGTTGGCGAACTTCGTCGCCGCTCGCATTTTTCTTCGCGATGTCCGCCATCTGGATACCCTGCTGATTATGGACGATCATTTTCTTCGCAAAATCAGTATCCATGTAGTTATGCTCGTTTGGGTTAGCCGGTTTCTCACTTTTACTTGCTGACGGCGTCGGCTTACTTTCTGGAGCGGAAGCTGACTGGTTTTGTGAAAACCACCAGCCTATTACTGCTGCTCCGACTGCGAGCACAATAATCGTTCCTACAACTATCTTTCGCATATCTTTACCTTCCAGCCTACTGTGCAAGTGGCTCCGGGCTTTTACCCAGATTCCTCGTTATGTACTCTTCTATTTTCTTCTGGTCATAGCTTGCTAGCGACTCACTCCGACGCCACGAACTCAGCTCTATAGGTGATTTATTTGCAGCTCTTGGTGCAAGCACTATTTTTTTCGGTTGGAACTCTGGGTTAGAGAACGGTTCAGAGAGCAGCTTTTTGAGCTTCTCAATTTGATCTTGTGGTAAATCAGGTTGGTACGAGACATAGATTCCGCCATGCTCCATATTGTGTATCACTTGGTCGTCACGAACTTCAGTATCGTAAACGCCCCATGCAACGGGATTAGCATGCGAGCCAGAAGTAGGCGGTTGGTCACCGCCATACTCCTTGCTGCTCACGTGTTCACGGCCATGATCGGCTTGTTCAATGCCTGGACGTGGTGGTTCTGGCGGAGCGGTTATCTTGCTGACTATAATAACCGCTATAAAGCCAGCTACGACAGTCGCTAATGCAACAGGAAATGGTCTAATTGTCATAACCCCACTCTTGCTGCCATTGCTTCATCTGCTGGATTTCTTTGGTTTGGGCAGAAACAATTGCTTTTGAGAGGTCTTTTACTTCCTGATGTTCGGCGTTCTTTTCACCAGGTGCAGCCATATCAAGCGCTCCTTGGTGGTGCATGATCATCTGCTCGATAAATGCCTTATCAAACTCATCACCGGTTTTGCCTTTAAGCTCGTTTTCCATACCGGCCATTTCGTCCATCATGCCCATTGCCGAGTGATCCATCATATTGTCACTACTTGATGATGGATAGCCCCAGGCTTGCTGCCATGACTTCATCTGACTAATCTCTCCGTTCTGGGCAGAGATAATGTCGTTTGCCATATCTTTCAGCTCTTGGTGCTTGGCATTTTTCTGTGCTAGCTTCGCCATATCAACAGCACCTTGGTGGTGGGCTATCATATTGGCGATGAAATTACGGTCATAGGTTTCGCCGGTCATAGCTGCATATTGCTTGTATGTATCTGACGTTGTATCGACTTGTGCCGTCTCTGATGGCGGCTGGACTGAAACGCTTCGGAATAGTTGGTCACGGAACACGAAAACCGCAACACCTACCACAACCACAAGGGCGACAAGCCCCGCAATAAGCATTTGTTTATTCTTTTTATTCATAAAGTACTCCTAATTTAGCTATTTAGTAAAACGTAAACAGCTAAATCTCAAGCACGAAAGACGGTCAAGCCAATGTAGGCGGGTACGCCACCAGGGGGTGGCTCTCTATCCCCGGCAGCTCTTGTCTCTTGACTATGCTTTTCTTCAAGGGCCAAAAGGGGTGATGTCTGGAACTGAACATAAAATGGAGGCTGCGGCTTGTCATCCTCGTCTTTCTCGGTATCTTTGATGAACTCGTCTTTGTGAAGAGTTGCCGTCTTACAAGCAGTAAAACAATTCGATGAACTTACTTGATGAGATGCACCACCCATTGAGTGCCCCATGTTCATAGTCTGTGCGGCAGCTGCATGTATACCTAAGGACAGTACGCTTAGTACTGAAACCATGAACACGTAAACAGCGCCTTGGAACACTCGTTTCATATCTCTATTTTACCGTAATTTGTCCCAAGAGTCATATTTCTAGTAGCTCTCTTCGTTGTAGTGAGGGAAGAAGTCTTGATGGAGATTATCATTAGCAAGCCCATTCTCTTCTAATTGCTTACCGAGGGCCTCCACCATTGACTCGGCACCTGAAATATAAACCTGTGACGAACTAATATTGGGCACGAGTTCTGTGAGTTTTTCGGTAGTGAGCTGCTCTCCGATAACATAGTGCACCTTAAACTCTGGATGTCGCCTGCTGGCTTCTTCAAACTCCACTTTGAATGGTAACTCATCAGTTCGACCATTATAAATAAGCGTTACCGACACCGGCTGTCCGCTATGACCCCGTGCTTTTAACATGCTATAAAACGGCGTAATGCCGATGCCACCTGCGATGAACACTAACGGCTTATCACTCTCTTGCCAGACAAAATCACCATCTGGCTGCTCGATAAGCTGTACTTTTTCACCAACAGCAAGAGCTGCCAATGCTCGCTTGAATGAAGTATCGGTTACACGAGTAGTTATTTGAATAAAGCCGTCATGGGGTGTCGATGAGATAGTAAACCATCGCTTGGTACCTTCGTCGTCAGGGTTATCATGAGGGATTTCAAGACGAATAAACTGTCCAGGCACCCACGACAATGGCTGGTCGGAAGAAAAGCGAAACGCCCAGATATTATCAGTGAGGTGCTTCTTCTCTAAGAATGTCAGGCTCGTACCATGCCTTTTTTTGTTCAATCGTCAATTCGTGGTTCTGCCGATATTCGACAGACTGTTTGGTAATTTCAAGATTGCAACTATTATACTGCTTGCACCAAGTTTCACACTCCTTCGCCTTCGATTTATCCGCGTAATGAAGACCACATTCTGCACATTGGTAAAGTAGTTTTGGGGTATATTTATTTGGGTTATCATCAAATAGCTGTACGCAAGTCGCACAACAAAAATAGATTCGCTTGCCGTCCACATCTCTAAAATGTCCGAGCTTTTCAGCTTCTGCCGTATCAATGGCATCACCTGTTACTGGGCAGACGGCCATACGATCTACTGGGATATCGGCTGCCTCACTGTCGTGATGATGATGGTGTTCATGTTCGTCGTGGTTGTGCATACTACCTCCTTATAATTTTATTCGTCGTAGGAACTGTGCATTGATGGCGACAATAATCGTTGAAAGTGACATCAGGACTGCGCCGAGTGCTGGCGAAAGAACAAACCCAATTCCCGAGGTAAAACCAGCCGCCAGTGGGATAGCGAGGGCGTTGTAGCCGGTCGCCCAGGCAAGGTTTTGCAGCATCTTGCGGTAGGTAGCTTTTGAAAGCGTGACGATCTTTGCTACACCTCGTGGGTCGCTGCTTGCTAGCACGATTCCAGCCGACTCAATCGCCACATCCGTGCCCGCACCGATCGCGATACCAATATTAGCCTGCGTCAGCGCTGGCGCATCGTTCACGCCATCACCAACCATGGCAACCCGGCTCCCATCTGCCTGTAGCTTCTTGACTGTTTCGGCTTTATTCTCCGGCAGGACTTCGGCAAAGTACTCTTTAATACCGAGTTCTTTGGCTACCCAAGCAGCCACGCCTTTGCTGTCGCCGGTCAGCATAGCAACGCGTTTGCCCATATCATGCAGTCGGGCGACGGCTTCTTTGGACTCTTCGCGGATAACATCAGCCAGCATGATTGCGCCGAGAACGGTCTTATCCTCGACGACATACACGACCGTTTTTCCATCAGTTGAGGCTTCTTCTGCCGCTTTTTGTAACTCGCTATCAAGCTTTAGTTTCAGTTCTTCAAGTAACCTCGGACCACCCACATATACCATTTTGCCACCGGCTTTAGCTCGTACACCACGGCCAGAAAGTGCCGAAAAGTCAGTGGCGTGAGTTTCCGGCACATTTTGACCGTGTGCATACTGGAAAATTGCTTTTGCAATCGGATGCTCTGATTCGCGTTCGAGTGCGGCGGCAAGACTCAAGGTACGACCTTTGTCTTTAGCGAGGATATCAACCACACCTTGTTCACCCTTAGTGAGTGTGCCGGTCTTATCAAATAACACGACATCTATATTGCGTGCTGATTCGAGTGCCATTCGTTCACGTACCAGCAGCCCATTCTTTGCCGCTAGTGTGGTAGAGATAGCCGTGACGAGCGGAATAGCTAGACCCAGTGCATGCGGACAGGCAATCACCAGTACCGTGACAACTCGCTCAAAAATAAACCCTGCCGACGCACCAGCTATCCACCAGCCTATCCATGTGAGGAGCGCTGCACCAAGCGCAACAAATGTGAGATAGAAGGCCGCTTTGTCTGCGAGTACCTGCGTCTTTGACTTGCTCGTCTGGGCGTCCTCGACAATTTTCATAATGCCAGCCAGCGCCGTGTCACCGCCAACTTTCGTGACTTCAATCGTCAAGGCGCCGTTTGCATTGATCGTCCCACCGATAACCTCAGCTCCGACTATTTTCTTCACCGGCCTTGACTCACCAGTCAGCATTGATTCATTAACTTCAGACTCGCCCTTGATAACTTTTCCATCTACCGGAACCTGCGCGCCAGGGCGAACCAGGACGGCATCACCTACTTTAAGCTGGCTCACTGAGACCTTGCGGCTTTCCCCATGTTCAACCAGCTCTGCTTCATCGGGTAGCAGCTTGGCAAGCTCATTGAGTGCGCCTTGTGCACTTTCCACCGACGCCATTTCCAGCCAGTGGCCGAGCAGCATAATCGTTACCAATGTCGCCAGCTCCCACCAGAAGTCCATACCACTGACGAGCTTGAGCGTCACGAGGCTGCTATAGATAAACGCAACGGTAATCGCCATTGAAATCAGCGTCATCATACCCGGCTGCCGAGCTGCAAGCTCCGCTTTTGCACTCTTGAGGAATACCAAGCCACCGTAAAAGAATATAATAATGCCAAACACTGCCGGAATGTATTCGCTACCAGCAAATGCCAAATGAACCCCAAACCAACTCTGTACCATCGGTGAAAATATCAGTGTCGGAATGGTCAGGAGGAGGCTAAGCCAAAACTTCTGCTTAAACATGTTTGGATTGTGGCCAGCATGCTTGTCGTGATGGTCATGTTGGTCGTGCGATGATCGTTTAGTCTTCTCAAGCGCCATGTGGCATTTCGGACACATACCCGGTTTATCTGATGTGACATCTGGATGCATTGGACAAGCGTATACGCTGCCATGCGCGGTGGCCGATGGATTACTATGGTCATGATCACCGTTGGTTTCGTCTTCCGTATCATCAGATACTAGATTCATATTACATTTCGGGCATACCCCCGGCTCATTGCTGATAACCTCTGGATGCATCGGACATGTATATTTTGCCATTTTCTATCCCTCCTAAATACCTATAGCTATTTCTTGCGCTTCAATTTATATACTTTCAGAATCTCTTCGGTTGCTTGCGCCTCGTTGCCGCTTCTTACCTGGTGAATGACATGGGTGCTTAAGTGATTTTCTAACAATAAGTCTTCAACACTCGACAGCGCCTCTTTAATTGCCGAGGCCTGGGTGATGATGTCGATACAGTAGGTATCTTCTTCGACCATTTTTTGTAGACCGCGAATCTGACCTTCAATGATTTTCAGACGACGAATCGCGCGTGGTTTCATTTCTTTCTTCATAATTTAATTATACCCCCTAGGGGTATTTGCGTCAAGCAGATTAAATATATAAAAAGAAGACTCCTGTTTTCTCGCAGAGCGTGAAACATGAGCCTTCCTATGGCTGATTATATAGGAAACTGACTATTTTTTAACTCCTTACTTCACGTACTGATCAATTATACGAGTCGAGCAACGGCGTCAAGGTAGTATTCGCTCCTGAAAATAATTGTTTTCTTTTATTGCTATTTTCAAGCGGAATCTCCACCTGTGACACCATTGCCATGCGACTCCGTGCCTTAACTCCGTTACGTAAAGTAAAGGAGGAAAGACATGACTAGCGTAGCTCTAGAATCACAAACCGAAGCCATCGGGTATAACGGATGGACGAATCGAGAAACATGGTTAGTGAACCTGTGGCTCGGTAATGACATGAGCAGCTACGACTTTTTGCAACGGATATGCAAGAAGCGATGCGAGACATGGGAAAAAGCCGAAGAGCTTGAGGCGCACTTCCAAGATGAGCTTGAAGAGATGTTCGATGTACCTAGCTTTTGGTCGGATATCCTCGGTACCTCAATCGATAGAGTCGACTGGTATCGAGTCATCGAAGCGAATATAGAGTAGCTGAGATACGTCCTGGGTATGACGGTAAACTGCCTTTATTGTCATGTTGTACGGAACTAAGTGGAGATGTGTAAGAGTCTTCCTCCCTCTGTCTCTTCATTATACGGGTGAACCAAAACTATCAAGGTCGTATTCGCCCGAAGATATGAATCATTTTTTCTTTTAATTAAATATCTTAGGGGAATCTCCACCTATGACAGCTTTGGTGTCATCCCGAACCCTATCAGACAGAGAGGGAGAAAGCCCTCTCACTAAGCAAGGAGGGTTATATGACCACAGAAGTAATACAAAACGAAACGTCAGTAAAGATAGCTGCGCTAAACGACGAACACCGTCGTAATATGCAAGGTTGTACCGTCACGAAAGGAGTCGTTGCGATGGGATCCGCCGCCAACGAAGTATTTGTTGGCGTTGGGGACTATGTAGCGTTTACGGAAGATAACGATCCGTACGGTGAGCATGATTTTGGCTCGCTTGTCGTAGCTGGCGAGAAGGTGTTTTGGAAAATAGATTATTACGATGAGAATTTGAAAAACTGGTGCGATCCGCTCGACAAGGCATGTCGCCGGGTACTGACGGTGATGTTAGCCGAGGAGTATTAGATCCTCGGTTTTTGTTTCGTCCTGAGCACGACGATAAACGGCTCGCTTTTTCTATATCTAAGAAAGAAGCTACTCACTCGCCTCTTCCCACGCTTCCCAACCTTCTTTAGCGGCTACAGCGGCAATAAGCAAGGCAATAGCCGGGTCAGCCCACCAAAAACCGAATAGAGCGTTAAGACTAAGTCCGACAAGTAAACTAATAGACAGGTAGTTTGACAGCCACGTTTCATCAGCCTGAGCGATTAAAACCTTATTGCCAAGTGCCCGCCCAGTTCGTTTCTGCATAATAGCGACGGGCACCATCACAGCCGTAGCGACAATGCTCAGAATAATGCCGATAACTGATGCGTCGGGACGCTCTTGTGCTATCAGGTCGCTTATTGACTCATAACCTACGTAGGCGGCTAGCATGAAGAAAGTGATTGCTATCAACCTTAGTGCGGTTTTATAGCGGCCATCGCTTGCTTTACGTAATTGCCATATAACTACGAGAGCGGCAAACACTTCGATGGCCGAGTCAATCCCAAAGCCGACTAGAGCAATAGAACCTGCTATCAGCCCAGCCGTAACCGCTACTATGCCCTCTACCGTGTCCCAGCCAACTATGAACCAAGCGAGCTTTAAACCTTTTTTTCGTAATCCTTCTTTGTCGTTTTTCTGATCGTTCATACTTTCTTTCCAAGTTATGAGTATTGTTTATAAATATATAACTATATGTTAATATACTATTATTATGGACACAAAACAACTCCAAATTGAGGCGAAGTTTTTCAAGGGTTTAGCTGATAAATCCCGTTTAGCAATCCTCGAAACTATATTGGACGAAGAAAAAACTGTAGCAGATATAGTTAAAGAGACTGGTTTATCGCAACCAAATGTTTCAGCTCACTTGGCTTGTCTACTAGAATGTGGTCTAGTGCGCAAAGAACGCTTTGGTCAATTTATGATTTATAGAGTTTCGTCAGGACAAGTAGCAGAGATTTTTAATCTGATGCGGAACATAGTCTCAGCGCACTCAGAGGAACTTTATAGCTGTACTAGATATTAAGTTATGAGATAGTGTTACACGAACATTAATTAGTCACCATCAAGCACGATGAGCGGCATGCATTCTCCTTTAGAGAAAACGCACACACTCTAGATCGGACAAGCGTGACCATTACATGATGCAAGCTTACGCGTCATCGTCACACTATCCTCGTGTCCGTAAGCTAATCAAAGAGCGCAGTCTGCTTTTTCGGATTAAAAGGGGAAGACCAAATCCGGTCGCTATCCTCTTTTAGGGCTTTAAGATGTGTGACGAGTATAGTGATCTCGTCTTCGTCCATCCCCATGCTCTCAAGCTTCTTATGAGTACTGTAGAGGAAGCTATTTTTATCTGCACCGTGCTTGAGAACAAAGCAGATGCGTGGGTAGTCGCCGTCTTCCCAGCCTTCATCTTCGAAGTGGGTAATGATTTCATCGAGCCGCTTTTTGATAATGTACTTTGGCTTGTCGTCCAGGACGAGCACGATGGCCTGCTTGTCATCCGGCGTGCGGATGTAGAGGTCTGGTCTATTTTTAGGGAATTGCTTGAACCTGTTGATCTCGGTTCTCGTGAATATGTCTGAGTTGTCGGGTAAGGGTGGCATGATTGCAGTGTAAAGTCCGGTGAGTTTGAGACAGTGTTCTATGAACTCTTCAGTAGCCTCTTCGTTCTTGTAAAGTGCGTGTACAACAGACTCTTTCACATCCATGAGCTTGCGGACAGTTGTAACGCCTGTTTTATTCAGATAATAGTAAGCAGGCTTACCATGGATACGATACTCATTCTTATATACCTTTGTTACTAAACTTTTACTGACTAGATATTCCAATACCTGATAGACACTCTCACGACGAATACCCATAACTAGACCTAGTAATTGTGCAGATACAAATCGAAACTTGAATAATAGCTTTAATACACGTTGTTGTTGGACTGTAAGTTTTACTTCTTTTTCACTCGCTCCCATAATACTTCACTCTCCTATACGTAGTATATATAAAGAGAGAGTAAAAAGTGAATAGCTATATCTGTTAAAAGTATCTGTTTTACCTCCTATGCACTGTAGGTAAATAATACAATATGAAAAGCTTAATTAGTATTGCTTTTTATCTTAATTAGTAATACTATTTATATAGAGGTTGTACGTTAATAATTCGGCTAGTTACAGGTAAAGGAGGGGTATATGGTTGACCGTGAATTACTCGAAAAGGAAGCCTTAGCAGAAGTGTGCGCTTGCTGGTATTACGACCTAGCAGACACGCTCTATGAGACGCCTGATGAGGACTTACAAGCTATCGTGAGACATACCGTTACATGCAATACATGTGGCAACTAAATAGCATTACATGTTAAAATAAGGGCAAATGTCCAGAAAGATAGTCAGTATGCAAATCCGCGTAACCGACGACCTACGTGAACGAGCGAAGGCCGTCGCAAAGCAAAAAGGACTCACTTTGAGCGAGTTGATGCTTCAGTTGCTCGCAAGCACTGGAGACAAGCAACTCAAGGACTTAGTTAAGAAAGAACTAGAAGAACGACCAAAACCAGGACGACCCTGGGATAAGTAGCGATAATCGTAGCTAGCTGAATTATTAAGACGTAACCAATCTCGGAGCGTCTTTTTCGTTTCATGGAGGGTATATGGTAAGTAAAAAGTCATTCAAGGGTATCACGCAAAAACTTGTCGGTGTCATAACCGTCAATAATGAGCGCATCGAAGAGCTGCGCCAGATACTTGAGTCTGAACAAAATCGACCAGTTACCCACGAAGAGGCGAAAAGCGTCGGAGAAAGTCTAATAACCGTATATAAGGTACTCGCTGGTGACAGAGAGATCTTAGGGGTTTCGCGAATGGAGGGTAAAGATAATGAATAAGAAAAGCAGAGCTGTCATACTGACTCGCGTATCAAGTAAATCTCAAGAGGACGAGGGGTATTCCCTCGATTCTCAAGTTAAGCTCCTGACGGGATACTGCGCCAATAAGGGATTTGCTGTCGAGAAAATATTCAAGATAGCCGAAACAGCGTCAAAGGAACAAAGCCGCAAGATATTCAAAGAGCTGCTTACCTACATGAATAAGAACGCTATCTATCATCTAGCAGTCGAAAAGACCGACAGGCTAACACGCAATATGAAGGATGCCGTTGCTATTGATGACTGGCTTAGCAAGGATGCCGATCGAATGCTCCATCTCGTAAAGGAAAACATTCAATTACATAAAGAGTCGAAGTCAGATGTTAAGTTTATGTGGAATATCCACCTAGCTGTCGCAAAGAAGTACACCGACAACCTACGAGAAGAGGCTATGAAAGGTTGGGCAGAAAAATTAGCACAAGGATGGCTACCTGCCGTACCTCCTGTTGGATATATGACCGTAACAGATCATGGCAAACGCATACACGTACCTAATCCAGCCACAATGAACTCAGTTCGGGCGATGTTTGAACTATACCTAAAACATGGCCAATCAATTGAATCTGTTGCTGCCAAGATGCGAGAAATCGGCCTGACAACTCGTAACGGTAGACCCATACCAGAAAGTCACGTACATAAGATCCTCCTCAACCCATTTTATATAGGGATCAACCGTTTTAATGGGCAGGAATACCCCGGCGCTCAGACGCCAATAGTAAGGCGTGAAGTATGGGAGGCTGTGCAAGATAAGCTACATGGCAAGCGACCCAAGAAACAGGTGCGACACAACGTATCTCTCAAGGGTGTCGTTACCTGTGCGACATGTGGCAGTCAAGTGTCATGGCAACTACAGAAGGGTCGCTATTATGGAGCTTGTCAGCGCCGTGACGAACGGTGTAGGAATCGTAAGTATAAATATATCCGAGAAGATGTCGTGCAAGAGGTTGTAAAGCAGGAACTTGAGCGTCTTCTATGCCCTTCTCAGAGTATCCTAGAATGGGTTGTTGATAGTATGCGATCCGACGTCGAGAAAGCTGCGGATAACCGCGCAGAAGTCGAGCAAAACACGAAGACACGTATAGAGCGCATCAAGTCTATGGATGAGGCCCTGTACGATGACAAGCTTGCAGGTGTTATTACGCAGGAGCGATACGAGTCCAAGCACGAGTCATTCATGAGTGAGATAGAGACTCTAGAGCTTGCTATGGCGTCGTTTGATAGCACAGTCACAGAGCGCAAGCGACGTGGTATCTACATGCTAGAGCTATCGCAGCGAGCGGCTAAATACTACGACGAAAAGGATAATGATGAAAAGCGACAGATTTTGATAGAACTGTTCGAAAATATCGTGTTTAAGAACGATGCCGTATCTGTTAGTTTGAAAGATCGAGCTGAACTAATCGCTAGATATAGTTCGAAAACACGCGAATTACTAGGAACACAAAAATTAAATGATAGAACTTTTACAGACAGTGAAATTAACAGGGTTCAAAACAACGAAAAAAGCGCCGAAAATGCGCTTTATCCATTATGGCAGGGCATCCTAGACGAAGTTAGAACTTTATTGATAGCTAGCTAAAGATAACAACAAAATATCAAGGGGCTGATTCCTATATAGTTGACGGGGGGTACTTGCTGTGCTTCTCTTCTTACAGTAAGGCATATACCTGATATGTCGATTTTCAAATTTTCGAAAGGTTCATACTAAGCTAGGGATCGCATTAATAGCATCTCTGATTTTGAAGGTAAGTTCCTGTCGATGAACTTCGAACCTCCAAACAGTAGATCGTATATTAGACGTTCAATTGACGACTCAATTAGTTACTGCTTGCCAGTGCATCGTCAAGAACTCTTGATATTGCTTCGACGGTATTGGCCGGATTCTCAATCTTCTTCCCATTTAAAGCGAAGGTTGGCGTACCATCGCCACCAAGTTTCTTCACTTCAGCAAGGTCAGCGTTAATGATCGCTTTTGTTTCAGCGCTTGCTAGGTCTGTATTGTATTGTGCTATATCGAGGCCGATTTCTTTGGCATACGATTCAAATGTTGCAGTACGTTCTGTACTCATATTTTCCCAAGACTTTTGACGTTCGAACAACATGTCATGCATCTCGAAGAACTTACCTTGTTTTGCTGCGGCCTGTGCAGCAGCCGCTGCCGCAAGCGCATTCGAGTGGCTTGAGGGAATTGGGAAATATTTAATCTCGAACTTAACCGTATCTTTATATTTTTCTTTTACTTCTTTAACCGTAGGGTAAAAAGCGTAGCAAGCCTCACATTGAAAGTCGACATACTCAGTGAGTGTTACTTTACTATTTAGGTTGCCGTAGACGTTACTTGATCCAGTTGTGGTGACGTCGTCTGTGCCAGCACTTCTGGACAATAAGACGATTGCCACGAAGCCGACGATGATCGCAGCTAAGACGATAATAAAACGCTTGTTCATGGGGACTCCTTTTCTTAATAGTTATTGTTCAGAATAAGGTCAATTTTAGAATCGGAGTTGAGTGGTCAGATGAATTTTTTGTAATTTAGTAAATATCCAGTAAGCAGTAAAAACAAATGCCCCGTAGACTAATGAGAGATCAACTGCTTGCTTGACCCATGAAAAGAGCGGAGGAGTCGGTTCTTTCTCATCATCTTCGTCATTTTTTGTCTGGCTATTAACAGCAAGAAGCTGGGCGTGCGACGTACAGCTGGTTTGACAGCCTTGTGTAGAACTTTTACTAAATACTGTACCATTATGTGCATACACACCTGCAAAGAGAACCGACAGAATAATCAGGGATTTTAATAAAACGAGTCTTAGCCGTATCATATCAACCACCACAGGTACTATCGGTTAGCGGTTCAAGGTCATTGAACCTGGCTTTGATTTGTTGGTCGGTGGGCTCATCTTTCTGGGCGAATATAACAACATTACCTAGCAAATTATTAATTCGGGTCAGTTTCTCTTGATCTGTCTCTGCTGTTGCGCCATCATCTCCGTCAGCGTCATCAGCCGTGCCATGTGCGTAGGCTTTTGGGAAAAGGAAGTCGAGTACGCTGACATCACCAGATTTATTGAGTTCATGTGCTGGTGAGTTGCTAGTTTTGCCAAAGAAATCTTCGAGGTCTTTATTCTTCCAGTCTTCAAAGCTTTGTTTTTTGTAGCTGTTTTCATCACCTGTATAGATATAGAACGTGCTGTCTTTGGGAATAGACGGTAAGTAGTTCCCGTGCGTGGTTACTTGTTGAATATCGGACAAATCACTTAGCTTATAGCCAAGCGCGTTGTCTAGGCCGCCTATATAATTCCAGCCGTAATATTTCATAACCATACCACCCGTCATACCCTCCCAGTGGATATGAGTAAACTGGTCTTTATTGTCGTGAAAGTGAATCGGCTGTTCTGGCAGGTTGGCGTTACACTGATCCTTTGCGTAGCCAGTTTGGTAGGCTTGGGTGCTAAAATCTTCAGCCTTTCCATCAACCAAGATTTGCATTCGGAAGTGATAATGTTCAAGTTTTGGGTTACGTATAACGTCTGGTGAGACAGCGTATATATAGCCTGCGTATGACCCGACAGTCACTATTGCAGCTAGAATAACTCCTAAGACAACTTTATGCCAGGTACGTAGGCCCCGTCTGCGTTTAGCATGTTTATTCTTTTCTACGCTCAGTCCTTCATCGTTATCATTGTGCTCTTGCATTATGCTAATTAGTATAACAAGTTTGGTTAGTGTCGAGAAGAACAAAAAGCGTTCAAAGCAAATAAATGTTCCTTAACTCTTTAGAGGTTGTAGATAATAATACACTATGTTCTGAATACATCGAGTGATATACTATGAGTATATGATTACAGAAACAAAACCAATGACTACTTCGCATAGTGCACTTGCTCGCTTCGGCCATGCTCTGTCCGATCCGACTCGCGTTCAAATACTTACTCTTTTAAGTGAAAAACCCTACTATCCGGCTGATATGGCTGAGACACTCGAAGTCACCAGGCAATCGATCTCGAACCATCTTGCCTGCTTACGAGGGTGCGGGCTTGTTGTGACAGCGGCAGACGGTCGCCGATCGCAGTACAAACTGGCTGATGAGCGCATTAAGCATGCACTGAAAGACCTACAAGCCGTCGTTCTCCGTGTTGATCCGAGGCATGATATATGAGCGCCGATCATGAAGAGGAAGGGCACGGTCGTTGGGCGAAAATCCTCACATTTATAGCGGGTATTGGTTTTGTTGCTGGAATCATACTTGCAATCTTACAAAGTGACATTTCAGAGATAGTATTCTTGATTTCGCTCGCCGCAGGTGGTGTGCCGGTGGCTATCTCCGCAGTAAAGAGCCTCTTTAAGCGTAAACTTGCCATTAGTCTTCTCGTTACGATTGCAGCTCTGGGTGCACTCTACCTGGGTCAGATTGCTGAAGCTGCGGCCGTGATGTTCTTCTTTGCGCTTGCTGAGGCTTTTGAAGAGTTTGGAGAATCACGTTCACGAAGAGCAGTTGCTGCGTTAATTGAAAAATCTCCCAAAAAAGCACGCCTCAAGAATGGCCAAGAAGTTGACGTTGATAAGGTTGAGATTAACGACATTATAGAGATTCGTCCGGGTGATATGGTGCCATTGGATGGTGTGGTCGTGAGCGGTGAATCGTCAATCGACGAAGCAACTATTACGGGCGAGAGCGTTCCTAAGGAAAAATATAAAGACGAACTCGTGTACGCAGGAACCGTCAATCAGAGTGGCTACCTTGAGATACGAGTATCGAAGATTGCTGCCAATAGCACCTTGAGCAAGATCGTTAAGCTCATCGAGGGTGCCCAGAAATCACGACCGGAAATGCAGCAGTTTCTTGATAAGTTTGCGAGTTACTATATCCCCATAGCCCTTATTCTTGCTGTACTCGTTGCTGTTGTCCCTCCGCTGTTCTTTGGCCAACCTTTTGCCGAGTGGTTCACTAGAGCGTTGATCCTTCTCGTTTTGGCTTGCCCCGATGCGCTTGTTGTATCTGCACCTGTTGCGGTCGCCGCGGCCATAGGTGGTGCTTCTCGACGCGGCGTCATCGTTAAAGGCGGACGCTTCCTCGAAGTGTTGAGCAAGACAAAAGCCATCGCTTTCGATAAAACGAAAACGCTCACTGTGGGAACTCCCGTGGTGGCTGAGGTTATTACTTTCAATGGCGCATCGAAAGAAGACGTGCTCGCTGATGCAGCAGGTCTAGAGAAATTCTCATCCCATCCGCTAGCGGCCGCTATTGAAGCATACGCAAAAAGTGAAGGCGTTGAACCCCATGCTATGGATAAGTACAAAAACGTCGCAGGGCGTGGAGGCATCGCCAACTGCCTTGTCTGCGATGGTAAAGATCACGCGATCGGTAACCTCGAACATATAGGCAGTAGCGCGAAAGCAAGCAAAGAAGTTATTAAAGAAGTTGAGCGTCTTGAATCACAAGGGATGACATCAATCCTCGTGAGCGAGGGAAAGGTTGTCATTGGTCTGATTGGTGTCACCGATGAGCTACGTCCTGAATCAAAGGGTGTCATCGCGGCGCTGAAGCGCCTCAAAGTTACTCCTGTTATGTTGACCGGTGACAATAAGCTTGCTGCGAAGTACGTTGCTGATCAGGTAGGAATCAAAGATGTCTACGGTGCGCTTCTTCCCGAAGAAAAAGCTGGGCTGATCGAAAAGCTTCAGAAAAAATATGGAAAAGTTGCAATGGTTGGTGATGGCGTCAATGATGCCCCGAGCCTTGCGAGAGCAGACGTCGGTATAGCAATGGGTGGCGGTGGTTCGGATATTGCGATCGAAACGGCCGATGTGACCCTCATGAATGATGCGATCGGTACAATTCCCTATCTTATGGATGTCGGACAGCAGACGTTTAGGGTTGTCCGCCAGAACGTCTACGGTTCGTTGATTGTTAAAGGAGTCATATTAGTAGCTGGTGCATTAGGACTCGCCAGTCTGAGTGTTGCGGTGGCGGTTGACGCTGCTATGGCAATTCTCGTTGTGGTGAATGGTTTGCGATTGTTTGGGGCTGGTGTAAAGACGTTTAAACAAATTAAAGCATAGGCTCAAAAGCTTCATCCTCGAACTAATCGGTCAAATGTCGCGATAGTCTTAATCGATTACCTGGGCTAAACGAAAAATTCTCAAAAAAAGTATTTTCGAACTCTCAACTAAGCGTCAATCGACTATTGCTAGAAAACATACGAGTTGATGGCTTGTTGCAATGATAATTCTACTTGGCAGGGGCACGCATAAGCGACTGTTTATAGTAGCCTATACGTTCATCTTTATACTTTGCCATACGAGGCCGTTACTATCAGTGTACGGTGATCCGTCTTTTTTAAAACCCAACGATTGGTTTAAATTGGCAACAATAGCGTTGTTGGCGAGGTGACGAGAATAAATAGTATCTATATGCAAAGTGTTCTTCATGTAGTTAATGGCCGTTTGCATGACAGACTTGCCGATACCTTTGCCACGGTAGTCGGGATTACCAATCATGATATGAATGCTTGGTGGTTGCACGTTGTGATGCTCCTGGAGTTCAATCCAAACGACGCCAATCGTCTTGTGGTCGACGATAATCATCCTGGTTATTTGTTTGCGTTGCTCCTCAAGCTCGATAAAGTCATGCAGAATAGCCGTTTCACTCTCGATCGTGGACAGTTCAATCTCATGCTCGGCATTTCCCATGCTTAGTAAGGTAGCATGGCCTTCCGGGCGTTGAAACCAGCTAAGTGCGAAAGGCACATCCCGATCTATGTCAGGAGGGAGAAGAAGGATTGTAGGATCATCGGTACGCATAGAAAGGCTCCTTATTTATTGAGTAGTGTAGCTGTGGTTTGTTCGAGGAGATCGAGTCCCTCGGTGAGCACCGCTTCACTAATGTTTAACGCGGGAATTAATTTGATGACTTCATCACGGGCGCCTGCCGTTTCAATGATGAGTCCTGCCTCAAAGCAGCGGCGCGTAATAACTTTTGCCGTCTCGGTGTCACGGCAGGCTAGTCCGTGGATGAACCCCCTACCTCTGGCCTCGGTAAATGCATCTGGGTAAGCGTCATTTATACGTGTTAGTCGCTCTCGGATGAGCATTTCCTTATCGATACGTATACACAACACATCCGCTGGCCGCATTTGCTTGACTTGAAGGTAGTACTACTAAGCCAGCCACGATAGCAATTGCTTCAAAAATTAACTTAAATGATATCTTTTTCATATAATCTCCTTGGTAAATTTGCTGCAAATTATCCAACCCTTTTAACCTACTTTAAGCTATTTATTGAAAATTGTTAATTAATGTAGTCATTCTTATGTAACCAGTGAAACACTTTTCTACTAAGCTCAGAAAAATATTTCTCACTCGAGGTTGTATCTAGATACGCCAATTCTACTACCTCGTTAGCTGGCATTGGCTCCGATACAAGACTGGCGGTATAAAGCTTTAAAACAATATTAGTATTCGGCTTGTCATGGGCTGCCGCAGTAAATTCTCTAAGAAACCGTAATGACCCTGGAGTGATCTCTGTCGAGGCTTCCTCACGAACTTCTCTTACAACACATTCTTCATCACTTTCGCTTGCCTCAACCTTTCCTCCAAGCGTATAAAAGATTTCAGCGTTACGACCACTTCTTGCCATTAATATTTTTTCCTTAAAAACAGCCAGTCCGACCTTCTGTATCTGATTAATTCCCATACTTACACCTCCCTATTATCGTATGCTATTCTGAAAGTCATTATTTATCTTTGTACTAAACCGCTCACCTATACCTACATTACCCCTAAGATCAGTATCTTGTCTTGATGTATGAATACCCCCTAAGTCAGAACCAAAATCTACTATAACGATGTCCTCTCCATGAGATCTAACATCGTGAAGTGACACAGGACTGAAACCAAGCTCGATTAACTTTTGATATGCTGTGAAAAATTCATGATGAAGATACTCTCTTTTATCTGAATCTGACTTCTCGTAAACCTGCTTGAGAGTTTGTGGAATATATTCTTCAAGAACATCAGGGCCAGCTACTGAGTATAACTTAGGCACTTCGATACCCGCACTAGATACTAATTCTCTACGAGAAACCCATTCCTGAACTACAGCAGATGCACTCATCTTTATGCAGGCTTTAGCTATCACCCTTTCTGTTCGTTTTAACGAATTAATCTGAAAATCCATAATAAAACTTTCAGATCCGGGCATACGCCAGTCATCTATAAGTTCTAAACTGTATAAATCAATACTATCTAAATCAATGAGTTTTTTTTCAGCAAGCCAAGTAGGCTCGGGCACAGTACCGCGATGGAGGTCGATTTCACTACGTATTGAATCGACACTCATTTTTACTAGCTTTCTACAACGCTTCGTATAAGGCCGAGTTCGCGTACGACCGACTCCGGTGCATCACTACCGTGAACAAGGTTATTGTAAAGGTTTACACCTAGAGCGCCGCGAATTGTGGCCGGGTCGCGATACTTATCGATGTTCCAGTGACCTAAATGAGCGCGCCACCTTTCGATAGCATCGCCATCCTTGGCGTAGAGAAGTAATGCAGTCGTAGTTCCCGACGACATGAACTCTTTAAATTCTGGCCATCGAGAATCGAAACGAGTAGCGTCGAGCGGAGGATTTTTTTCCATAACTTCTTGAGGCGCACCTTCGTAAAACTCACCGACGACATCCTCTGTGAACCTAAAAGAAAATTTACCAGCAACTCCAAGCCCTTCAATCATCTCTTCAATAAGATCTGCGCATTCTGCGTCCGAGAGGCCCTGCAAGTTAGCGTCTGGACCAACAAAAGGTCGTATCATCGCAAGCGTAAGGTGACCGCTTTTAGCCGCTTCGATAATTCGATCATCACTCAATAACTCAACGACGCTTTGTTTGTATTCAGTTGTGTCGGTAATCTCGGTTCGTGCTAATTCCTTTTCGTAATAAGGTAGCTGTACTTTTTCAGTCAAAACACTTCTCCATTCGTTCTAAATTACACAAATTATATCATAATATTGTTATTATTAAAATACTATGATATTGATTCTAAAGCTCTAAGAAGCTTATCAGTGTCCGAGTCTGTTGCGGGCACAAGAACGCGGCAGAAGCCTTTATTTTCCATACCTGGCATCTTGTTTAGTGATTTAGTTTTTATACCAAGTTCTAAAAGATTCTCATGTAGATTTTGTTTAGTTTTATGACGAATGCATACTATATTTAACGGTTCGTTCATAATTACTTGATACTTATCAAGTTTGCTAATATTGCTCAGTATTTTTTTCCTATTCTTTTCTATATTCGAAAAAGATTCCGTTTTATATCCATCATCTTCAAGGCAGAGTAATGCCACTTCAAGTGCAACTGAGTTAACATTAAACACCACAGAGTGTCGCGCAATTAAATTGGCTTTGTGTTTACTTGCCAATATAAAGCCTAGCCTCAAACCCGACATCCCCCATGATTTAGAGAAACTATTTAATATAATGATATTTTCGTGCGACGCAATCAGTGCGGCATACTGACTAACTAAAGAGCCATCAACTATATCAGCAAACGCAACGTCAATGACAACTAATCCATTTTTTGCTGCCCTAGCAATGTCACTGAGTTGTCCGACACTAATAACTGACCCTGTGGGATTATTAGGCGAACAAAGCCAGACTATGTCAGGAGAAAACTCTTTAACTTTTAAAATAAAATCCTCATGAAATGTATCTGTGTACCGAAATTCATCAGACAAACGAAGAGAAAACAATTCATGCTTATGTCCAAACTTTTCACTCACTTCAAACAGTCTCTCAAAGGTAGGCACGAGTGTTAAAGATGTACCTCCATCTACCTCCCTTGCAATACTATCAATTAGCTCGTCAGATCCATTGCCGATCACAACGCCATCCGGCTGAAAATCATAGTACTGCGCTATTGATTTCTTTAGCTCTAAATATTTATCTCTTGAAGGTAGTGAAGCTAGCGAGCTTGGAGACAAGGTTACTGATTTAATAATTTTCTGATCAACAAGAATATTGCCATCAGCTCGAGACAAATCTAGTATTGGCTTTGTGTTACTTAGTGACATCGGAAAAATATTCCGTTTCATCAATAACGCCGGCAGTCGTAAAAGCCTCTCGCCTACGATCACAGCTAGAGCAAGACCCACAGTTCAATAGATTCGTATCTTCAGTAGCAACATTACATGAAATCGTATAACCAATTGGAAGATTATTATTATGCGCCCAGCGAATTTCGGTCGGCTTATCAATAGCAACAGGTTCTAGATACGGATCAACATTCGGTGAGGTAATGAGCCA
>MDSZ01017255.1_pt1 | contig 25560 bp, 25 predicted proteins | sample 811201 | NCBI WGS metagenome assembly MDSZ01 (sample SAMN05326647, study PRJNA326480) | marine metagenome | isolation source: seawater | place: Indian Ocean: North | collected 2010
CGAATTATTATCTAATTTTTTAAAAGATAATTAATGTTAAAAAAAAGAATAATTTTCACTTTACTTTATGCAGATGGTTACTTTTGTCAAAGTAGAAACTATAATATTCAAAAAGTCGGTAACTTGGAATGGCTTATTGAAAATTATAATTTTAAAAATATTTCATATTATATTGATGAATTAGTTGTATTGAATATTTCAAGGAAAAATAGTGATATAAATCAATTTATAAAAGTTGTAAAATCAATTTCTAAAAATTGTTTTGTGCCGGTCAGCTGCGGGGGTGGTATTAGGGATTTTGAATATGCTAATTTATTGTTAGCAGAATGTTCAGATAAAATACTTTTAAATTCTTCAGTTTATGAAAACCCTAAAATTTTAAAAAGTATTTCTAAGGTATTTGGAGGGCAATCAATAATAGTTAGTGTAGATTTTAAAAAAAAAGAAGATGGTTATGATGTTTTTATTCAAAATGGAAAGAGGAGGATTGAACACAATTTTAATACATACATTAATTTAATAAAAAACATGCCTTTTGGTGAAATTTTTTTGAATTCTATCGACAGAGATGGAACTGGGATGGGATTAGAATATGATATTTTAAATCAAATACCAAATAATTTTGAAAAACCTATTATTTTGTCTGGAGGCTGTGGTAATTCAAAACATATAGCTCATGGAATTACGAATTATACTGTAAATGCTATATCAACATCAAATTTATTAAATTTTGTAGGTGATGGATTAAAACAATGTAGAGAAAAACTATTAATAGATAAAATTGATTTTCCAAAATGGAATATAGAAAAACTTAAGAAGTTAAAATATTCTTTGTCATTTTAAAGTTAAGACAAAAGTTTTCTAATTATTTTTAAATCATCAAAATCATCAATCTCAAATATACTTTCTTTTGGCATTTCAAATGCTCCAATTTTACCATGCAGTCTATTATTGGTCTTTAAAAAATTTTTTTTGTAAAATATATAAAAAGAACCATTTTCTACATAATGACCTCTAAGTGATTGTGACATTTTTCTGTTGTTGATATTGTAATTTATTGGAGAAGGATATTTATTGTTTGACCAAATAAAATGCTTACTTTTAACAACGGATAGTACCGAGTCAAATTTTTGATTTATCATTTTTTTTATAGCACCATCCAGATATACACTTTTAATAAAAGGATTTGTTGCCTGTACTAATACTATAATATCAGTTTCTTTTTTTTTTAAAAATTCATCAATCACAACTTCTGTTTTTGCAGACCCAGAAGAACTTTTCTTAGATCTTAAAAAAAAATTGATATTTTTTTTTTTATTAATTATTTTTTTTACTCTATTAAATTTTTCAGAAGCCAAATAAAATTCATCTATGTATTTAGAATTTTGAATATTATTTAAAACAAATTTTACTAATGGGACTTTATTTATTTTTCTAAAATTTTTGTTTTTAATTCTCTTGCTATTAATTCTTATGGGTATTATGCAGGATATTCTTAATTTCTTACCAATACTTGTTTTCTTGTAGTTTTTTTCTTTCATCTATTAATAATTTTTTTACTCCATCTCCCTTACACATTTCAAATTTTCTTATTAATTCTACAAGATTTCTCATTCCATTTTCCTCAAGAGACGCAGCTTGATCAGTTCCCCAAAAAGTTCTATCGAGTGTAATATGTCTTTCAATTGAACTAGCGCCAAAACAAGCAGCCATTAGGCTTGGGCTTACACTTTTTTCATGGCCAGAGTACCCCACATCTACTTTAAACATTTTTTGCAATGTTTTAATCATGTTTAGATTTATATCTTTGTCATGACATGGATAAGTAGAGACACAATGCATTAAATTAAACTTACATTTATTTTTTTTAAAAATTTTAACTGCATTTTCTATATCTTTCATTGAACTCATTCCTGTCGATATAAAAGTAAATTTTTTTTGTTTAGCTATTTCTTCAATTAATTTTAAATTAGTAAGCACTGGTGATGCCACTTTATTAAATTTAAGTTTATATTTTTTAAGAAAGGTATTACTCTCAATGTCCCAAGGACTTGCAAACCATAGAATTTTTTTCCTTTTGCAATAATTGTTTATCTCATCAAATTCTTTTCTGCCAAATTCAAGTTTTTTTTTATAAGTTAAATAAGATATTCTTCCCCAGGGAGTATCCCTCATTATATTTTTTTTAGAATTTGGTGTAGTGATTTCAGGGGTTCTTTTTTGAAACTTTACAGCATCAAAGCCAGTTTTTATTGCCAAATCTATAAGTTTTTTTGCTGTAGATAAACTCCCGTTATGATTTATACCTATTTCAGCAATTAAAAAAATTTTTTTCATGTTATTTAAAAAATACTAAACCTTTATATTAATTAATGAATTTTATAAATAAATTTTTTTTTAAACTAGTATCTGAAAATATTAAGTTTAAAAATAAATATTTAGATCAAAGTTGTTATATTATTGGAAATGGTCAATCAATTAAATACTTAGATTTATCAAAATTTTCAAAAAAAAAAACACTGACTTGTAGCTGGATGTATTTACACAAAGATTATAACAAATTAGACAAAGTAGCCGATATTCATTTTCACCCTGGTATATATTCTCCAATATGGAAAAATCCATATTCTAAAAAATTTGAATTTAATGATAAATGTAAAAAGTTTTTGTATTATTCTGGAAGGTTTGAAGAAAGAGTAAATCTATTCACTTCAGTTTATCATTATCCCTTTTTGTTTAAAAAAAAAAATATTTATTATCTTCATCATTTTGGAAAAAAAGATTTTGAATACAACAAAATTGATCCTTCAAAAGAATTTAGTTTGTTATTTGGAAGTTTATTCTCAATGCTAGGTTTAGCAGCTTATATGGGTTTTTCTAAAATTTATCTAATAGGAATGGATTATCTTTATGATAATCCAAAAAATGGTCACTTTTATGAATATGGTGTAAATAAAGAAGATGCTGATGTTAATAATTTATATTTAGAAAGAGTTGAAAAAATTTTGAAATTTTTTTCTTTAAATTTGAATATCAAAATATTTATTTTAAGTTCTTTAAAATTTGAGTCAAAACTACTTAAAAACTTTTCTTATGAAGATAATTTTAAAACTAATTTAAAATATAAAGAAAATTTTGAAATTGTTAAAAAAAATAACCTTAAGGGATTATCGGAATTACCTTTTCAATATTCAATATATGACAATTAACTTGAAAAATATTTAAGGTTCAATTAATACTAAATTATGAACAGTCAACTTAAACTAAATTGTTTAGACAGTCTTCGTAATGATGGTCCACCTATAATTATAGTTGCTGCTGTTCAAGAGTCTGAAGCGGTTCTTAACTCTTGTGTAAATCATAATATAAAAGTTTCAGCTTTTTGTGACAGTATTAAGGGTAAAACTGGTAATCTATTTTGTGGTTTAAAAATAATCCATACTCCTTCGCTCCCTGACCATTTTAAAAAAGCTAGATTTATTATAGCATCTCAACATATACAAGATTGCATAGAACAGTTAACTGCTTTAGGTTATGATGATTTTTATTCTCCATTAGAACTTTTAGAAAATTATAAAATTGAAGAAAACAAACATTTAATTTCAAATTCATATATGGAGGCAAGGTTAAATGTTTGTAAAAATAGTCACAGAATGTTTCTTGATAACGAAGACAAAACTTACATGAGAAGCCTTGATGTTATGATAACCACAAGATGTGGGATGAAATGTGAAGGATGTTCAAATTTGATGCAATATTATACAGAGCATAAAGGTTTTGATCATGATGAAATTATAAACTCCATTGACTTGATTAAAAACAATGTTGATCAAATATCGGAGTTCCGATTAATTGGTGGTGAGCCATTAATGAATAAATCTTGGGCTAAAATTGCTAATAGTATAAGTTTAAAAAACCCTGAAAATGAAATTTTTATTTACTCTAATGGAACTATTGCACCTAAAGACGAACAACTTGAATCATTTCAAGGTAAAAAAATTAGTTTTATTATTACTGAATATGGAAAATTATCAAGAAATTTAGATAAACTTAAAAATCAACTTTTGAAATACAACATAGACTTCGTATCAAATCCCGCAACTCACTGGGTAGATTGTAGCTCAATTAGACATCATAAAAGAACACAATCACAATTAGAAGAGGTTTTTAAACAATGTTGCGTTAAATATCTATACACGCTTTTGCATGGAAAACTTTATCGGTGTCCATTCATTGCAAATGCGGCTAATTTAAAAGCTATACCGGATAATCCAGCTAACTACGTAGAATTAAATTCTCAAGACAAGAATATTAAAAAGAAAATTAGAAGATTAATAAAAGTAGCAAAATATTTTCCAGCTTGTGATTTCTGTGACGGAAGACCTTACGACGCAACCAGTGCCAAAGGTTACGATGGAAAAGGAATAATTGAAGCTGGTATTCAAGTTTCAGAACCAATTTCGTACAAAAAGTATGATTAACTTATAATTACTTTTTCAAATATTATTATAATTAATTTTAAGTTAAAAAATAAATGTCAGAAAAATTTTATATTTCTATAATTATACCATTTTACAATTCTGAAAAACATATTGAAAAATGTTTAAATAATCTTGGTAAAATTAAATTTAAACATAGTTTTGAAATAATTATGATAAATGATGGATCAAAAGACAACTGTTTAGAAATTGTTAAAAGATCAAAAATTAAAAATTTACAAATTTTTTCATTAGATGAAAACCAAGGACCTGCTAAAGCCAGAAATTTGGGCATTAAATACGCCAAGGGTGAGTATGTATTATTTATAGATGTAGATGATCAAATAGACAAAAATGCATTGGATCATTTGTATGATTATGCAAATCTAAATTCTTTAAACTTTGTTTTTTGCGATACTAAATGGATTGAAAAATCAAAAAATCAAAGACAAAATATATTTAGTTACGATGCAGATAGGATAATTGATAATATTGAAATTTTAGAATCAATGAAAAATAGAATATTTAATCCAATTTACACAACTGGTGTGCTGGCTGCAAAAGCTAAGTTGGTAAAAAAAGAAATATTAGACTTAAATAAAGTTTATTTTGAAGAGAAATTGAGATATTTAGAGGATGAAATTTTTATTTGGGACTTAATAGCCAGAGTTGAAAAAATAGGTTACATAAAAAAACAATATTATATTTACAATGTCAATCCAAATTTAAGTTCAGGAGTGATTGATGGATTAAATTTAAATTTTAATATAAGCAAATTTAAAATCATAAAATCTCATATAGAAAATAGTTTCAGATCTAAAGGATTAAAGGAAAATGAAGTAAAAAAATTTGGAGACCAAGCGTTTATTTATTTTATCATAAACGTATTAATATCTTATAGTAAATCAATAGAACAAAAAAAAGTTAATTATAAAGAGGGTGTTAAAGGAAGAAAAAAAATAATTAATACCATATTGAATGATACCGAGGTTTTTGAGGCAATAAACAATTATACAGTTTCATCTAATGAGAATAAATTAATACCATTAGCTATTAGGTGGAAGCTATCGTTTTTTTTAGAATTTTTATGCACTTTAAGAGCTAGAAAAATTTTAAAAATAAGAAGAAAAAATTATTAATGTTAAATAAAACTTTTAAATATATTAATTTGTTTTATATTTTCGATCTAAATTATCTATATGAATAATCAAAAGGTCTATTTGGGTATCAATGTAAGTCATGGGGCAAGTGCATCATTGATGATAGATGGAGAAATAGTTTTAGCTTATCAAGAAGAGAGGTTTAATAAGATTAAAAATTTTGCAGGTTATCCAAAAATATCGATTGATAAATGCATAAATTATGTTGTTGAAAATGATATACAAATTGATGAAGCAGCTTTTAGCACATTTAACAATATTGTATTCCCATTCAAATATCCTGTAGATAATTATTTCTCAATAAAAAATTGGCTGGATTACTATACCAGTTTTTATTCAACTGAGGAAAAAATCAAAAACACTCGAGAATTTTTTAAAATAGTTAAAAAAAAAAATAAACTTAAAGATATTTATCTTAATTATAATAGTATCAAAAAAGAAAATTATTTTAAGAATAATCAAAATTTTAGAAATCTTCAAAAAAGTTTTTTATTAAAGCAAGCAAAAAATAAAATTAATAAAGTAAGATTTATTGATCATCATAGCTGCCATGCTTATTATGCTGCTTATGCACCAGAGATTAAAGAGAAAAAATCTGGAATTTTAACTATTGATAGTGAAGGCGATGGTTTAAATCAGACATTTTGGATATTTGATAAAAAAAAGAATATTTTAAAGAGAGTTAATTATAGTTCTCAATGTGATCTTGCAAGAATTTACAGATTTATAACATTAATTTTAAGAATGAAACCTAACGAACATGAATTTAAAGTGATGGGCTTAGCACCTTATGCAAAAAATGAGTATTCACAAAAAGTTTATGAGGATGTTTTTAAGGATATTTTAAAAGTAAAAAATTGTAAAATAATCCACAATAGAAGACCAAAAGATTTATTTTCTTTTCTTTATAAAAAAACACTAGATCACAGATTTGATAATATAGCTGGAGCTGTCCAAATATTAGTTGAAAATATTTCTTCAGAATTACTAAAACAAATAAATAAAAAATATAAATTAGACGTTTTTTCTATTAGTGGAGGCGTTAGCATGAATATTAAAATGAATATGGTATTATCAAATTTAAGTTTTGTTAAAAATATTTATGTAGCTCCCACAGGAACAGATGAATCTCTCTCTATAGGAGCATGTTATTATTTAAATAAAATTAACAACAAACCATTAAAAAATATTTATTTAGGTCAAGAAATCAGCAAAAAAAAGTTAACGAAAAAATTAATAAATGAAACGCTTAAATATAAAAAAAAATATTTAATATTAGAAAATGTAAATCACAAAAAAATAGCAAAATTAATTAATGAAGGAGAAATTATATCTATGGCTCGTGGCAGAGAAGAATTTGGAGCTAGAGCTCTAGGAAATAGAAGCATAATAGCCAATCCATCTAAGGATGGCATTGTCCAAAAAATAAATGAACAAATTAAAAATAGAGATTTCTGGATGCCATTCGCTTTAACAATTCTTAATGAAAAGCATTATGAGTATATTAAAAATCCCAAAAAAATATGTTCAGATTTTATGACGATAGGATTTAATACGAAAGCAAAAAAATACAAAAATATAATTAATGGAACACATTTTTATGACAAGACTGTAAGACCCCAAATTTTAAAAAATAATTTTAATAGTAATTATTACTCAATAATTAAAGAGTTCTATAATATATCAGGAATTCCAGCTTTATTAAATACAAGTCTAAATTTACATGGATACCCAATATCATCAACATTGAAAGATATAATTTTTACATTTGAAAACAGCGGTTTGAAATATTTATACTTGGAAGATAAATTTTTAATAAAGAAAAAATAAAAGCTAAAAAAAAATAAATGAAAAAAAAAATTATTTGTTTCGATATAGATGGGGTTATATGTACAACAAATAAGTCTGAATATCACAAATCAAAACCTAAGAAAAAAATAATAAAATTTATAAATTCGTTATTTGAAAATGGTTATGAAATAAAAATTTTTACAGCAAGATACATGGGTAGAAGTTCAGAAGATGCTAAAAAAGTTTATAAGTTAGGATATAAAAAGACATTTAAACAGTTAAAAAGATGGAATTTAAAATTTAATAAATTAATATTAGGTAAACCTTCTTACGATATTTTTATAGATGATAAGTCACTAGGCTTTAAGAAAAATTGGATGGGAGATTTGAAAAAAAAATTAAAATAGTTATGAAAAAAAAAAATTTTAATCACAGGAGCTTGTGGTTTCATTGGATCTCACTTAGTTGAAAAACTAATCAAAAATAATCAATACAATGTTACAGCTTTATGTTTTTACAACTCATCAAGCTCATTAGGTAACTTATCTTTCGTAAATCCTAAATTGTTAAAAAAAATTAAGATTATATTTGGAGATATAAGAAGCGATGATTTAATAAATAATATTACAAAAAATATGGATATTGTTGTTCATTTAGCTGCATTAATTTCAATACCTTATTCATATGAGTCTCCTAAATCTTATTTAGACACAAATATTACAGGCACTTATAATATCTTAAATGCATGTAAAAAAAATTCTGTAAAAAAAATAATTATAACTTCAACAAGTGAAGTATATGGGACAGCTCAATATGTTCCTATAGATGAAAAACACCCATTAAATTCTCAATCTCCTTATGCTGCGTCTAAAGTTAGTGCAGACCAACTTGCATTATCATTTAACAAATCATTTAATCTTCCTGTGGTTGTAGCAAGACCATTTAATACATTTGGACCAAGACAATCATCTAGAGCAATAATACCAACCCTCATTACTCAAATGATCAATCAAAAAAATTTTATTAGAGTTGGAAATATAGACACAAAAAGAGATTTTACATTTATAGAGGATACAATTGATGGATTTATGACATTAATAAATTCAAACAAAGGTATTGGGGAGGTAATTAATATAGCAAGTGGTTTTGAAATAGAGATAAAAGAACTAATAACTTTAATTAGAAAACAACTTAAAATAAAAAAACTTAAAATAATTTTTGATAAAAAAAGAATTAGGCCTAAAACCAGTGAAGTCTACAGGTTGTTTGCATCAAATAGAAAAATTAAAAAAATATATAAATGGAAACCAAAATATAAAGATATTAAAAAGTTTAATGTAGCAATATCTAAAACAATAAAGTGGTTTAAATTAAATAAAAAAATTACAGTTAAAGGCTCTGAAGATTATAAAATATGAATGTGATTGATCAGTATTCAAATTTTATTAAAGAAACTAAGATTAAGCTGAATATAGATAAGGCCTATTTACATGAACCCTACCTAATGAATGATGATGTTGCCAGCATTAAAAAAGCATTAAATCAAAATCAAATATCAACGTATGGAAAATTTACAAATATTTTTGAAGATAATTTAAAAAAATATTTAGGCATAAAAAATTTAATTTGCCTTATAAATGGAACTTCCGCATTACATTTAGCAATTAAAACTTTAGGTATAAAAAAAAATCACGAAGTTTTTGTATCACCACTAACTTTTATTTCTACTGTCAATGCTATTAGGTATTGTGAAGCTGAACCCCATTTTTATGATATTGATAAAAGAAATTTATCAATAAATCTTGAGAAATTTTCTACTTATTTAAATAAAAATACAAAAATAAAAAATAATGAATGTATAAATCTTAAAACAAAAAAAAAAATTAAAGCACTTGTAGTTACACATGTAAATGGATTTAGCTGTCAAATAGACAATCTAAAAAAAATTTGCAAAAAAAATAAACTTTTACTTATTGAAGACTCAGCGGAAAGCCTTGGGTGCAAATATAAAGGAAAACATCTTGGTACTTTTGGAGATGCAGGAATTTTGAGTTTTAATGGTAATAAAATAATTACCACAGGAGGTGGAGGAGCTTTGATATTTAAAAAAAAAAAATTTTTAAAAAAAGCTTTTCATTTATCTAACAATTCGAAAATCATTAAAAAATTTGAAGTACTCCATAATGAGGTAGGGTACAATTATAGACTTCCTTCTTTAAATTCAGCCTTAGGCATTACTCAATTAAAAAAATTGCAATCATTTATATTAAAAAAAAAAAAACTCCACTTATTCTATCTGAATAGTTTAAAACAAACGGATTTTAAATTGCTCTTGCCTTCAAAGAACTTAAAGTCGAATTATTGGCTTAATACAATTTTGGTCTCAAATAAAAAAATTAAGGAAAAAATTATTTATTTATCAAAAAATAAAAATTTTAATGTAAGACCAATATGGAAACCAATACATTTACATAATCATTTTAAAAAATGTCAAAAAATGAATTTAGATAATACAATGTTTATTTATGATAGAGCTTTATCTTTACCAAGCAGTGTTTTTTTATCAGAAAAATTAAAATAATTTCTTAATGAATATTGTCTATATAGTTTTTGCTCCTTTATCTATTAATTATGCAAAATTTTTAAATATACAAAATTTCCGAAAAAATGGTTTTAATGTACATATTTGTGATATTTCTAGTTTTTTTTATTCAAAAAAACAATCAGTTTCATATTTTAAATCTACTAAGGAATTTTATAAACCGCATCTAGAAAATATCACGAATGTAAGTAGTCTCGATGAACTACAAAAATATTTGCAAAATTTTGAGAATTCAAATTCTTTAATTTACTATACAGGTAGAAGTTTTTACAGAAAATATAAAGAAGACAGAATTTTCAATTTAATTTTTTCATTAAAATTTAAAATAATTTTAAGTGAATTTGCTACTGAATTTTATCCATCAACTTTTTTTGAAAAATTAAAGTTTCAATATTTTATTTTAAAAAATAAATTAGTTTATAATAATTTTGATAAATTATATTTTATTGGATCTGGAAAAAATATTGAAAATATATCTAATAAAATTTTAAATAAAACATGTAAATACTACAGTGTACCTCATCCAAATTATATTTGGACTAAAAAAAAATGTTTCAACAAAGGTGCAATCTATGTGGAAGAATCTTTAGATGGTGCTCCCGATAACAATATACGAAAAGTTATTGGAGGAAAATTCAAGGGTCAATATTTAGGTAAAACTGATTTTCTAGATGATTCTAAGAAAAATTCATTTTTTTTTTATAAAAGATTAAATAATTTTTTTAATAAATTTGAGAAAGAATATAATATCAAAATTAAAATCGCAGCTTCTGGAAAGTTTTTTTATAAAAAAAATCCTTTTGGCAATAGAAAAATTGAGTATGGAAATACGATTAATTTAATTTCTAACTCTAAATATGTATTGGGTCATAGCTCAATGGCATTATGGCAAAGTTTGATTTCAAAAAAAAAATTAATTTTACTAAAAGATAACAATTTAAGTCTTTATAAAAGATTTGAAATTGAGAATTTTTCTAAAAAAACAAAATCTAGAATATACAATTTATCTGATGATATAGATTTTAAAGAACTGTGTTCAAATATTTTAAAGAATGATTTCACAAAACAAACAAATTTTTTTTTAAATTCTTCTGATTATAAAAAAAATTTTAACAAAGTTATGTTGGATATAATTGATCTTATTATTAAGGATAATTAATTTACTTACTTGACGGATAATTTTTTCGGTGATAATTGACTTTTATGAAAAAAGTAATAGTTACTGGCGGCGCAGGTTTTATAGGTAGTCATATAACAGAACTCTTAGTAAATAAAGGATACCGTGTAATTATTATAGATAACTTTGCTACTGGAAGACTCGATAATTTATCAAAAATTCCTAAATCAAAAATTGAAATTTTAAATGCTGACGTTGGTAATTATAAAAAAATTGAAAAAAAATTTAAAAATGTTCGTTTTGTTTTTCATTTAGCTGCTTTAGCAGATATCGTTCCAAGTATTGAGGAGCCAGACAAATATTTCCATTCTAATGTAAATGGAACATTAAATGTGCTTAGAGCTTCAAAGAAATATAACGTTAAAAAAGTAGTTTATGCTGCATCAGCATCTTGTTATGGAATAGTTAAAAAGTTTCCGACAGGCGAAAAAGAAAAAATAAAAACTGAATATCCTTACGCATTAACAAAAAATCTAGGAGAAAAACTTTTGATACATTGGTCAAAAGTATATAATTTATCAACTATTTCTTTAAGGTTATTTAATGTTTATGGTTTAAGATCAAGAACAACCGGAGCATATGGTGCAATGTTTGGTGTTTTTTTGGCTCAAAAAATAAACAATAAACCACTGACAATTGTTGGTGATGGCAAACAAACAAGAGATTTTACTTATGTGACAGATGTTGCTTATGCTTTTTATAAAGCTGCGAAATCTAAAATATATCATGATATTTTTAATGTAGGCACAGGCAAACCAACAAGCGTAAATTATATAGCAAAAAAACTTGGTGGACCAAGTGTTAGAATACCAAAAAGACCAGGAGAACCAGACAAATCTCAAGCAAACGTTAGAAAAATTAGTAATCTTTTAAGATGGAAACCAAAAGTGAAAATAGACGATGGTATTGATGTAATGTTGAAAAATATTAATGATTGGAGAAAGGCTCCAGTATGGACTCCAAAAAAAATAAAAATAAAAACAAAAAAATGGTTTAAGTATTTAAAATGAAAAAGATAGTTGAAATTAAAGATTTAAAAGTATTGAAAAAAGAATACTCTGATAAAAAAAAAAAAATAGTTTTATGTCACGGTGTATTTGATTTAATTCATATTGGGCATATTAAACATTTTAATTCAGCAAAGAAATTAGGAGATATTTTAATTGTTTCTCTGACGCCTGATAGATATGTAAATAAAGGACCAGGTAGGCCAATTTTTAATGAGAAATTAAGATCTGAATTTCTTAAAAATATTTCAATTATTGATCATATTGTAATCAACAATTTATCTACATCAGTAAATATAATTAATCTTTTAAAACCTAACATTTATTGTAAGGGATCAGATTACAAGAATCATAAAAATGATGTAACTGGTGAAATAAGAAATGAATTTAAAGCTCTTAAAAAATATGGAGGAAAGATAGAATATACAAATGATATAACGAGTAGCTCTAGTAAGTTAATTAATCAACATTATACAGATTTAAGTCATAATCAAAAAAAAACTATAAAAGTTTTAAAAAATAAGAAAATTGATTTAAATAAACTACTTAATCTATCTAAAAAGCTTAATATTTTAATCTTAGGTGAGATTATCATAGACCAATATTATTTTTGCGAAACTTTAGGAAAATCAGGAAAAGATCCTGTACTCCAAATGAGAGAAGAAAATTATGAGACATATTTAGGGGGGGCAGCAGCAATTGCAGGAAATGTTTCTAAATTTTGCAACAAAGTTACTTTATTAAGTATGATCGGTGAAAAAAAAGATTTTTATAATTTAATAAAGAAAAAACTCCCAAATAATGCAAATTTAAAACTTATATTTAAAGAGAAGTCTCCTACTATAGTTAAGAAAAAATATGTTGATATGATTACAAACAATAAAGTATTTGGATCATATATAATTAATGATTCTCCTTTGGATAAAAGAAATGAGAAAAAATTAAGTAATTTCTTAACTAAAGAATTAAATAAGTTTGATCTTGTAATAGTCTCCGATTATGGACATGGTCTAATTTCAGAAAGAAATGCGGCATTAATATCAAAAAAAGCTAAATTTGTAGCTTTAAATGCTCAAATTAATGCGGCGAATAGGGGCTATCATACAATGAATAAATATAAAAATATTGATTGTGTAATAATTAATGAGACTGAATTGAGACATGAATTGAGAGACAAAAACACCAAGATAAACAATTTAATGAATAGTCTATCTTCAAATTTGAATATTAAAGATTTGATAGTTACTCAGGGAAGCGAGGGTGCAACTTTGTACAACAAAAAATTGAACAAATTTTTTTATATGGATGCATTTGCTTCAAAGGTTGTAGATAAAATTGGGTCGGGTGATACAATGTTGTCATTGATGTCAATTTTTTTAAAATTGAGACTTGATAAAACTTATGCCTTACTAATAGGTTCTCTTGGAGCATCTCAATCAGTATCAAGTATGGGAAATAAAAATTTGATAGATAAAATTAAACTGATAAAAGCAGTTAATCATACATTAAAATAATTTAAGCAAATAAAATGAGCAAAATATTTATAACTGGTGGTGCTGGATATGTGGGATCTAAACTTGTACCAAAATTAATTGAACAAGGTCATGAGGTGACAGTTTTTGATTTAATGATTTATGGAGAGGATGTTCTAATTGAAAATGAAAAACTAACTATCGTGAAAGGAGATATCAGAGATATAAAAAAAATAAAAAACTATATAAGAAATCATGATGTTGTTATTCATCTGGCTTGTATATCTAATGATCCAAGTTTTGAATTAAATCCAAAATTAGGTAAATCAATAAATTTAGACGCTTTTGAACCACTAGTAAAAACCTCTATTCAAAGTGGTGTAAATAAGTTTATATATGCGTCCTCATCGTCTGTTTACGGAATTAAAAAAGAAAAAAACGTAACTGAAGATATGAAATTAGAGCCTTTAACAGATTATTCAAAGTTCAAAGGAGATTGTGAAAAAATCCTTAATAGATTTAAATCTGAAAACTTTATAACAACAACAATTAGACCTTCAACAGTCTGTGGTTATGCAAAAAGGCAAAGATTAGATTTGGTTGTAAACATTTTAACTAATCATGCTTTTCATAACAGGAAAATAAAAGTTTTTGGTGGTGAACAGTTAAGACCTAATGTTCACATAGATGATATGGTTGATTCTTATTTAGCAGTATTAAGGGCTGATCCAAAAATTATAAATGGTGAAATATTTAATGTAGGATTTAGAAATCAATCAGTAAATGAATTAGCTTTAGATGTAAAAGAAGTTATAGGAACAGATGTTGATATAATAAACACCGAAACAAATGATAATAGATCATATCATGTAAGTTCAAAAAAAATTAAAGATGTTATTGGCTTTGAAACTAAATTTTCTATAAAAGATGCAGTTAAAGATTTAAAAGAAGCTTTTGAAAAAAAATTGTTAACCGATACATTTGAGAACGAATATTATTTCAATATCAAAAGAATGAATAATATAAAACTGATATAATTTATGAAGGTAAGATACTCTTATTTAAAACAACAGTTTTCAAATTGTCCAGAGTTATGGAGTAATCTAAAAAAATTTGTATCAACAGGTGACTTTACTTTAGGGAAGGAATTGAAATTGTTTGAAAATAAATTTTCTAAATTAATAGGAACTAAATATGCAGTTGGTGTAAACTCAGGTACAGATGCAATTAAATTATCTTTAAAAGCTATAGGTATTAAACCTGGTGACGAAGTAATTACTACCGCAAATACATTTGTTGCAACAGTTGGAGCAATTACTGAAATAGGTGCAGTGCCAAAATTTGTGGATTGTGATGATACATTTTGTATGAATGTAAAAGAGGTTGAAAAACAAATTTCAAAAAAAACAAAAGCAATCGTGCCAGTGCATTTTACTGGATATATGACAAATATGCCTGAGTTATTAAAAATAACAAAAAAATATAAATTACCAATAGTTGAAGATGCATGTCAGTCTATACTGGGTTCAATAAATAAAAAAAATGCAGGGACATGGGGAGTTACTGGCGCTTTCTCATTACATCCGCTAAAAAACATTAATGTATGGTCTGATGGTGGAATAATTACAACAAACAACAAGCAGGTTTATGAGAAGCTATTGCTTTTGAGAAACCATGGATTATCAGACAGAGACACTGTTAAGATAAATGGATATAATTCTAGATTAGACACGTTTCAGGCTGTAGTTGGTAATTGGTTGCTACCCAAAGCAAAAAAAATTGCTGAGCAAAGAATTAAAAATGCTAAATATTTTGATAAACACTTATCAAAAATCCAACAAATTCAAATACCTCCAAGACCAAAAAAAATGAAAGTTGTGTTTCATTTGTATATAGTTTTTGCTGAAAAAAGAGATAAACTATATGAATATTGTTTAAGCAAGGGAATAGAGGCCAAAATCCATTACCCTAAACCAATGTATCTTCAAGAAAGTTTGAGATACTTAAAATATAAAAAAAATAATTTTCCAGTAACTGATGAGCACTGTAAAAAGATAATATCCTTTCCATGTGATCAACATTTATCAAAAAAAGAACAAGATTATATTATAAATACAGTAAATAGTTTTTATAATTAATAATAATCTCTTAGAAGTGAAGATTCATATTTTGAAAATTTTTGAATTCTATTTTTGAATAGAGAAGTAATTTTTTTTACATCATCATAAGATTTATCCTGATATTTTATTTCAACTACAGAAATTTTTTTTTTTCTAAAAAAACTTTCTTCACTAATTATTTTGCTTCTATAGAAATCTCTACTTTTTAAGTCTGTATCTAAAGTAATTCTAATATCATTGTACATGAAATATCTTCTTTTATATGAGATTATTATATTGGGCTCACGTGTTTGTAATTTAATAAAGCTTTCGGGACTCAAATTTTTTAAATCATTTACTAATTCTTTGATAAAAAAAGTTGTAATTTTATTTTTTATTTCTTTACGACCAAGATTATATTTAATTTTAAAATTATGATTGTTGTTCTTGATTTTATTTTCAAGTATCATTTCTGTGCAATTATTAAATGTATTTCCATACCATCTTAATCTTAACTTCGACCTAATTTTTTCTCCATTAATTGTATCAATAAGATCAGAAAAATTTTTAGTTTCAAAATAAATACTATTAATTTGTCGTTCCCCAAAAATTTCTCTAAAATTTAAAAATTTAAAAAAATTTATTAAGTAATTAACAGACTGATCAAAAATTACTTTTTTTTCATTTCTAAAATCTATATTATTTTTTCTTTCAAATAATGTTTTTGTATTCTGCATTTGGATATAAATTTTTGTAAAGGTCTTGAGTAATAATTTTTTCAATTGAATTATCGTCAATTTTAAATTTTGTACCTTCTTCAAGTAAAATCTTGTTTGTATTACTAATTAAATCTAGTTTATTTATTTCTAAACTAGCTGGACCAAATTCTTGCTTTTTAACATAAGTAGTTATTGGATATTTTGTTTTTTCTATTTTTATCTCTTCAACTACAACAGAAGATCCATCTTTAACTGCTAGTCCTATTTTAGAGTTATTCAAATGAATTTTTTTGCAAATAAAGTGCTTAATTCACCAACACTTAAGGCTTTATCACTAATATTTGATGCATAATAATTTTCTAAGATTAGTGTTGTATTTGAGATATCAATTCCATCATTTAGACATTTGATACATGAAAAATTTTTTATTGTTCCCTGAGAATAATCTAGATCAAGTCCATCTGAATGAATATTTGTTAATTTAATATTTTCTAGATCAAAATCCGATTTTATAATATTTATACCATCATCTCCAAGCTTGTTATTCTTAAACTCTACATGATTCATTTTAATTTTAGATTCATAAACATTAAAAGAACCTTCTGTATCAAAAACTTGAGTCTCACAGTTTCTTAAGTTATCAAAAATTACATGCTCAAAAATTGACATTTCTTCTGTTCCAAAAATTGAGATGCACTGACCAGTTGTAATATCATTAATATCTATATTTAACTTTTTCCAATCTTTTTTATTTATTTTTTTTATAATGTCTTTTGTTAAACTTTTAAAAACTACCTTATCTTCGAAATTACCTTTTGCAATTATAGGTGATTTAGAAATAATTTTTGCATTATTGGTTAAGATAAGTTCTGTTCCAGGAGGGATAACTAATTTCATATTTTCTGGAACTATTAAGTCATCATAAATAATCCATTTGCCACTTTTAAAAATATATTCATCATCAATTTTGTTTATAAATTTACTAGTATCTAAATTTGATTTATTGATTCCAGATATTAAAAAATTATCAAAGTTACTTTTATTAAGTTTTGTACTTTCAATTGGATTAGTTATCTCTTTCGTCATAATTTTATCTGATCCATCTATTTGAAATTCAACGCTTATATTTTTAAATTTTTGAAAATTAGGAGACGCGAGTTCTAGTAATTGAAATTTTATTGGTGAATTTTCAAATTTATAATTATTGAAGTTTTTAAGTTCTCTTGGCTCTAATTTAAAATCAATATTTTTTTGGAAAATTTTTCCCTCTAAACTCTCAAATTTAATTTTTTTTACATTAATTGGTAAAACATGCTTATTTCCGAATTTTAAGACAGTAATATTTTTTTTGTCCATTTCTCTCGATCCAGAAACTAAAGATAAATAAACTGGATCATAATGATATATAAAATCTTTTATTTTTTTAATTTTTCTTTCAAACATTTCATGTGGAAATTCGTAGTATGGGCTACTTTTATATATCGATTTAAGGTTATTATTGAAATCTTTTTCTATATTTTTATTAAAGTTTAAAAAGTAATTGTCACTTGAATACCTTTCTAAATAACCAATATATTTCTTTAAAAATATTTCTGAGGAAAAAATGTTTCTATAAAATATTCCATAATTATATATATCTAACAATCTTATATCTCTTTTTACCCTCTCGTTACCTTTTGAAATAAATCCTTCATTATACCAATCTTGAAAAATTGGTTCTAGTTTTAGAGTTATTGGATTGAAGTAAAAACTCATATTTGTCCAATTAACTCCATGCCAACCATCTAAAATATCTGAGGCAGCAAATCCTTTTGCAAGCTGATCTACATCAAAAACTTCCTCGGTTTTTAACAAACCATCCCTAAAATCATTCAGAAGTTTTGAAGATACATTGAGTTTTTTGAGCCTTCCACTATCTGGGCCAAGAATAATTTTGTCCTCGATTGATATTGGATAATTTTGTGAAAATGTATTTAGATTAGATAATTCTTTGTATTTATTTCCAATAGTTTCATTTAATGTGTCTATTTCACCAATAATAAAATTATCATTATAACCTGCGTATCCATTTGGATTAGTTATTGATAAATCATTTCTGGCGTTAATAAAATTATTGTCAATTCTGATTGAAACGCTATCCCTCCTATTATTTCTTGTTAAAGTAGACTCAGAAATTGCTTCGTCCATCACATAAATCCCATGATCTTCACCGTTTATAAATAGATTTATAAACTTATAATTTAAATGAATAAGTTTTTCATTTTTTAAAAATTCTCGTGCGTACCATTCTAATAAATATCCTCTTCTTCTTAAGTCCATAAGACTAAACTGTCTCATGCCTAAAATATTTCCTATTTCATTCTTCTTTATTTTCACTTTATATGAAATGTTTTTATTTCTCATTGTAGGATTTAAATGAGTATCCACCATTCTTCCTTTAAATCTTATTTTTGATTCATAATTTTTGTTATTATAATTGATTGAGACACTTAACCATTGATTCAAATTTTGATCGATAAATTCATTTTTAATGAAGGTTTCTTTTCTATTGTTAAGCTTTTTTAAAGTTTCAAAATCAATTTCTAAATAAACTTTATCTACTTTATGAATTTTGCCTTGAAGTGATTTTTTTAAATAATTTAAATTTTGAAAAATTAAAGGCTTGATGAAAGTATAAAAAAAATGTGTTTTGTGAGCATAAGCTCCAAGAAAAAATGAAATTAAGATTAATAATAATATAAGTATTATTTTAGTATATCTGATCTTTGAAAATAAATTATTTTTATGTTTTTTATGGTACATATTTTTTTCAAATTAAATAACATCATGTTTATTAATTAGGTTTATTTCAATTTTATCATTTAATAGATTAATTTCTTTCGTTAAATTATTTACATTTTCAATTTTATCAAAATTAATTACCAAACCAATTTGAGAGTTATCTGTTAATAAATCAAAATCCCTTAAATAGACAGTCGAACAATGTTTACTACATAAGCTTAAAATTGTATTCAAATCTAGCTTACCTTTTAAATTTAAAGTTAAGTATATGGCCTCATTTGAAATTTCTTTTTCATTAAAAAATTTTTCCTTTAAAACAATAATTGATATTATAATTAATACCGCCATAATCGTTATTGACAAATAGTTTGCACCTAGACCCAATCCAATTCCTATACATATAAATAAATATGATATTTCTTCTGGTTCTTTAATTGCAGTCCTAAATCTTATAATTGATAGTGCTCCTACCAAGCCTAAAGAAAGAGCAAGAGACGATTTAACTATTGATATGATAAAAGCAGTAGTAGTTGCAATTAAAATAAAATTTTTACTAAAAGTTTTTTTGTTATTAATTGAGTTGCTATAGTTTCGAAATATGTACTCTACAATCGATGCTAGCAGAGCCGCAATTAGTAAATTAGTTGCTAATTCTAAATAATTTAATTCAATATTAAAGTTTTGCCTTAAACTTGATAAAGATTCCATAAAATGAGTTAGTTATATTGTAATTAATAATTAATACAATAAAACACGAAAGATTAAATAAATTTAATATTAAATTATAAAAAACATGAAAATACCATATGTAAATCTAAAAAAGCAATATCTATCAGAAAGATCAGAATTACTGAAAATTATTGATAAAACTTTTTTAAGTGGAGATTGGGTTGGTGGTGACGAAGTAGTTAAATTTGAAAATAAAATTAAAAATATTTGTGGGACAAAATATGCTTTAGCTTTAAATAGTGGTACAGATGCTCTAACATTGTCATTATATTTATTAGGTGTTCGGAGAGGTGATGAGGTAATAACACCATCCAATTCTTTTATTGCATCTACAGCAACAATTATTCATTTAGGAGCTAAACCAGTTTTTGTTGATGTAAAAGATGATCAAAATATGAATGAGCTTGAAATTGAAAATAAAATAACAAAAAAAACCAAAGCTATCATGCCTGTTCATTTAACAGGAAGAATGTGTGAAATGGATAAGATTATTAAAATTTCTAAAAAATATAAAATTCCTGTCGTTGAAGATTGTGCTCAAGCAATAATGTCTAAATTTAAGAATAAAAATTCTGGAAGCTGGGGTGATGTAGGATGTTTTTCTGCTCATCCATTGAAAAACTTAAATGCAATGGGAGATTCTGGATACCTGACAACTAATAACAAAGAATTATTTTTAAAAGCTAAAAGTCTAAGATCACACGGTATGGAAGAGGATAGAAATAATGTAAAGAATTTTGGACATGTATCAAGAATGGACAATATTCAAGCTTCAATTTTAAATTATAGACTTTTAAATCTTAAAGAAACAATTAAAAAAAGAAGAAATAATGTTAATTTGTACTTAAAATATTTAAATTTTAAAAACCTGTACTTTAAAAAAGAAACTAAAGATGAATTTAATACCTATCATACTTTTGTGATACAAGCTAAAAAAAGAAATAAATTAAAAAAATTTCTTTATGACAAAGGTATTGGGACAGCTATTCATTATCCAGTCCCAATACACTTACAAAGAGCATCAAAAGAACTTGGATATAAAAAAAATGAATTCCCAGTTACTGAAAAACAAGCTAAAACAATTCTAACATTACCAATAAATCAATTTTTAAAAAAATCTGAAATAATATACATATCAAATCAAGTAAATAATTTTTATAAGTAAATAATAATGAAATTTGAAAAAATATCTTCACTAACTAAACTAGATAAAAGGTCAAAATATTTGAGGCGACTAGTTTTGGAATGTTTAATAGGAGGTGATAGAGGACATATGGGGTCGGCTATGTCTTTAATAGAAGTATTAAGAGTTCTTTATGATGAGATTATTAAATATTATCCAAAAAATCCAAGACATAAAAAAAGAGATAGACTAATTTTAAGCAAAGGACATGGATGTTTGGCTTTATATGCCATCTTGGCTGATAAGGGTTTTTTTTCAAAAAAAATTTTAAAAAGTTCAAGTAAATTTAACTCAATACTTGGTGGACATCCTGAGTTTAATAAAGTTCCTGGTGTAGAGGCTTCCACTGGTGCTTTAGGACATGGGGTACCAATTGGTCTTGGAGTAGCTCTAGGTACAAGATTAAAAAAAGAAAAAAACAATGTTTATGTAATAGTTGGAGATGGTGAAATCAATGAAGGGTCGTTTTGGGAAGCATCAATGATAGCTAACAAACATAAGTTAAACAACTTTCACGTAATAATAGATTATAATAAAATTCAATCCTATGGGAGAACAAGTGAAGTTTTGGATTTAGAGCCACTAGATGATAAATTAAAATCATTTGGTTACGCCGTATCACAAGTGAATGGCCATAGTATTAAAGAACTAACAAAATATTTTAAACGAATTCAAAAATCTAAAAAACCAACTGCATTAATAAGTCATACTATTAAGGGAAAAGGTTTTTATTTTGCTGAGCAAAATCCATTTTGGCATCATAAGAATTTTTTCACAAATGAAGAAAAAAAAAAATTATATGAATGTTTAGAGGATTAAATAATGAGAAAAAAATGTTTAGAGACAGTTTTTGAACTAGCAAAAAAAAATAAAAAAATTGTTTTTATTGGATCAGATCTTGGTCCAGGAGTCCTAGATGACTTTAAAAAAAAATATCCAAAAAGATTTTTTATGGAGGGTGTAGCAGAGCAAGCAATAATTGGTATGGCAGCTGGTTTAGCGATGCAAAATTATAGACCTTATGTAAATACAATAGCAACATTTATAACAAGAAGATGTTTTGAACAAGTTGTAGTGGATCTTTGTTTGCATAATCTTCCTGTAACATTGATAGGAAATGGTGGGGGCATGGTTTATGCACCACTTGGCCCTACTCATCAGGCAATTGAAGATATTTCTATAATGAGAACATTACCTAATTTAACTATTTTGTCTCCTTGTGATGCAAATGACATGGAGAATTTAGTTTTAGAGACTACAAAAATTAAAGGACCAATTTATATAAGAATTGCACGTGGAGGAGAAAAAATTGTTACAAAGAAAAAAAAATCTAAAATTGGTAAGGGTCTTGTTTTAAAAAAAATTGAAAAATATAATTTTTTAACTACTGGAATTACAGCTCAAATCGCATTAGACGCAGTCTCAAAGTTAAAAAAAAAATATAACATTAATGTTGGAGTAATACATTTTTCTACAATTAAGCCCCTTGACGTCATTTTGCTAAAAAAAATAATTAAAAATTCCAATAAATTAATAACTTTAGAGGAAAATGTTTCTGAGGGTGGCTTTGGGTCTTCAATCTTAGAATTCAGTTCAAAATTACATCACAGAGATAAAAAAGCTGATATAAAAATTTTTAGTTTACCAAGTTCATTTTCAGAAAAATATGGATCACAAGATCAAATCTTAAAACATTCTAATCTTCATGGTGATTTTTTGTACAAGAAAATGTATAATTTTATTTTAAATGACAAATTTTAAAAGCTCATTAGCTAATAAGCTTTCAAAAAAATTTAAGGAAAAAGGTTATTTAATTTTAAGGTTAGATAATAATGAAACTTTACAATACTTAAGAAAAAAAATTGTAAAAACTGCATTAGAAGAATGTAAAATTAAATTTTCAAAAAAAAATTTAGAAGAAGATTTTCTGAATTATTTTCATAACCAAATTAAATCCAATTTACTTAATAAATATAGGGTAAATATAATTAAAAAAATAAACTCAGATCCATTGTTTAAAAAAAATTATTTTTTGTCAGCGAGAGATATACTTTACACTTTAGTAGGAAATGAATTATCAATGCAAAATAGAATTAATTTAAGTATTCAACTTCCAAAAGATGATTCATCACTATTGCCAATGCATTCAGATATATGGTCCGGAGATTCTCCTTTCGAAGTGGTTGTGTGGATACCATTAGTTGACTGTTACAAAACTAAGACAATGTATATTCTCCCACCCAAACATTATAATAAAGTTGAAAAAAATTTCAAAAAAATTGGTCAAAAATCAAGCAACGAAATATTTAACAAAATTAAAAAATATGTAGAGTGGATAGATATCAGTTATGGAGAGATCTTAATTTTTAATCAAGCACTTCCTCATGGTAACGTGATTAATGAGGAAAATGAAACTAGGTGGTCAATGAATTGTAGATTTAAAAGTATTTTTTCGCCCTACGGAGATAAAAAAATTGGAGAATTTTTTGAACCAATTACTTTACGTGCGGCTTCTGAAATTGGAATGAATTATGAGTTACCAAAAATAAAATGATAAAAGTCAGAGGCTATATGACTTGCAGAGAATTTGTTGGTGAAAGAGTTCCTCAACACATACAAAATCTGGTAATAAGAAATTATTGTGTTCAAAATAATTATCAGTATTTGCTGAGTGTTGTTGAGTATGCAATGAACGATTCATATTTAATTTTAAAACAGGTTGTTAATGATTTAAATAATATAGATGGTATTGGTTTTTACAGTATATTCCAACTTCCATATGACAATACTAAAAGATTACAATTTCTTAATACCGTGATAAAAAAAAAAAAATTTATTTTTTTTTGTTCTGAAGGTTTTGAAGTCAAAAATAAGTTAGATATAGATAAAATCAATACAATTTGGCTTATAAAAAAAAATCTAAAACACTCACTAAAAAATTTTACTTATTTTAAAAATAAAAATTAAATTATGTCTAAAGAATTATTTTTACTTCAGGATAACCACAACAAAACTAAGAGAAATTTTCTTAACAGAATGCAAGATAATAAAGTTTATTGCATGGGTGTTGCTAAAAAATATGAAAAAGATTATTGGGATGGAGATAGAAGGTTTGGATATGGTGGTTATAAGTATATACCTGGAAGGTTAACTAAAGTAGCTAATAAAATAATAAAAAAGTTTAAATTAAATAATAATTCAAAAGTATTAGATTTGGGTTGTGGAAAAGGTTTTTTGTTATTTGAAATAAAGAAAATTTTACCGAATATACGTATAGTTGGAATTGATATTTCAAAATATGGTATAAAAAACTCACCAAAAACAATAAAAAAATATTTGAAAGTCCATGATGCAAGAAAACCTTTGCCCTATAAAGATAGATATTTCGACTTAGCTATATCTTTTGGATTATTTCATAATTTTGAAATTTTTGAGTTGGAGAAATCAATTATTGAATTTTCAAGAGTTTCCAAAAAAAGTTACCTGATGGTTGAAAGTTATAAGAATGATACAGAGTTATTTAATTTACAATGTTGGGCATTGACTTGTAATAGTTTTTTTTCAACAACAGAATGGAAATGGATTCTAAAAAAATTTGGATACAAACGTTATTTTGAATTCATCTTTTTTAAATAAATATGCAAAATCTAATAATTGGTGGATCTTCAAAAATTGGAAGAAATTTAAACTTAAACAAAAAATATTATGATTACACATATTATAAAAATAAAATAAAAAATGGAATTTTTTTAGATATAAAGTATAAGTTGTTTAAGCAGCTAGATTTTAAAAAATACGACAACATAATAATTTTATCATCAATTACTAATCCAAAAATTTGTCAGGAAAACAAAAATTTATCTAATAATATAAATGTAAACTATACAAAAAATTTAATAGATGAATGTATAAATAATAATAAAAAAATTATTTTTTTTTCGTCGGATTACGTTTTCGATGGTAATAAGGGAAATTACTCTGAAAATGATAAACCAAATCCTATTAATTTGTATGGAGAACAAAAACTTAAAATTGAAAATTATTTAAAATCACAAACAAAAAATTATACAATTTTAAGAATATCGAAAACTTTTTTTTTAGATTTAAAAACAGATTGTTTTTTAAAAAATATAATCAAAGAATTAAAAAAACCTGGTAATTCTATCAATTGTATAAAAAAACAAGTTTTTACCCCAATTTGTGTAGAAGATATTGCTGATGTTATAAATAAAGTAATTAAACTAAATATCAAAACTTTACATGTTGGTGGGCAGGATACATTTGACAGAAAAGATATAATTAAATTAGTTGCAAAGAAATTAAACAATAAAAAAGAAATTTCAATTTTAAAAAACGAAATAG